>PVBE011369869.1_pt1 | contig 19786 bp, 13 predicted proteins | sample 1631181 | NCBI WGS metagenome assembly PVBE01 (sample SAMN08397723, study PRJNA350692) | Marine metagenome, whole genome shotgun sequencing project. | isolation source: water | place: Pacific Ocean | collected 2012-04 | reverse complement strand
GTTTTCATTATCAGTCCAGGTTTCTTTTTCTTTTGCGTCAAAAGTTTCTTCTTTTTCTATCTTTATGTCCTTGCTTTCTTTTATCTTCTGGAGCACTAGTTTCATAGTGCTTTCTATGTGCTCTTTTGGCTTTCCAGCTATTTCAACTATTACTCTTGATAAGATTTGCTGTTCTTCTTGCATTATATGATGGTGAGGGCGTGAATTGTTTAAAAACTTTTGTTTTTGTTTAGGTGTATTTGTTTTATTAAAATAGCATTTAATATTATGCTTGTGAATATCACAATGTATGGTATTAGTTTATTTGATTTTGAGGATGTGCTTTCATAGATTAGTCCAGGTTGTGTTCTTGGCTGAAGACTGGTTCTCTCACTTTCAAGAGGTTCTTCGGTTATAGGTGAAGTTGCTTTTCCGGTTAGTTTTGTTGAGAGGGTTTTGTTTTCTGTTGTTTCTTTTGAAGAGTCTATTATGCTTATATCTTCTGTGAGTATATAGGGCGTTTTCTGGTTGTCTTTTATGATCATTATTCTTAGTTTGTAGTCTCCTGGCTTTGCTGCTTTTACTTCGTTTTTTAGGGTTTCAATAATTTCATTATTTTTTGGAATGGTTAGCAGTTTTTTGTTTTCTTCTCTTTCTCCTGAATAACTTTTTGATCCTCTGTAGACATAGCTCCAAATTTCTATCTTATGCATTTTGTTGTCGTTGTTGGTTAGTTTAACTTTTGTTTCAAATTTTTTATTGGGTTCAATTTCTTTTGGTGAAGAGAGGAGTGCATAGATGAATCTTTTTGCACTTTCCTGCTTTGGCCTGTTTTCTCCAACGCATACATCGTTGCTTATTCCTTTGATGTTGAATTTGTAGGAGTCTTTGATTTCATAGCCTGATGTCCAGCCAATGTTTAAGGTGTAGTTTCCATCTTCGTAGTTTTCGTTGCAGTTGGGGTATATTTGTATGGGTAAGGCGAGGTCATAATTTATGTATTTTGTGAAGATGCTTGTTTTTGAGTGTTTGCTTACCCTGTGACCCTTTTTGTCTTCTACCCAAAGGCTTATACTGTTTTTGGTATCGTCTCCTTTCCAGATGTTGACTTTTGCCCTTATTGTCTGACCAAACTTTGACCTGTTGTATCTTCCTAAGTCATAGATTTTTTCTATGGTGAAGATGGAGATTTTTCCTGAATTGTTGTTTATGTTTTCTGAGTTAGGAGAAGGTATGCCTAGCTGCCAGTTGTCTTCTAATAATGACCATGAATCTCCTTCTTTTGAATCACTGTAACTTACTTTGGTTATTAGTGAGTTTTCATAGTATAGACTGATTTCTTCTAATCCTTCATTGTTTAGAAATCCAAAAATACTTCCCGTATGGATTATTTTGTAACTGTTAGAGTTTATTATTGTGCTGCGTTCTGTGTTTACATCTGAGATTATTATGTTTCTGTTTGAATTGTCTTTTAGTTTAAGGCCTTTTAGGTCTAAGTTGATGTTTCCTGAGTTGTAAAGCTCTAACCATTCGCTTTTTGTGTCATCGCCTTCCGGGTTTGGAAGGAGTTCAGTTATTTTTAGCACGCTGTAGGTTGTGTTTTGGATGATATCTTGTTCTGGCGATGATTGTTGAGAACCTATTACTATTAATTTTGAGAAATAGTTGTTTGATAAATCTGTGTCATTGCAGCTTAGGTGTGTTATGTTGTATTCCAGGAGGTAAATATTGTTTTCTAGGTTTGGGCTGTATGTTCTTGTTCTTTTTGAAGTTATTGTGGTATTTGTCCAAGGATGATATTCTTTTGTTATGTCTCCGTTTGTTTTTTTTATATAACCGGTTACGCTTATGTTTGCTTTTGTTCCTTCAAACTTATAAGCTTCTACTTCCCATTCTACTTCACTGTTGTTTTCATAGAAACTTTTGTCTGAAGTTATCTTTATCTGCCAGTTGCATAAGTTATTTTCAATTGTTTCTGCGCTGATTGTTCCATTGTTTCCAGGGGTTGGCTGCTCTTCTATCCAGTTGTTTCCGACTCTTGTCCAGCTTAAGCCTTCTGTTGTGCTGCTGTAGTTGAAGCTGTCGATGAGGTTTCCTGTGCTGTTGCGCAGATAGATGTAATAAGCAGTGTTGCTGAGACCGTAAGAGCCTATAGAGGAATCGTCAATGTATAGTCTTATTGTGTCTGAACTTGTGTTGAAGTTGTTGTAAACTCTTGTCATGTCATCTGTGATGAGCGCATAACTTTTTGAGGGAATGATTGTGCCTGAACCCTTGTATAGTCCGCCTTCGATTGTGTCGTTGTCAGTATTGTCTCCTATGAACCAATCGCTTACATTTATGTTTTGAGTTCCATTGTTGTAGATTTCTATGTATTCATTTAGGTTTTCATCTTCTAAAGGATTTGCCATAACCTCTGTGATAAGGATTTGAGCATAAACATGATTAGTAAGAAGGAAGATGAAGAGGACAAGGAAGAGTATTCTTCCAAAGAGCTTCATAAAATTTCTCTTTCCCGAGTAGTATAAATAATTTGTTTTAATTAACCTACTTTACAGCCCTTTAATCCTTTAAATTTTAACTGCTGAAACGTCGATATTTTAGGGTTACAGCGTCTATACTGTCATTTTACAACCACAATACTTATAAAGAATGGAATATTCCTTATTGTATAGTAGAATCTAGAATTATGTGAGATAGAGTACTAAATTCTTTATAAAATGGCTGAAGAAGACACACCAAAGGAACCAGTAACAAGGGAAGAATCAAATGAGAAGCCTGACGAGAGTCCTAAGGAAGAGATTAATAAAAGTTCTGAAGAAAAAACTTCTAAACAAGGGCCTGAGAAAAAGTCTGAAGAAGGGCCGAAAGAAAAGATTATTCTTAGACCTATAGATACTGAGATGAAGAAGTCTTATCTTGATTATAGCATGAGCGTGATAGTTGGCAGAGCATTGCCTGATGTTAGGGATGGGTTGAAGCCTGTTCATAGAAGAGTTCTTTTTACTATGCATGAAGTTGGCTTGGCACATAATAAGCCGTTTAGGAAGTCTGCTAATGTTGTTGGTAATTGCATGGCAAGGTATCACCCTCATGGGGATATGGCTATTTATGATACTTTGGTGAGAATGGCCCAGGATTTTTCTCTTAGGTATCCATTAGTTGATGGACAGGGAAATTTTGGATGTTTTACAAAAGATACAAAAATTGCCTTAACTGATGGGCGAAACTTAAGTTTTGATGAATTAATCAAGGAAAGCAAAAAGGATAAGAAAAATTATACTTATACTATTAATGAAAAGAGAGATATAGACATAGCTGAAATAAAGAACCCTAGGCTTACAAAAAAAACTCAAAGGATTCTAAAAATTGTTTTGGACAATGATAACGAAATAAAGTGTACTTTAAATCATAAGTTTATGTTAAGAGATGGGATATATAAAGAAGCTAAAGAACTCAAATCAGGAGATTCTTTGATGCCTTTAAAATTAAATCATAAAGTAAGGGATACTATTTTCTTAAATGAAAGTCAAGATGTTTATGACCTCACAATTGATAATACCCATAACTTTGCATTGGCTTCTGGAGTTTTTGTGCACAATTCAGTAGACGGGGACTCCGCCGCAGCATCAAGATATTGTATTACAGGAGATTCATTAATATTAACTAATAGAGGTATTTTGCCTGTAGGAACTATTTCCACAAAGAAAGAGGCTAATCTTAAAATGGAAATATTATCCTACAATGGCAAAAAAAACTTAGCTTCTAAGTTCTTTAATTCAGGTAAGCACAATATTATTGAGGTTAAAACTGCATTAGGATATAAAATCAAAGGATCGTATAATCATCCATTGATGTGCTGGAATATTAAGGATGGAATTCCAGGAATTCAGTGGAAATTACTAAAGGATATTAGTGAAAAGGACATTGTAATCTTGAATAGGAACACATCTTTATTTTCGAAGAGTGATTTGGATTTGAGAAAATATTTTCCAAAATTAAGAAATAGAGCTAAGAAATTTGATCTGCCAAATAAAATGAATAAGAAATTGGCTTTCTTGCTCGGAGCCCTTGTATCTGAGGGCTCTTTCCATCAAGGTAAGATAATATTTAATAATTCTGATATGAACTTTTATAATAATGTTAAAGAAGCTATTTATGATTTATTTAAAGGCGTTCAGTTATATGAACGAAGGATAACTGGAAATTGTTTAGAATTAGACTTATATCATACACAAATTGTAGATTTCTTAAAGAATATTGGGTTAAAAGAAGAGAAGTCTGAAAAGAAGGAAATTCCTTTTTCTGTTTTGTTATCTTCGAAAAAAGTTTTGAGTTCATTCTTACAAGGATTGTTTGAAGGGGATGGTTCTGTTCAATATAAAACTGACAAAAGACATGATGGGAAAAGTATAGTTCTTACTTATGATTCGAAGAGTTCAACTCTCATAGACCAATTAAAAGTTGTACTTCTAAATTTCGGGATTGTTACAATCAATCCTTACAAAGATAAGAGGAATGGGTGTAATAAACTACAAATTTGTGGATATCAATCTATTAAACAATTTAAAGATAAAATAAACTTTTTTTCAGAAAAAAAGAGAAAGATACTTTCAAGTATTGATTCTATAAATTCATCTAGAATGAGTAAGACAGATTTTATTCCATATTTAAATGAATATTTAAGAGATAAATATAAATCTCAATTTATTAAGAAGAATAATTTTGATAGATACAATAATTTAAAAAAGAATTACAAAAAACTAACTAAAACTATTGATTCTAAAGATAAAAAGCTTATAGATTTTCTTTTAAAACAAAAATACTTGTTTAATAAGATAACAGGAATAACTAAGTTAAGTAAAAAAGAAGAAGTTTATTCTGTAAAGGTTGAAAGCAAATCTCATTCTTTTATTGCGAATGGATTTATTAACCATAATACTGAAGCAAGGCTTAGCAGGATGGCGGAAGAGCTTCTTGAAGATATTAATAAAGAGACTGTTAAGTTTGTTCCTAATTATGATAATAGCAAGAATGAGCCTTCTGTGCTTCCTTCAAAGCTGCCTAATCTGCTTATTAATGGATCTTCTGGAATTGCTGTTGGAATGGCAACGAATATTCCACCTCATAATTTAAGGGAAGTGGCTGAGGGTACTATAAAAGTAATAGATAATCCTGATATAAGCCTTAATGAGCTGAACCAAATAATTAAAGGACCTGATTTTCCTACTGGGGGAGTTATTTGCGGTAGGCATGGAATTTTTAATGCATATCTTAAAGGGAAAGGCAAGTTGCTTGTGAGAGCGAAGACTTCAGTTGAGGATGTTAAAGGCAGGAAGGCGATTATTGTTAATGAAATTCCTTATCAAGTTAATAAGTCGCAGATGATAGAACATATTGCTGAACTTGTTAAGGATAAAAAGGTTGAAGGGATTTATGATTTAAGGGATGAGTCAGATAGAACAGGGATGAGAATTGTTATTGAGCTTAAGCAGGATGCTAATGAGGATATTGTACTTAACCAGTTGTTTAAACATAGTAGAATGCAGACTACTTTTGGAGTTAATACTCTTGCATTGGTTGATAATGCTCCTAGAATACTTAATCTAAAAGAAATGATTAGTTATTTTATAAAACATAGGCAGAAGGTTGTAAGGAAGAGAACAGAGTTTGATTTGAGGAAGGCAGAAGATAGAGCGCATATTCTTGAAGGATTGCTTATTGCATTGGAGAGTATAGATACTATTATAGCTTCTATAAAGAAAAGTAAATCTGTTCTGGATGCAAAGGAAATGCTGATGGAGGAGTATGAACTTTCTGAGAAACAGTCTTTGGCAATACTTGATTTGAGGCTGCAGAAATTAACTTCACTTGAACAGGAGAAGATTAAGACTGAGCATAAAGAATTGTTAAAAGTGATTGCTGGATTGAAAGAGATTCTTGCTTCTGAGCAGAAGATACTTGATATTATTAAAGAGGAACTTTTGTATTTGAAACAGAAGTATGGCGATGAAAGAAGGACTGATATTGTTGATATGGAAGAGGAGCTTGAGATTGAAGATCTTATTGAGAGAGAGGATATGGTTGTGACAATTACAAGGGATGGCTATATCAAAAGATTGCCTATTGATACTTATAAGCAGCAGAGAAGAGGAGGGAAAGGTATTCTTGCGACTGCTACGAAGGAGGAAGATATTGTTGAAGATTTGTTTGTTGCTAATACACTTTCATATATATTGTTCTTTACGAATAAGGGCAGGGCGCATTGGTTAAAAGTTTATGTGATTCCTGAAGCGAGCAGGCAGGCGAGAGGTAAGGCTATTGTTAATATGCTTAATGTGGATAAGGATGAGAAGGTTACTGCTTATATCCCTGTTGAGAGTTTTGAGAAAGGGTTTATTATTATGGGCACAAAGAAAGGCACTGTTAAGAAGACTGCTCTTGAGAATTTTTCAAGGCCGAGAAAGGGAGGTATTATAGCAATAAATCTTGAAGAGAGTGACGAACTTATTAATGTGGTTCTTACAGAAGGTAACCAGCAGATATTGCTTGCTACTAAGAATGGGATGGCTGTTAAGTTTGATGAAAAGAATGTCAGGCCTACTGGAAGAAGTTCAATGGGTGTTAGAGGTATTAGGTTGAAAGATAAGGATGAAGTTATTGGGATGGTGAAGAGTGAGGATGAAGGTACTTTGTTGACGCTTACTGAGAATGGTTATGGGAAGAGAACCAAAGTTTCCGAATATAGATTGATTAACAGGGGCGGTTCAGGAGTGAAGAATATTGTATGCTCTGAAAGAAATGGCAAGGTTATTTCCATTAAGTCTGTTACTGATGATGATGAAATTTTTATTATTAGCAGGAAGGGTGTTATTATTAGAACTTCTGCTAAAGGGATTTCTGTTATTGGAAGAAACACTCAGGGTGTGAGACTTATGAGGATGGGTAAGGATGATAAGGTTGTTGGCGCTGCTAAGGTTTTGAAAGAGGAAGAGAGTGATGATGAAGAGGAATTTGATAAAGAGATTAAAGAGGAGAGCAACGGAGAGACGTTAGAGGTTGTTGAGGGGGAAGAGTAAGCTTACTGCTTTTAAATTCAAAATTTAAATAGATAATAAAAATTCTAGTTTGTTAAAGCTCCTAGCATGTCACTATTATCTCTGCAAGCTTTGTTAATTCTAATTAGAGCTTTTTTAACTTCTGATTCATCTTCTTTTATATTAGGAAAATCAGCTTTTTCTGCAAGGAGATCTATGTTATATATATGTTGTAGTAGAGTCTTTAGTCTTGTGAAGTCAATAGTAATGTCTGTTAATAAGTTGGATAAGTTATGAGTTATCATTAAAATTTTGTGTAAATCTTTTACTTCTCGTTTATTAAATTGCTCTACTTCTCCTTTTTTTTCTAGAATTTGTAATTCTTTTAGAAAACGTTTTGCTTGCCTTTCTCCCGTTATAGCTTTTCTTAATTCTCTTTTTTCTCCCATGAACCTAAAGGCTTTAAGATTAGAAACTACCTGCCCTTTTTGCAGGTTTATAGAACCGCCAATGAATTCACCCATTTTGCTATCACCTGTTTGTTTAAGATAATAGTATATCTTTAGTGTGTCTGTTATTTAAATCTTACTACTCTTTATTCTTTTATTATCCCATACCATATCCAGATTACTTTGTCTGCTGCCTTGACGATGTCTTCTCCCCTGCCCTGAATGATTAGGCAGTTGCCGTCCATGGTTATTTTAGTTTCATCATCTTCTTTGATGTAGATGACTGATATGTTGTTATATTGCGTGCTTTCGCATGTTACAATTGGCCTTGTGGAGCAGGCGTATGATTCGTTGTTTGAGCAGGCAGCTATAGGATTAGTTCCGAATGCCCTTGAAAGGCTTAGGGCTAGTTCTGTGCTTGCTAATGCGACGTATGCTTTGTTTTCACCTGGATCGAAGGTGATGTAAGTGTCTGCTGAAGGGTTGATGTCTGTGTTTTCGTTGATATATACAGGTACGTCTTCTGACTCTTTTGGACCAAACCTTAAGTGAATTTTGTATAGTTCGTCTCCTGACTGCCAGTCTGTGTGCCATAAGCCTGCAATTTTTATGAATGTGAAGCCGTTGTAGGTATATTCTGGATATTCTTCTCCTCCTAAGAGGATTCTTAGTGAGAAGAGGATTGCAAGGATAGTTATTATTGCAACGATTGCAATGAGAAGAGCTTTGTTTTGTTTTTTTTCTGTTTTTTTATCTATTATTTCTTCATCAGGCGTTTCTTTTTCTTTGCTGTTTTCCTGTTCGTTGTCCATTTTATTCTATTATGTTAAACATTCCATCTAGGATTCTGTCAGAGATTTTTAAGAATTCATTGCCTTTACTGGCTTCAGCGATTATGCAATTATCTTCCAAGTAAACTCTGGTTGTGTTTGATTCTTTGAAGTAAAGCACTGGTACGTTCTTGGTTGATTGTGAGCAGTCTATGATTGGAATATTATAACTGTTGTTTGCTGTGAAACCTTTCCTTATGTAAATGTTGAAGAAGTCTGCTAAGATTGGTTCTATGTTGTATTGTATGAGAGCGATTTGCTGGGAGTATTTGTTGTCAAGGTCATATGTCATATCAACCTCAGCTGTATTTTTTATTCTGGTTATTGCTTCCCTGTCTATGTCAAGCTCTTCGACATCTGAAGGAAAGTAAGAGAAGGGCACCTGTTTTTTGTTGATTTGTGTTGTAAAGCCGTTGTTTATTCTTGTGAATACTGTGCCTTTGTAGTCTAGTTTTTCTTCAGGGCTTGTGAAGCCGTAGAACATTACACCAAAGACTGAGCTTATCATGATAAAGCCTATGAAGGCTGCCCAGATTATTTTTGCTTTATTGTTTTCCCTTCTCATTTTGTACAATGGTTTATGCTGAGGTTTTTATATCTTTTTATATTATCACCTTGTAGAATCCCTTTCTCGGTAAATAAATGGAGGTAAGATTCCATAGGGCCCAAATCAGAAAAATTAGAGATATGAACACTAACAAATAAGAAACATTAAATATAAACAGTTAAAACCAAACAAAAAGGGTATTGTTATGGACATAAATCAACAGGCAGAAGAACTGAATAATATAATAAAACAAGACAATCCAGTGATTTACAGTCTTTTATCTGAAAAAGGTAAAGCTATCTTCTTTCCAAAACAGGGAATCGTAGCTCAAGCAATAGAAGCAAAAGGAAAAAAAATAAATGCAACAGTTGGAACAGCAATTGAAGATGATGGAACTCCTATGCGCCTGAATTCAATAGCAAAAAACATTCTTCTGGATTCAAAAGAAACCTTCCCCTATGCCCCAAGCTATGGGAAACCTGAATTAAGACAAGCCTGGCTAGAGCAAATAAAAAAGAAAAACCCTTCACTAACTGCAAAAACATCCCTTCCAATTGTTACGAATGCATTGACCCATGGTCTAAGCATGGTTGGGTATCTATTCATAAGCCCGGAAGACAAAATTATCTTACCTGATAAATTCTGGGGAAATTATAAACTAGTCTTCGAAAATGCTTATAATGGAATCTTAGATACGTTCAACACTTTCAAAGACAACCAACTGGACCTGGGAAGTTTCAAAGAAAAATTAACAGAAAAAGGAAAAAAGATCATCCTTCTAAACTTTCCCAACAATCCAACAGGATACACCCCAACAGGAAGTGAAACAGAAGAAATAATTAATATAATAAAAGAATCAGCAGAACAGGGAAATCAAACATTAGTGATATGTGATGACGCTTACTTTGGATTAGTATATGAAGAGAACATCTATAAAGAATCCATATTCTCAAAACTGGCAAGCCTGCATGAAAATGTTCTGGCAATAAAAGTTGATGGCGCAACAAAAGAAGATTATGTATGGGGATTCAGGGTTGGCTTCATAACTTATGCATCAAAAGGAATAACAGAACAAACATGCGCAGCCTTAGAAGATAAAACAACAGGAGCAATAAGAGGCAATATTTCAAACACCTCCCACCTTTCCCAAAGCTTGGTGCTAAAAGCGCTTGCATCAGAAACTTACGGAACAGAAAAACAGGAAAAATACGCTCTGTTAGAATCAAGATATGAAAAAGTAAAACAAACATTAAAAAATAACAAATATTCTGAATTTTTCACACCCTTGCCTTACAACTCAGGATATTTTATGTGCATCCAGCTAAAAAACTTAGATGCTGAAAAAATAAGAAAAACACTATTAGAAAAATATGATACAGGAGTCATTGCAATAAAAAACCTACTAAGGATAGCGTTCTCAGCAACACCAGAAAGAGATATTCCTGAATTATTCGAAAATATTTACAATGCATGTAAAGAACAGGTGCCTTAAAATGGAAAAATCAAACTTTTCTTTCTATGATAAACAGGTAATAATTAAGAGTAATGGTAAGATTTGTAAAAATTCAGAGGACCTAACTAAAACTGAATTATTCAAAAATGTGGTTCATAGATTCTTAGATTATCTTAGGGAAAGAGATTCTCCTCTTTTGGAAGTGTTCTCGCAGAGAATGTCTAAAGACGAACAAGAGAAAACTATAATTAATCTTTTGCAAAAACTTTCAGAACCGTCTAAAGAAGAAATAATTAAAACAACTCCGGAATTTACAGATTTTTTTAAAGATAATTATTTACTTCTCCAATTTGTTGAAAACTTATATAATTATTGGCGTAATTTTGAGAGGTTTTTTGTACGTTATCCAATAGATAATGAAGAAACAAATCTATATAAGAAACCGTATAGAATGTTTAATAGAACAATAGGATCTCTTAATCACCTTGTTCGTAAAGTTTACAGAGATATTTGTGAAGGGATTACTAATGATCATCCTCGCATATATCGTCAGATACCTGCAGGATGTCAAGTAGGACTTATTGTGAATAAAGAAAATTGGTTATGTCCTCCTGCTCCTTATGATAAATTAAAAGATATTCATTTCATTAAGCAGGTTCTTATCGAACCTCCTTTAATTATTGACCCCCCTATGAACAAAAGAACTGGTCAATTTAGAAAAGTTGATGTGAATCCATTTGATGACGTACAGTTTAACTGTGAAGATTGGCTGTGTTATCCTGCAAAAGTTGGTGACCTGATTATTCATCTTTTTTTCCATAATAAATTTATTGGACTAGGGACTGCTCTTGCGAACTTGTTTGATTTAGCAGATGATAATGACCTTAAAAGAAAACCTGATGCTGTATATGCATATGGAGTTCCAGAAGAATCGCTTAAAAAATTTGGAAATCTTCCAACAGTATTTTTTGATGATGAAAAAAATAACATACTTGTAGCTGCTGTTCCAGGATCAGATGATTTTGGTTACTTTGGTTATATTAAGAAAATGATGCTTACTTTGCATAATATTATAATGATGAAAAGAAGCAGGTTGCCAGTTCATGGAGCTATGGTAAAAATCAGTCTTAAAAATGGAAAATCTGCTAATGTTGTTATTCTAGGAGACACGGGTACAGGCAAGTCAGAATCATTAGAAGCATTTCGTGCTCTTGGAGAGAAATACATCCGTGATATGACTATAATATTTGATGACATGGGTTCATTAGAACTTTCAAAAGATGGCATAATAAAAGCTTATGGGACTGAAACTGGGGCATTTGTCAGATTAGACGATCTTCAGCCAGGATTCGCTTTTGGGAATATTGACAGATCAATAATCATGAGTCCTCAAAAGATTAATGCCAGAGCTTTGTTGCCTGTTACAACTCTTAAAGAAGTTCTTCAAGGTTATCCTGTTGATTTCTTGTTATATGCAAACAATTATGAAGAAGTGGATAATGACCATCCATTTTTTGATGAATTTCATTCTATGGATGATGCACTTGAAGTATTTCGAGAAGGAGCTAGGATGGCTAAAGGAACAACTACTGAAAAAGGCATAGTTCATTCTTATTTTGCAAATATATTTGGACCTATTCAATATAAAGACCTTCATGAAAAATTAGCAAAAAAATATTTTAAAGCATTATTTGAATCTGGAGTTAAAGTAGCGCAATTGCGAACGCGGCTTGGAATTCCAGGATTTGAAACAAAAGGTCCAAAAAGTGCAGCAGAAGCGCTCTTTGAGGTTATATCAAAATGTCAGAATTTAACCTCCAGTCTCTGACTGGTGGCAAGCTTTGCTTACTTTCGTTTCCAGAAAGCTGGAAAATTCTGAGCATGAACTGAGAAATTTGCCTTGCAAACTTCTGGTTTGTTAAAAATCCGAAGGATTTTAAACACTCAAGAACCACCTAGATGGATGGGATGGTAATTCGTAGGAATTGTCACATTCCACCCATCTCATGAAATTCAAAGAATTTCCAAGTTCACCAGAAATATTCGATTTCTGCGTGTTTGACCAGCGGTTCTTGACAAATTAAAATAAACGCTTTTTTAAAATTGAAAATATTAATAAAGCCTTCAATAGAGCTGCCATCAAACCATGTTCCCTTTTCAAGTTCTCTTTCAGCTTCTCTATGGGGATTGTTACTGATTTTATGATTCCATGGATGTCTGTGAACTGAAGCTGAACTAATTTTATATTATCAGCTTTTGCTTTCTCCAAGGTTTTGTTTATATTTTCTTCAGTCATTTAGATTCATCATACTCTCAACAGCATCCATAACCTCTTCTACTGTTATCATTTTCATACATAGATTGTCTTTGCATTTTATGTGTTTTCCTTTGTAGATTTTTATGCAGGGACTGCATTCTATGCCTTTGAAGATTGAGAGTGTGTGCTTTCCGAATGGGCCGAAGATGACAGGCGTTTCAGGACCGAAGAGGCCTATGGTTTTGATGTTTTGTGTTGCTGCGATGTGCATTGGACCGGTATCGTTTGAGATGAATAGGTTACAGCTGTTTATTAGCTCTATTAGATTTGAGAGCCTTGCGCCGCAGAATATTACTGGGTTGTGATTCATTTTGTTTCTTATGTCTAATAGTATTTCTCTTTCATCTTCAGAGCCTGTGAGAATGATTTTTGCGTTATGGTTTTCTATTAGATTGTCTGCTAAGGATGCGAATTTGTCTTTTGGCCATCTTCTTGATATTACGGTTGGGCCTGAGCCTGGACAGATGCCTACTATGAAATCGTGTTCTGAGATTTTGTTCTTTTTTAGGAAAGTGATTATGGATGCTTTGTCGCTGTCTGAGACTGTTATCTTTTCACTTGTTGGTTCTGGATGGATGCCTAATGGCTTTAATAGGTTCATGTTGTTATAGACTGAATGGATTTCTTTGTTGAATTCTATTTTGTCGTTGTATAAGATGGCTCTTAGCTTGTTTACAAAGCCGATTCTTCTTTTTCCAGCTGTGTAAGCGATTATTGCTGAGATGTTGAGCCAGTGTTCGTAGTCTATTACAAGATCATACTTGTTTCTTATTTGAGATAGTTGTTTTATTAGTCCGAAAAGGCTTAGGTCAACGAAGATTTTGTTGTCTATGTTTCTGTTTTTATAGAATAAATCTTTGTTCTTTTCAGGAGCTAGGATTGTTATTTCTGCATTAGGATATTTTTCTTTTAATGCCTTGATGCAGGGCAGTACATAGATGTTAGAGCCAATGCCCCAGAACATTATTATTAGGATTTTTTCTATCTTTTTTGATGGTTTTTTGAATAGTTTGAATAACCATAGGACTAAGATTAAAGGTGTTCCTAGGAATCTGTCAATGAATTTTACTGTTGATAGGTTCATAAAAGCTTAGAATTCCTCATCATTAATAAATCTTATTCAAGTTACTTGAGTTTTTTTTCTATTTTCTTTAATCTTTCAATGATTTCTCTCATATAAGGATCTTTTGCAGATTGGGCTCTTCTCTCTTCCCTGTGAAAGCCTGCCTTGTCTTCTATGTAGCCGAATAAGACCATTAGGAAAAGTACTCCTATGAAGATGGGAATGTACCATTTGGTTATATGAATGAGAATGCCATATTCTTGTAGTTTTGAAAGTACAAGAAATAATATCATACCACTGTTGAGGATTGCTACCCAGGACATTGTTCTCTGAGCCCAGACTTTGCTGTAGACTAAGAGTTCTCTGAATTTGAAGAATATTGATAATATGATGTTTGGCATAAGCTGTTTATGGGAGAAGAGGTATATAAAGGCTTTGATATACAAAATCTATTTAAATGAAGCCTGATTTAATGTATATATTATATGCCTCCGTAGCATAGTAGCCATTGCGGCAGTAATTTTATGTCGAAACTTGTAGCTCTATGCAAGCCATCTGCAGGTCCAAAAGACCGGATTGAGGTCGAGGGTGCAAGTCCCTCCGGAGGCTTTTTTTCTTCTAAATACCATAATATTTTAAATATCATCTTCTCTTTTCTGTATATTATGCAGGATTTTAACAAGATTGCAAAGAAATGGCAGAAGAAATGGGCTGAGGCTGGGATTTTTGAAGTAGAAGAAAAGCCTGGCAAAAAGAAGTTTTACTGTCTTGAAATGTATCCTTATCCTTCAAACCAGCTACATGTTGGGCATTTGAGGAATTATTCTATTGGAGATTCATTGGCAAGGTTCAAGAGGATGAAAGGGTTTAATGTTCTTTATCCTATGGGTTATGATAGTTTTGGTTTGCCAGCAGAGAATGCTGCTATTAAACAGAAGGTTGATCCTGGTGAATGGACACTGAAGAATATTGAGCATATACAGAAGCAGCAGATGTCAATGGGATTGAGCTATGACTGGAGGAGAAAGGTTTCTTCTATGGATACTGATTATTATAAGTGGAATCAATGGATTTTTCTTAAATTGTATGAGAAAGGGCTTGCGTATAAGAAGAAGTCAGAAGTGAACTGGTGCCCTGGATGCAACACTGTGCTTGCTAATGAGCAGGTTGAACAGGGCAAGTGTTGGAGATGCAAGAGTGAAGTTGAGCAAAAAGAGCTTGAGCAGTGGTTCTTTAAGATTACTAAGTATGCAGAGGAGCTGCTTAAGGATATTGATAAATTGGAGAACTGGCCTGAAAAGGTTAAGATTATGCAAAGGAACTGGATTGGGAAGAGTGAAGGTGTGGATATACTCTTTAAAGTTGAAAATACTGATAGTGTTTTGTCTACTTTTACTACAAGGTGCGATACAATTCATAGCGTTACTTTTGTTGTTATGGCTCCTGAACATCCACTTGCAAAGGAGTTTGTTAAGGGCACAAAATATGAGACTGAATTTAATAAAGCTTATAAGATAATCCAAAAGCAGTCAACTATCGAGAGAACAACGCCAGAAGGAAAGGATAAGATTGGCTGTTTTCTTGGTAAGTATGCAATAAATCCTGTTACTAATGAGAGAATTCCTATCTATATTGCGAATTTTGCTTTGATGGAATATGGCACAGGAATTGTTATGGCTGATGCGCATGACCAGAGAGATTTTGAGTTTGCAAGGAAGTATAATATTCCTCTAAAATTTGTTATATCAGAAGATGGAGATGCTATTAATCCAGACAAGGCATCAAGAGCTTTCTTGAATGATGGAATACTTTTTGATTCTGGGAAGTTTTCAGGGATGCATAACAGAGAAGCGTTGCCTTTAATGGCTGACTGGCTTGAAGAAAACAAGTGGGGGAAGAAAACTGTTAATTATAAGTTAAGAGATTGGTTGATTTCACGTCAGAGATATTGGGGGACACCGATTCCTATGATTTATTGTGACAAGTGCGGGACAGTTCCTGTGCTTCTTGATGAATTACCTATTAAACTTCCTAAGAATGTTAAGTTTACAGGGAAAGGAAATCCTCTGGAAACTTCTGAGAGTTTTGTGAATTGCAAGTGTCCTATGTGCAATGGCAAAGCTAGGAGAGAGACGGATACAATGGATACCTTTGTTGACAGTTCATGGTATTTTCTTCGGTACTGTTCGGCTAAGTTTGAGAAGCTGCCTTTTGATAAGAAAGCTGTTGGATATTGGATGCCGGTTGACCAATATATCGGCGGGATTGAGCATGCAGTGATGCATCTTCTTTATGCAAGGTTTTTTACTAAAGCGTTGCGTGATTTAGGGTTGCATGATGTTGATGAGCCTTTCTCAAGATTGCTTTGTCAGGGTATGGTTATTAAGGATGGGGCAAAGATGAGCAAAAGTTTGGGGAATGTTGTTGACCCTGCTGAGATTATTGATAAGTTTGGGCCTGATACTGCTCGATTGTTTATACTGTTTGCAGCATTGCCTGAGAAAGAATTGGATTGGAATGACCAAGGGGTTAATGGGGCTTATAGGTTTTTGAACAAAGTGTATAATCTTGTTAATGATAATAAGAAGGAGATATCGTTTGGGAAGATTAATTCTGCTAAGCTTAATGATAAGGATAAGTTTGTGTTGAGTAGGGTACATGTTACTATTAAAGATGTGACTGCTCATATTGAAAAGTTTGAATATAGCCTTGCGATTGGGAAAACTATGGAACTTGTTAGTGATTTGTCTAAATATAAAGAGAAGGATAAGGCTGTGTTTGGAGAGGCTGTTAAGAATGTTGTATTATTACTTGCGCCGTTTGTTCCGCATGTTGCTGAAGAGCTATATGAGGTTGTAGGTATTAAGAGAGAGAAGTTTGTTTCTTTAGAAGAATGGCCTGAGTTTGATAAGAAGCTTATTGATGAGGAAGCGATTGCAAGCATTGGGTTTTCTGAAAATGTTAGAGCTGATATACTTTCAGTGCTTGAGTTGATTAAGCTGGAAAGCCCTAAGAAGATTAGATTGTTTGTTTCAGAGAAATGGAAGTATAACTTTTTTGATAAATTGAAGAAGGCACTTGAGAAATCTAAGGATTTTAAGAAAGTGCTTGGAGAGGTTATGGATAAAGAGCATGGAAAGGATATTTCAAAGATGCTGCCTAAGTTTATTAAAGAGCCGTCAAGAGTTCCTCAGTTTATACTTAGCCAGAAGAAGGAGTATGATATTCTGAAGGATTATGTTTCTAAGCTTGAGAATGAGTTTAAGTGCAGTGTTGAGGTTGTTAAGGCTGAAGACAGTGACGAAGGCAAGGCTAAGACTGCAATGCCTGGAAAGGTTGGAGTATTAATTATTTAGTTTGGGTTTTATACCCCGATGCTTGCATCGGCTTAATACGCAAACTAAATACTAAAAATACCCCGCAGCTTGCTGCGATTGGGATTTTTTATTGAGTGACTTTTTTATCTCACTTTGTATTCCATCTCAACATGAGGAATTCCATGCATATCAAAAGGCTCGGAAACAGCATTAAACCCACATTTCTCATAGAATTTTTGTGCATGAACCTGGCTATTTAACCAAATTCTTTTTGGCTTAAGCTTCATAATTTCATTAACCATAAATCCCACAAGCTTTTTAGCAATTCCTTTTCTCCTATATTCCTTCTTGGTTGTCATTCTGCCTATATGAAACTCACCTTTCTTTTCTTCTTTGAACCTGGCTGTTGAAACAACCTTGTTATCTGCTAATGCAATAAAATGTTTAGAAATCTTATCATCTTCATCCGGCTCCCAGCCAGACTCAAACTTTTGCTCTTTAATAAATACGTCTACCCGAAGCCTGATATAATCAATAAATTCATTAATTGTTTCAACTTGTTTGTATCTTATTTCCATTTTGTAAAAAAAGTAGGAAGGCATACCAAGAGATGGACACGAGTTATAACTGCTAGTTGACCTTGAGCTTTCCTAGACTCCGCTACCCTTTAAGCATCATCTTAATAAGTTATGGCTGCTATGTTCCCATCCTGACCAAGTTCCTTAAAAAGATAATCCAAAAGGACAGAGTTTCATTGTCCAGTCCAAGACTAACGGTTAAGGCTCATGCCTCTCTCTTGATTTCAGCTCCGTCTGAAGCGTGTCTACGGTAACAGGAGAGCGCTAATCTCCCAGCCTAGCCTTCCCATAACCCTATAATATAGAGCGTTTTTTAAGGTTTTCTATGTATTTTCGAATAATTTAAATATATCACTCGGATTATATTGGCTATGTTAAGAACTCATACCTGTGGAGAGCTAAGGAAGAAGGATATTAAGGAGAATATTACTGTTTGCGGCTGGCTGCAGTCTAGCCGTGACCATGGTGGAATTATCTTTATTGATGTTAGGGATAGATATGGCCTTACACAAATAGTTTTTGATCCTAAACATAACAAAGAGGCGCATAAGAAGGCTGAAAAGCTTGGAAGAGAGTATGTTTTACAGGTGAAGGGTAAGGTTAGAGCAAGAGGTAAAGGGCTTGAAAATCCTAAGTTAAATACTGGAGATATTGAGGTTCTAGTTGATGAGCTTAATGTTCTTAATAAAGCAGAGGTTCCTCCTATAGAAGTTGATGATAATAAGGAAGCAAGTGAAGATTTGAGGTTGAAGTATAGGTTTCTTGACCTTAGAAGGCCTATGATGCAGAAGAGGTTGGATATAAGGCATAAGGCTGCTGAAGCTACCAGGAAATATTTAAATTCTCAGAGTTTTATGGAGATTGAGACGCCGCTTCTTATAAGGGCAACTCCTGAAGGAGCAAGAGATTATATTGTACCTTCAAGAACAATGCCAGGCAGGTTTTTTTCATTGCCGCAATCTCCTCAACTTTATAAGCAGATTTTGATGGTTTCTGGATGTGACAGGTATTACCAACTTGCGCGTTGTTTAAGAGATGAGGATTTGAGAGCGGACAGGCAGCCTGAGTTTACACAGATAGATTTAGAGATGAGTTTTGCTGATGAGGATGATATTATAAGCGTGTCTGAGGGGCTTATCAAGGAAGTCTTTAAGAAAGGGGTTGGGAAGAATATTAAGACGCCTTTCCAAAGAATGACGTATAAGGAAGCTATTGATAAGTATGGCTCTGATAAGCCAGATTTACGTTATGGGCTGGAGCTTACTGATGTTACTTCTCTTGTTCATAAGTCTGACTTTGGAGTTTTCAAAAACGCTGAGCAGGTGAAGTGCATTAATCCTGAGAAGGATTTTTCAAGGAAAGAGCTTGATGAATATATTGATTTCTGTATTAAGAATGGGGCTAAGGGTATGGCCTGGATGAAGATTACAGATAAAGGCATGGAATCGAGTGTTACTAAATTCTTTAAGCCTGAGATGCTTAAGAAGATACAGAAGGTTGCAAATGCTAAGAAAGGTGTTCTTATGTTTATAGCTGATACACCTAAGCTTGTTGCTGAGGTTTTGGATAGGCTTAGAAGGAAGCTTGCTGATGATCTTGAACTTTATGATAAGAAAGAGTTGAGGTTTTGCTGGGTAACAGATTTCCCATTGTTTGAGCATGATGAGGAATCAGACTCATGGGTGCCAATGCATCATATTTTTTCAATGCCGCATGATAAGTTTGTAGGCAAAATGGAGAATGATCCTTCTGTTATAACTGGTAAACTGTATGACTGCGTGCTTAACGGTGTTGAGCTTGGCGGTGGTTCTGTGAGGATTCATAAGAAAGATGTGCAGGAAGAGGCTCTTAAGGTTATAGGGATGAGCTATGAAGAGGCAAAGCAGAGGTTTGGCTTTCTCCTTGATTCTTTTAGGTATGGAGCTCCGCCGCATGGAGGCTTGGCGTTTGGATTTGACAGGGTTGTTGCATTAATGTGTGGGATTAGTGATATAAGAGAGGTTATTGCGTTCCCTAAGAATAAGAATGCTGAGTGTCCTATGGATGGCTGCCCTTCTAGTGTTGATGATAATCAGTTGAAAGAGCTTCGTATAAAGACTGATGTGATTAAAAAGAAGAATATGGTGCTGGAGAAAATACAAGCAAGACAAAAGATGCCGAAAGCAGTCCTGACAAAACAGCCCAGGGCACTGCATCGGGCAAAGTGATTCTACTGG
>PVBE010314520.1_pt1 | contig 19789 bp, 19 predicted proteins | sample 1631181 | NCBI WGS metagenome assembly PVBE01 (sample SAMN08397723, study PRJNA350692) | Marine metagenome, whole genome shotgun sequencing project. | isolation source: water | place: Pacific Ocean | collected 2012-04 | reverse complement strand
TCCCTGACCACCTTCTCGGCCGGAGCTTTCTCGCTCATGGATTTCTGCCTCATCTTCGTTCCCTTCGGTCAATACGATGAGCCAGAAATCCTCCGTTACGCAATTACCTCAATGTGTCCCAAGGGCGCTGACGTTAGACAAGAACGATAAAAAGTTGGAAAGCGAGAAAGAACCATGACTGCCCTGAGCACGCTCAAACGGAGAGCGATGAAGAACCCCGAGATCCGCAAAGCCTATGAGGATCTTGCGCCCGAATATGATCTTGCGGCCCAGCTCATTGACGCTCGCGTCAAGGCCAAGATGACACAAGAGCAGGTAGCCAAGGCAATGCACACCACCCAGTCCGTCATCTCCCGCCTGGAGTCCGGAAAGGTCGACCCCACATCCAATACCATCAGGCGATACGCCGAAGCCGTGGGAGCCAAGATGCGGGTCGTCATCGAAGCAGCCTGACCTGAAAACTCAGGCGTCAGGGCGGTCTGGGAGCGGTGACCACGGTTTCGCTGTCAGCCGACTTCAGCGGCCGGGCCGGTCCCGGCAACTGGCTCGAAGCCCAAGTCGAGGTCCAAAAGCCGGGCCCGGGCCTCGCCTTCGCCAACGCCTACCTGGTCGTCGGCAACCGCCGCCTGGCCCGCATCAGCGGCGTGTTTGCCACCGCCGCGGTGTAACACCGGGCTCCAAGCACGGATACTACCGCTTTGACGGACGAGCTTCGTTCTCAAGGGCCGCTATACCGGTCAGTTCAATGGGAGGACGATCAGGGAACTCCGCAACCAAGTGCAATTTCCCACCCATAGCCTCGACGTAGCTGCTCAGAGTGGAAATCAGCAGATCGGCGCGCTTCTCGATACGAGATACGTTTTCCTGTTTGATTCCGAGTTCCTTGGCCACACGAACCTGGGTCTGTTTGAGTGCTTTGCGCAAGTCCCTTAGTGACATCTCTTCATCAATAAGTGCCGCGGTGCGCGCCTCAACTTTCTTGCGGCGCGCCTTTGGAAGCTTTTCCATTCTTTCCTTCAGTGTCGTCATTTGGACTTTCCCTCCTTCTTCAGTCGCGCCAGGTGAGAATCGAAACGCTCGTCCGCTTTCTTGATAAGGGTTTTGTAAAAGCGTCTTTCGCTGCCTCCGGATTTGTCACCGGCCACGAGCAGGATGGCCTGTCGTTCGGGGTCGAAGGCGATGGCCACGCGCCATACGCCACCCGCCGCAGCAAATCGAAGCTCCTTCATATTGGCGTGGCGAGATCCGTTCAGCGTGTCCACCCGCGGGCGTCCAAGCGTTGGACCTAATTTCTCAAGCAGCCGTGCCTGGGCGAGCAGCTCGTCCTGCACCTCAACCAGCAGATCATCAAATTCAGGGTCGAAGGCCTCATCAAAGCGGACGTCCCAACTCATATCATTACCATGCTCTGGATAGCATATGCTGTCAAGCGCATAATTTGTTGGCGAGCAAGCCGAAATCGGTCATGTTCCGCAGCCGCGACAGTAAACTGCGCAATATTTGCGGAGAATAGCGCCCGAAATCTCTGCACGCGATTGGCATTTGCTTGACAGTACGTCCCTGCACCGTTAGCGCCAGGGGATCGAGAGCCAATTATCGGTATTCCCTGGTGGCGGACCTCACCCCCTATACTTTTGTCGTCGTTCTGATGGCGCTTTCGGCCGTCGGGGTGGTCAAGGGCATACTGGGCATCGGGCTGCCCATGGTGGCGGTTTCGATCATGGCCACGGTGGTGCCGGTGACCAGTGCCGTGGCCGTGGTTTTCCTACCGATGATTCTATCGAACCTCTGGCAGGCCTACGCTGAGGGCCACCACCAAGTGGCGCTGCGGCGCTTTTGGCCGTTGCTGATCGGCCTCGCCATCGGCACCTTGATCGGCAACCAGATCCTGGTGCGGGCCGATCCCGACAAGGTGATCCTCTTCCTCGGCCTGGTGGTAATCGCTTTTTGCGCCAGCAGCCTATTCCAGGAGCGCTTTCGCATACCTCCCGAGTGGGAGCGCTGGCTGGCCCCGGTGGTCGGCCTGGGGGCCGGTTTCGTTGGTGGATTCTCTGCCTTTTTCGGGCCCTTGATGGTGATGTACCTGGTGGCGCTGAAGCTCGATCGTGACGAATTCGTGGGCTCGGTGGCGCTGGCAAACTTCACCGGTGCCGTGGTGCTCTACGGCAGCCTGGCGGGCATGGGCAGGCTGGCGCTGCCCGAAATTGGCGCCTCGGCGCTGGCGCTGGTTCCGGTACTGCTGGGCATGGAAGTGGGCCGCCGCCTGCGCCGCCACATCGAAGCCGAGTTGTTTCGCCTCGCGCTACTGCTGGCATTGCTGGTGATGGGTCTGAATCTGGTTCGCCGGAGCGTGATGTAAGCGTATTCCTCATTCCCCGGCTGCTTCGGCTTCGTCCCACCAGTCCTTGGGCTTGCGCCGTCCCCCGAAGCCGAGCGCCTTGTCGAGGCGCAGCATCAAGCCGCGCAAGCGTGTGCCCATGAGGCGCCGGTAGAGGCGGAAAATGGGACGCGAAAAATCCTTGTTGTAGGGGCAGACACGCATGCAGATGCCGCAGTCGGAACTGAGTTTCACCCAGTAATCGAAGCACTTCTCACAGTCCGCCGTCCACTTGACCACGCCGGAGATGGCCGAGCGGTTGGGGCCGTGCTCGCTGGGCGGGCCGGCTGGGATGGCCTGGGGCGGGCAGGATTCGGCGCAGCGCCGGCAAATTTCGCAGAACTCGGTAACGCCGAAGCGCTTCGGCGCATCGTGGGCCAGCGGCAGGTCGGTGAAGATCTTGGAGAAGCGCACGCGCGGGCCGAACTCCTCGGTGATGGCCATCTGGTTGCGGCCGTATTCGCCGAGCCCGGCCTTGACCGCATAGGGTATCGCCAGCGCCGTGTCGTTCATGTTGGCCAGAGCCTCAAAGCCCAGGTTGCGAATGTACTGCGAGATTTGCATCAGCGAGCCGGCCTCGTGGGAATACTCCTTGCCGGCCGCCGTCGAGGCCAGGGCCGAGGGATAGGCATCGACCAGCGTCTTGTCCATCTGGTAGCCCAGCACGATGCAATGAACGAGGCCCGGCGGCAGCTCGTTGCGGCGTGTACCCTTGTTCTGGAAATCGAAGCGGTCGGCGTAGCTCCAGCGCTCGTCGTATTCGCAGATGCCCACAAGGTCGGCACCGAAGAGCTTGGCGATGCGCTTTATCTGGCGGCTCATGACCTCGGGCGCCACGGCCTCGGGCCGTGTCTCGGCGACTGGAAAAAAGGGCTCCAGCGGGTCCAGAAAGCCCTCGCGCCGGCCCTCCTTCATGCCGCGATTGGCGTAGGTATCAGCCACCACCCACGAGGCATTCCTGAGCGCGAAGTCGCGCTGCTGGAAACCGTCACCGCGGCGCGGTTTGGGCCGGGTGTGGGAGCGGAAAAAACTTTTTGCTTTGCTCCCGTCCACCACGTCGTCCCAGCGCGAGCGATTGAACATGTCGTTGCGCTGGCTGAAGCGGCTGAAATTCTCCGTCACCTCGATGCCGGCGGCCCTGTCACTTTCGCTGACCGATGATGCTGGCTGGTTGGCCGGCCAGCCGTCGACTGCTAGATTTCGTTGCTTTTGGCTATCGTTCATCCCCGCTCAAGAACACCAGGCGGCGCCCCGCGTCAAGACCTCCGGATATATTGTTTGATTGACCAACAAACATAAATATGGAACTATTTTCGCCGACCGATGCGACTTCTCTGCGGGCTGGATTTCGGCCTCTCCAGGGGACACTATGAGTTTCGGGCGAATGCCCGCATTCGGGCCGCCCGCCCCACCAACAAGTTCACCGCGAAAATTTCCACCGCGTCAGGGAGACCGTAATGAAAGAGAGCCTCAAGCCCGGCGTCTCGGCCAGCAAGAGCTTCAAGATCGACAAGGAGCGTACCATCGATTTCATGGGCGAGGATCTGCGCGTCTACGCCACGCCAATGCTGGTGCGCGATATCGAGCACACCTGCCGCGATCTCATCGTCGAACATTGCGAGGCTGGCGAAGATTCAGTCGGCACCCATGTCGACCTGGCCCACACCGGCGCTACGCCGCTGGGCATGACGGTCGAGATCACGGTCACCATAGGCGAGGTCAAGGGCCGCCACGTCACGCTGGAGGTCAGCGCCAAGGATGACGTCGAGGACGTCGCCAGCGGCAAGCATTCGCGCTTCGTCGTCGACATGGCCAAGACCAAGGAGCGCTTGACCGCCAAAGTCGCCAAAGTCACCAACGCTTAATGAGGTACCCACCGCCATGACCGACAGCGAGCAGACCGCCAATAGCCGCAAGACCGTACCGACCTACTGCAACCAGTGCGTATCGGGGCCCGATTTGATGCGCATCGAAGTCGAGAACGGCGTCGCCACGGGCATCGAGCCCAACTACGACATCGCCAACGAACACCCGGGCGGCGGGCGCATCTGCGTCAAGGCTTACGGCATGCTGCAGAAGACCTACAACCCCAACCGCGTGGCCCAGCCCATGAAGCGCACCAATCCCAACAAGGGGCGCGACGAGGATCCCGGCTTCGTGCCCATCAGTTGGGATGAGGCACTGGATACCGTGGCCGAAAAATTGCGCGGCATCCGGGCCAAGGGGCTGCTCGACGGATCCGGCTTTCCGCGATTTGCTGCCACCTTCGGCGGTGGCGGCACGCCGACCCAGCTCATGGGTACTTTCCCGGCCTTCCTCAAGGCCTGGGGCCAGACCGACTTGGGTTTCGGAGCCGGCCAGGGAGTCAAGTGCACGCACTCCGAACACCTCTACGGCGAGCTCTGGCACCGCGCCTTCACGGTCGCCGCCGATACCCCGTATAGCGAATACGTCATCGCGCTGGGCGCCAACTACGAGGCCACTGCCGGACCGGTCGGTATTTGGCGCGAGGCCAACGCCCGGGTGCGCGGCCTAAAACGCGTCCAGGTCGAGCCCCATCTCTCGATCTCCGGCGCCGTCTCGGCCGAATGGCTGCCGATCAAGCCCAAGACAGATGCCGCTTTTCTCTTCGCCCTGATCAACCGCATCATTTGCGAGAACGACTGGCGCCAGGTCTGCGACGTGCCCTTCCTGGAGAACGATACCACCTCACCCTACCTGGTGGGGCCCAACGGCTACTACCTACGCGATCCGGCCAGCAACAAGCCGCTGATCTGGGATCTCGAAGACGATTGTGCCAAACCTTTCGACGCCGCCATCGCCCGGCCCGCCATGGAGGGCAGCTTCCTGGCCAGCGGCCTCGAGGAGGGCGCCGACATGGAGGAATGGCGCCACCAGAACGTCGAAGTGAAACCGGCCTTCCAAATGCTCATGGATCACGTCCGAGGCTACGACGCCGATTGGGCGGCCGGCGAATGCGACCTGCCGGCCGAACGCATCCGCCAGGTGGCGGACGAATTCCTGGCCCACGCCCACATCGGCGAGACCATCGAGATCGAGGGCGAGACGCTGCCCTTCCGGCCCGTTTCCATCGTTTTGGGGCGCAACGTCAACAACGGCTGGGGCGGCTACCATTGTTGCTGGGCCCGCACCATGCTGGCCTGCCTGGTGGGGGCGCTGGAGGTGGTCGGCGGCACGCTGGGCACCACGGTCAAGCTCAATCGGCCGGCCGAGAATCGCCAGCTTTCGGCCACGCCGCACCCCGACGGCATCATGCACTATCCCTTCAATGAGACCACCAAGCAGGGCTGGGCATCAAAACCGCACATTCGCAACGCCTATCGCACGCTGGTACCGCTGGTGGGCGATTCGCCTTGGGCGGCGGCGCTGGGACCGGCCCATCTGCCCTGGCTCTTTCTCAGGGAGCAGCCCGAGAACTGGCCGATCCAGACCAAGCCCGACATCTGGTTCTGTTATCGCACCAATCCGGCGATTTCGTCCTGGAGCAAGGATGAGGTGGCGGAGCGAATTTCTGAATTCCCCTACGTCGTGGCCTTCGCCTACACCCTCGACGAGACCAACCACTTCGCCGACATCCTGCTGCCCGAAGCCACCGACCTCGAAGGCCTGCAATTGATCCGTCTGGGCGGCACCAAGTTCCAGGAAAATTTCTGGCGCTCGCGCGGCTGGGTGTTGCGCCAACCGGCAATCGAACCACCAGTCGACTGCATGGACATGACCGACATCTCGACCGAACTGGCGCGCCGCGTCGGCATCCTCGAGGAATACAACGCCGCCATCAATTCCGGCGCCGGTGGCATGCGGCTGCAGGGCGAAAACTACGACTACAGCCTCGACACCTCCGTCCCCCACGATTGCGAGGAAATCTGGGACTCCATCTGCAAGGCGGCAAGCCATGACACTTCGGACGGACGCGAGGTGCATGACCTCGACTGGTTCAAGGAGCACAGTTACCACACGGCGCCCTTCCCGCAACTTCAGTGGTACCTCTATCCCCACATGAAAGAGCAAGGCCTGCGCTTCGAGTTGCCCTACCAGGAGCGCATCAAGCGCCACGGCAGCCAGCTTGCGCATCGCATGCAGGAGGTCGGTATCACCTGGTGGGAAAAGCAGCTTGAGGAATATGAACCCCTGCCCACTTACGAGCGCTTCCCCGACATCTGGGTTGACTACGTTCGCGACCAGGGAGGTGACCCCGACGATTACCCCTTCGTGGCACTGACCTCGAAGAGCATGCAGTACGCCTGGGGCTCCAACGCGGGCATCCCGTTGATGGCAGAAGCAGCCAGCAACGTGGCCGGCCACAATGGCGTGGTCGTCAACCGCAGCCGGGCCAACGAATTGGGCATCGCCGACGGCGACCCCGTGATCATCGAATCGGTGGCCGGACGTACCGAGGGCTATGCCGTGCTGCGTGACGGCATTCGCCCCGACGTGGTGCTGATGATCGGTCAATTCGAGCACTGGAAGACGCCGTTCGCCAAGGACATCAAGATGCCCAGCCTGAACTCGATAACGCCGCTGTCGCTCAAACTGACCGACGCCACGGGCTCTGGCTCCGACCACATGCGGGTCAAACTCAGCCGCGGCCAAGGCCGCAACCGGTACGCCGCATGAGCCAAACCAGCACACCAAGCGGGGTCGACGCCCAGCAGCGCTGGGGTATGGTTATCGACCTCAACCGCTGTGTCGGCTGCCAAACCTGCACCGTGGCCTGCAAGCTGCAAAACAGTACGCCGCCCGGGGTGCAGTGGCGGCGGGTGATCGATGTCGAACAGGGCTCGTTTCCGGACGTCGAGCGAGTCTTCATGGTGGTCGGCTGCCAGCATTGCGCTGAGCCGCCCTGTGTGCCTGTCTGCCCCACCGGCGCCACTCAGCAGCGCGCCGACGGCCTCGTCACGATGAATTACGACCGCTGCATCGGTTGCTCCTATTGTGCCGTCGCTTGCCCCTACCAGGCGCGCATGATCGTGCACCGTCAGGACTGGTACTACGGCGTCGAGACCCAGCAGGAGCATTCCGTCGCCCATCCCGAGCGCCTGGGTGTCATGACCAAGTGCACTTTTTGCCAGGAACGCGTCGATGACGGCATCGCAGCCGGCCTGACGCCGGGCGTCGATCCGGCGGCCACACCGGCCTGCGCCGCCGGCTGCATCTCCCAGGCCATCAAATTCGGTGACTTCAATGACGAGAACAGCCAGGTCTCGCAACTGGCGGCCGAGAACAAGACCTTCCAGATGCATGCCGGCCTGGGGACCGAGCCTCAGATCCGCTACATCTACGACCACGCCATGACGCCAGGCCGCGAGACGGACGAGCGCGAGTACGACGATGTCCGCTTGAGCCAGACCGGCAACCCGCTGGCCGGCCAACGGCAAAATTTCTGGGACTGGAAAGCGGCCGCCAACTTTATGCTCGGTGGGGCCAGCTCGGGCCTGGTACTGGCGGCTTTCGCGGGCTGGTTGGCGGGCGGCATTCCCGATCAGGTATTGCCGCTGGCCTATCTGCTGGCGGCCGTGATCATGGCGATCGGCCTGACCACGCTGTTCTTCAAGACCGGCCGCCCCTTGCGCGCCATGAACGCCATGCTCAGGCCGCAATCGTCGTGGATGTCGCGAGAGCTCTATGCCGTGTTGGCGTTCTATCCTCTGATTTTGGCAGAGGTGCTGCCGCTGCTGCGCGACGTCGGCTGGCAGCCCAACCCGATACTGCATACCCTTGTCGCTCTGGCGGCGCTCGGGTTCCTCATCGCCCAGGCGCGTATGCTTTACATGGCTAAGGGCATCCCGGCCTGGCGGGCACCGTTGATACCCTGGATGATGATCATCAGCGGCATCTTCGAAGGCATCGCCATCTTGGCCGTGCTTTGGGTGCTCCGGCCCTGGTCGCCGGCACCTGACGGCATGGGCGGCCTGGCTGGAGCCGGCCTGATATTCGCCATCGCCACGTTCATTCTCTGGGTGAGCTATCGCCTGAAAGCCCAGGAGGCCGGCATCGGGCCGCTCTCGCGGCGCGACCTGGCGGCCATCACGCCGGCCGTTGCCGGCATCGGCCACATCGTGCCGGCGCTGCTGTTTGCGCTGCTGCAATTGATGCCCGGGCTACCGCCAGCACCGCTGTACCTGGCGGCCGGCCTGACGGCTTTGTCCGGCGGCCTGCTGTGGAAGCACCAGATGATCACTCGCATCTGCCACCACCAGGGCTACGAGCTGCCCAAGGTGCCGCAGCGCGGATCGGGCCGGGCTGCCGCACCGGCGCGACTCAAGGCCGCCTGAGACCGGGGTTCCGAGGATCATCATGGGTAAAACCCGGACAGCCTGGTCGGGCAACGGCATGTTCGCACCTGAGAAGGAAACGCTACCGCGCGCCGATCTCGAAGCCCTGCAGTTGGCCAGGCTGCAAAAGTCGCTGGCCCACGCCTACGCCAACGTGCCCCACTTCAAGGCCGCCTTCGAGGGCGCCGGCTTGACACCCGACAGCCTGAAAACACTCGACGATCTGGTGCGCTTTCCCTTCACGGTCAAGGACGACCTGCGTGACAACTATCCTTGGGGCCTGTTCGCCGTACCGCGTGACAAGATGGTGCGGGTGCATGCCTCGTCGGGCACTACGGGCAAGCCCACCGTCGTGGGCTACACGCGCCACGACCTGGCGGTCTGGTCGCACCTCATGGCCCGGGCCCAGGCGGCCGCCGGTATCGGTCCTGGCGACGTTTTGCACAACGCGCTGGGCTATGGACTGTTCACCGGTGGGCTGGGCTTTCATGATGGCGGCCAGACATTGGGTGGCATCGTCGTGCCGATATCGGGCGGCAACACCGAACGACAGGTCATGCTGATCGAGGACCTCGGCGCCACGGCGCTCTTCTCGACACCGTCCTATGCCCTCAACATCGCCGAGGCCGCCGATCGCCTGGGCACGGATCTGCGCTCCGGGCCATTGCGTGTCGCCATCTTGGGCGCCGAGCCGTCGACCCAGGCCATGCAAGACGAGGTCGGCCAACGCCTGGGCCTGATGCCGCTCGACCACTACGGTCTTTCGGAAATCCTCGGCCCCGGTGTCGGCGCGCAATGCCTCGAAGGCCGCCGCGGCACCCACGCCTGGGAAGACCACTTCGTCTTCGAAATCATCGATCCCGAGACCGAGGAACGCCTGCCGGCCGGCGAAACGGGCGAGTTGGTCATCACCACGCTGACCAAGCAGGCGCTGCCCATGGTGCGCTACCGCACCCGCGACCTGACGTCGCTGATAGACGAGCCCTGTATTTGCGGCCGAACCCACGTACGGCTCGACCGCATCACCGGCCGCACCGACGACATGCTGATTATCCGCGGCGTCAACGTCTTTCCCTCTCAAATCGAAGCCTTCCTGGTCGGCCTGCCCGACATCGAGCCGAATTACCAACTCGTGGTGCGCCGCGAGGGCGCGCTCGATACGCTGGAGGTCGAAGTCGAAGCCCGGCCCGGCATTGCCCCAAACGAATACCCCCGTCTGGCCCAGGCGGCGCAGCATCAGATAAAGTCGATGGTCGGCGTCTCTTGCGACATCGAAGTCAAGGAGCCCGGAGGCCTGCCGCGATCCGAAGGCAAGGCGGTGCGCGTCCGCGATCTCAGAAAAGGTTAAGTGATGAAAACCCTGCTCAACCTGACCCTCAACGGGCGTGCCCGCGAAGACGCGGTGCCCGAGAACATGTTGCTGCTCGACTACATCCGTGAGGTGGCCGGCATTACCGGCACCAAGTCGGGCTGCGACGGTGGTGAATGCGGCGCCTGCACGGTGCTGATCGACGGCCGCCCCCGCTTGGCCTGCATAACACTCGCCCACCAGGTGGCGGGACGCCAGGTCGAGACCATCGAAGCGCTGGCCGAGCAAGGACGTATGTCGGCCCTGCAACGCGGCTTCCACGAGAAGCTCGGCAGCCAGTGCGGCTTCTGCACGCCGGGCATGATCATGGCCGCCGAGGGCTTGCTGCGGAGAACTCCCGACCCCAGCGAAGCCGACATCCGCCAGGCTCTTTCGGGCAACATCTGCCGCTGCACCGGCTACGTGAAGATCATCGAGGCCGTTCAGGCCGCGGCCCGGGAGCGCCAGCCGGAGCAGGCCGCATGACCGAGGTCACCAAAGAAAGCGACCGCCGCGAATACTGGGAGGCCCCGGCCAAGACCATCGGCCAGCGGCTGCCACTGGTCGACGGTCCCGAAAAGACCACCGGCCGGGCCGAATATTCCGCCGACCTGCCGGCCCCCGATGCCCTGGTCGGCCGTATCCTGCACAGCCCCGTCAGCCACGCCGATATTGTCGCCGTCGAGACCGCGGCAGCGGCGGCGCTGCCCGGCGTCGTCGCGGTCATCACGGGCGAGGACTGCGACCAAACACACGGCATCCTGCCCATCGCCATGACTGAATACCCGCTGGCCCGCGAGCGCGTGCGCTATCGCGGCGAGCCGGTGGCTGCAGTGGCTGCCGTCGATGACGAAACCGCGGTGCGGGCGCTGGAGTTGATCGAATTTCGTTACGAAGAGCTGCCGGCCTACTACACCGCTGCCGAGGCACGGGCAGCGGAAGCCGTGCAACTGCATGAAAAGCGCAAGGGCAATCTGGAGCGCCACGTCGAGTTCGAACTCGGGGACACCGCTGCCGGCTTTGCCGCCGCCGAGCGGGTTTGCGAGTTGAGCTTCGATGCGGCCGAGGTCAACCACGCCCAGATGGAGCCCAACGCGGCGCTGGCCGATTGGGATCCCGAGCGCCAGCGCCTGGACCTGCAAACCTCGACCCAGGTGCCCTTTTATGTCCACCTGATGATCGCGCGCTGCCTGCAAGTCGACAAATCCCAGGTGCGCGTGGTCAAGCCCTACGTCGGCGGTGGCTTCGGCGCCCGCACAGAAACCCTCTTTCACGAGCTCATCTGTTCCTTGCTGGCCCGGGCGGCCTGCGGCCGTGTGCGCATCGTGACGCAGCGCGAGGCAAACTTCATCTGCCATCGCGGTCGGCCCGAAACCCAGACCCGCATGAAAATTGGTCTCGCTAAGGACGGCCTGATCACCGCCGTGCAGTGCGAGGCCGTGCAGCGCGGCGGCGCCTATGCCAGCTACGGCACCGTCACCATCCTCTACGCCGGCTCGCTGCTCTACGGCCTCTACAACTTGCCGGCCGTCAAATACGACGGCTTCCGGGTGCTGACCAACACGCCGCCCTGCGGCGCCATGCGCGGCCATGGCACGGTCAACACACGCTTTGCCTTCGAATGTGTGCTCGACCAACTTTGCTCCGAGATGGGCCTCGACCCCTTCGAAGTCAGGCGTAAAAACATGATCCAGGCGCTAACATTCACCGAGAACGACTTGATGGTGAAGTCCTGCGGCCTGCCGGAGTGCCTCGATTGGGTCGAGGAAAAGTCGGGCTGGCAGAGCAAGAAGAACGGCCAGCTCGGACCTTGGCGTGGTGTCGGCATGGCCGCCTCGCACTACGTTTCGGGCGCCTCCAAACCGGTGCACTGGACCGGCGAGCCCCACGCCACCGTCAACCTCAAGCTCGACTTCGACTGCTCGATCACGGTGCTGACGGGTGCTTCAGACATCGGCCAAGGCTCGTCCACCATCCTGGCCCAGTGCGTCGCCGAAACCATGGGGCTGGATCTCTCGCGCATTCGCGTGGTCGCCAACGACAGCGCCGTGACGCCCAAGGACAACGGCTCCTACTCTTCGCGCGTCAGCTTCATGTGCGGCAACGCCGCCATCGACGCGGCCAACAACCTCAAAGAAATCCTGGTGGCGGCGGCGGCTCGCAAACTCGAGGCCGAGCCCGGCGACATCGAAGTGTTGGGGGAGACCTATCGCGTGGCCCAAAGCCAGGACCCGGGCCTGACCTTCAACGAGGTGGTGATGGCGGCGCTGGAGGACACCGGCACTATCACCGCCAAGGGAACCTTCGACACCATCCCCGAATCCCACGGCGGCAAGAAGTATCGTGGCGCCGCCATCGGCGGCACCATGGGATTCTCCTATTCGGCCCAGGTTGTCGAGGTCAGCGTCGACCCGGACACCGCCCTGGTCACCGTCGATCGGGTTTGGGTGGCCCAGGACGTGGGTTATGCTCTCAACCCGCTGTCTGTCGAGGGCCAGATCCAGGGTGCTGTGTGGATGGGCATGGGTCAGGCCATGACCGAGGAGACGCACTATCACGAAGGCCTTGCGGTCAGCGGCAACTTCCTCGACTACCGCATTCCCACCATCACCGACACGCCGCCCATCGAGACCCACATCGTCGAGAGCATCGACCCCAACGGCCCCTTCGGTGCCAAGGAAGCCAGCGAGTGCGCGCTTTCGAGTTTCATTCCCGCTTTGGCCAACGCCGTCGCCGATGCCACCGGGGTGAGACCCGAGGAAACGCCAGTGACGCCGGACCGGCTTTTCGAAGCCATGGCCCGCCAGGCACGCCAAAGTGCCCCGGGGACTCAAGCCGCGGAGTAAGCAATATGGACGTGCTACCTGAATTCCGACTGCATCGCCCCACCACCGTCGCCGAGGCCTTGGCTGCGCGCGGCCAGGGCGCCGAGGCGCGATACATCGCCGGCGGTACCGACCTGTTGGCCAACGTACGCCGCGGCCTGACGCCGGCCAGCGCCCTGATCGACCTTTCGGCCATTGCCGAGCTGCGCCAAATCGAGCGCGATGCAGCCGGGCTGCACATCGGGGCCGGCGTGACGTTGGCAGAAATCGCCGAGGACGCGGCCATCGCCGCCGACTATCCTGCCCTCAGCCAAGCCGCCGCCTCGGTGGCGGCACCGGCGCACCGCGAGGCCGGCACGATCGGCGGCAACCTCTGCCTCGATACGCGCTGCTATTTCTATAACCAAAGCGACTGGTGGCGCCAAAGCAACGACTTCTGCCTCAAGTACCGCGGCGAGACCTGCCACGTGGTGCCGACCAGCAAGCGCTGCTATGCCGCCTATTCAGGTGATACGGCGCCGGCGTTCTTGGCCCTGGGCGCCGAGATCGACGTCGCCGGCCCGGACGGCATCCGCCGCCTGGGTCTGGCCGATCTTTTCAACGACGACGGTATCGACTATTTGACCCTGGCGCCCGGTGAACTGGTCAGCGCCATCCATCTGCCACCAGCCGGCGGCCGTTCGGGCTACGAAAAACTGCGCATCCGCCGCTCCATCGACTTCCCTTTGGCCGGCGTCGCCGTTTGGCTCGAGATGGACGGAGACAAGGTCGCTGCCCTGCGCATCGCGCTCACCGGCACCAACGCCCGACCGCTGGTCGTCGAGGGCACGGATGTGGCCATTGGTCAGACGCTCGACGACGACAGTGTCACCACACTGGGCAAACTCGTGCAAAAGCAGATCAGCCCGGTCCACACCACGACCACGCAACCCCAATACCGCCGCCGCGCCGTGACGGCGCTGAGCGGCCGGCTGTTGCGGCGTTTGGCCGCGACTTGACGACAATCATAGCCGTCGTGCGCGTACGCTCTATCTTCTACCATTGCTGATAGAGCAGGGTCGTAACGAAGGGGAGAGGGATTGGGCCAGCGCGAACTCAGCGCCGCTACCCATCTCGGTCCAGCGCTTGCCGCGGACCCCGATCTGGTGGAGCGGCTGGTGGCCGGCGATCCTGTTTTCGCGCGGCTGCGAGCCGTGGTGGGAACTCCGGCGGCGGACTTACTGACGCTCGACGACGCCGCCTGCGTTGCCGGCATAGATGTCGCTGTGCTGCTGGCCGTCGCCCGAGATGAGACGCCGCCAGCGTCGACCCGGACCGCGCCGGCAACCGAGGTGTCGGCCCGGCCCGATTGGGTCGACGAAAGATCGCTGACCGGCGCCGTCCGCCTCGACGTGCGGCCCTTCCTCGACCGCCACGAAAACCCCATTGCAACGGTTGTCGAGCTCTCCTCGCAGGTACCACCGGAGGGACTCTTCGTACTCGATTGTCCCTTCGATCCACTGCCATTGAGGCGACTGCTGATCCATCGCGGCTTCGCCGCCTGGAGCGAACAGATCGAACGCGGCCACTGGCGCGTCTGGTTTCTCAATAGCGCCACGGCACCCGCCGATTCGAAAGGCGCCCGCCTCTGGCAGCAAAACGGGACGCCGCATATCGATGTTCGTGGCTTGGCGCCGCCGGAGCCGATGCTGGCCATCGTCCGGTTGCTCGAGGCCGAGGACACCGGCGACCGCGTCGTCGTGGTGCATGAGCGCGAGCCGGTATATTTCTATCCCGAACTCGCCGAGCGTGGCTGGAGCTATCGCATCGAAATCAACGAGCCTGGCCTGGTACGCCTCTCGCTGAGCCGCGGCAGCGCTTGAAGGAAGCACCATGAGCTTTCCCGGCGCCTTCCTCGGTGGGGCCAACGAGCGCCTTCTACCGGCCTCTATCCCGTTTCGTTACTTCGGCGCCGCCGCAGTCTTTCACGTTGCGGCCTGGCTGGCTCTGCTGCTAGGCGGCGACGAGCTGCCCCATTCGATAGGCGGTTTCGGTTGGCCCTTGGCGGCATTGCACCTGCTGACGCTCGGTGTGCTGGCCATGACCGCCATCGGCGCCGCCCTGCAACTGCTGCCGGTGGCGACGCGGCAGTCGCTACGCGCCGTCTGGCCCGCTCGGCTGATTTTCTGGCTTTTCGTGCCCGGCGTAGCAGCGCTGAGCCACGGCATGGCCAGCGGCCAGGAGCTGGCGTTGGCATTGGGCGCCGGGCTGAGCAGCGCCGGGCTGTTGATCGCCGCCGCGCTGATCGCCGACAACCTGCTGCGGGCCGGCGACCTGGCCCTGGTGGCAAGCTACGCTTGGGGCGCCCTGATCTCATTGCTAGGGCTGCTGGCACTCGGCCTGGTTCTGATCGTCGACCAGTCCAGCGGGATCTTGGGCGACCAGCGCGCCATCGTCGTCGCCCATTTGGGGTTTGCCACCTATGGCTTCATGGGACTTCTGGCACTGGGCTTCAGCCAGATTCTACTGCCCATGTTCGCACTGGCGCCAGCACCTTCGAAGCGCCTCGGCTACGGCGCGCTGGGACTGGCCCTGGCCGGACTGGTATTGCTCGTGGCTGGCAGCCTGGGCGCGCCCCGATTACTGCCGCCGGCAATCCTACTCGGTTTGGCCGCCAGCGCCTGCCACCTGTGGTCGATGGCTCAGCTTATGCGCCGCCGCATGCGCAAGCGGCTGGGGCTTTCATTCGTGCTCATCCGCCTGGCCTGGGCGCTGCTGCCGCTCAGCCTGCTGCTGGCGCTTGCACTTTCCCTGAACCTTGGACCGGCGCGGGGCGAGCCCCTATTCGTGGCGCTGCTGACGCTGGGTTGGCTGCTTACTTTCATGCTCGGCATCCTGCAGCGCATCGTGCCCTTTCTGGCCTCCATGAACGGCGCCCGTCCGGGCCAGCCGCCGCCGCTACCCTCGGCCTTGGCGCCGGAGTGGACGACCAAGTTGAGCTTCTGGGCCCATCTGGCGGCTCTGTTTCTGGTCAGCCTGGGCATCATCGCCGGCTGGGGGTTGTTGGTGCGCCTGGGAGCAGTGGCGGGCCTCGTCGGTGCCCTGGCCTTCGCCGTTTTCTTCACCACCGTGATGCACCGCATGATCGCTAAAAAATCGGATGGCGAGGTTTGACAGCCTTGGCAGCAACAAAGTTTTATGGTAATTTGGTACTGAATTACCAATTAGGCTTGGTGACCCAATACCCAAGGATATCGCAACATGATGGAATACAACCGACAGATCACCCGGACCTTGCACCAGGAGCATCTCGCCACGCTGGGCTTCGTCGAACGTCTGGATACCTTTTTGGCTCGTAACCGCGGAGACGCCGCGGCCCCCAATGGCGACGATCTGAAACGCTTGTTGGGCGATCTTCGAGCCACCATCGGCGGCGAAGTCACGAAGCATTTCGACTTCGAGGAAGGCCGGCTATTTCCTGCCCTGGTGGCCGGCTTCGGCGACAACGCCATGGTCATGATTCTGACCCAGGAGCACGAAATTCTGCGCCCGCTGGCCAAGCAACTGGTGACGCTGGCCGAGATCGGCAACAATCAATTCGAACCGGCGGCCTGGAGTGAATTCCACCGCCAAGGATCGGAATATATCGAACGCATGATGTCGCACATCCAGAAAGAGGAAATGGCCCTGTTGCCGGCGCTTGAGGATGTACTCGACGACGAGCAAGACGCCAGCCTCCTGGAAGAGTACGCTATGAATGGATAACGGTGCGGGCTCGGGAGAACAGGCTATGAGCAATTCCGCAAAGATGACTGTGCGCCCCCTCGTCGCCGACGACCTGGACGAGGTGGTGGAGATCGATCGCCAGCACACCGGTCGCTCGCGCCGCGATTTCTTCCAACGCCGCATCGCCGCCGCCCTCGACAACCCTGGCGAATTCGTCCAAGTGGCCATCGCCGATGACGATGACTTCGCGGCCTTCGCCACGGCCCGGATGCTGTCCGGCGAATTCGGCAGCACCGAACCGGCGGTAAGTTTGGATCTGATCGGCGTCGACCAGGCCCATGAGGGCCAAGGCATGGGCCGGCGCCTACTGTCAGGACTGATCGAGGTCACGCGCAACAAGAGCATCAAGTTGCTGCAGACCGAGGCCAACTGGACCAACCACGACCTCCTACATTTTCTCAACGCCTCCGGCTTTACCATCGGCTACCGCCAAGTCATCGAGCGCAGCACCCAGGAACGCATTCTCGACGACGGCGACGACGAGGACGAATTCGACGAGACGGCGGTTGGCGAGGCACCGCAACTGGCCCACGACCGGGTGCCGGTGCGTTCGCTCGAAGCCGCCGACATCGAGGCTCTGCTGGCCATAGATCGGCGTATCACGAATCTTGACCGCAGCGACTACCTGCGCCGCAAGGCAGCCGAGGCGCTGGACGAGTCAGCGGTGCGGGTATCATTGGTGGCCGAGATCGACGGCTTTCCGGCTGGCTTCGTCATGGCCCGCATGGACTTCGGCGAGCACGGCCGCAGCGAGCCCGCAGCGGTCATGGACACCATCGGCACCGACCCGCGCTATGGCTTTCGCGGCGTCGGTACGGCGCTGCTCTCGCAGCTCATGATGAATCTCTCGGCGCTGCACGTGGATATGGTGCAAAGTACGCTTTCCAGCAGCAGCTTCGATCTGCTAGCGTTCCTCTACCGTTGCGGCTTCCAGCCCTCCTCGCGCTTGGCGTTCACCAAGAGGCTGGACTGACCCCACCGGCGCCAGCGCAATATAGTAGTCCCATGGGCCGCGATTCCAGAACACCACCGCCCAACCTGCGCCATCTGGTGCTGCCGCTGGGCCTGATCCTCGTGATTAGCGTCGTTGCCATCGCCGGCCTGGCCTACTTCGCCGCCCGCAGCCAGGACCGCTTGGCGATCGACGACTCGCGTCACCTGATGCGCTCGGTGCTGGCGGCCGAACTTCGCGGTGTCGCCAAGTTGGCTTTGGACAACAGCTATTGGGACGAAGCAGTTGCCAACATGGTGTACGAGCCCGATGCCGAGTGAGCCGACGACAACGTCGGCAGCTACCTCTTCGAGAGCCACGGCCTGGATGGCATCTTCGTGCTCGACGGCAGCAACCGGCTGAGCTACGGCATGCGGGCCGGCGAGCGGGCCACGGCCAACCCGTTGCGGCAAATAATGGGCGGTCTGGACCGGCTGGTCAGTCGTGTCCGCCAGGGAACAAAGGACGAAGCGCCGTCGCCGCTGACGGGCCTGGTTTCGGTTGACGGTACCGTCCACCTAGTGGCGGTCAGCATGTTCACGGACTACACCTACAAGGATGGCCAGGAGATTACCAAATCGACGACCTCGGTGCTGATCCTATGCAAGCCCCTGGATGGCGAGCTGCTTACGGCGCTGGGCCGGGACTTTGGCCTGAAGGACCTCAAACACGAGCTCGTGTCGTCGCAGAATTACCAGACAGCGCTGACCCTCAGCGCCGCAGACGGCACTGCGCTGGGCATCCTGACCTGGCGTGTCGCATCTACCGGGCAGCCCATGTTGAACTGGCTGCTGCCCGGTATCGTGATCGCTTTCGTGGTGTTGGCGGGACTCGGCTTCCTGCTGCTGTGGCGCTCCCAAGCCCTGCTCACCGCCTTTATCCTGGAAACCAAAGAGCGCGAGAAGGCGGAAGAGGCCGTCCGGCAATACCAGAAGCTAGAATCGCTGAGCACGCTGGCCGGCGGCCTGGCTCACAACTTCAACAACCTGTTGGTGCCGATCCTGGCACTGGGCAGCCGCCTCCTGCGCGAGACCCCCGAGACGAACCCTCACAAGGCGGCGCTGGGGCAAATCATCCGGGCTGCCGAACGGGCCCGTGACCTGGTACATCTTGTCAGATCCTTTGGCCGCCGCAGCGAGGCGCTGCTCGACACCATCGATCTCCCCGAATGCGTCGGCGAGACCGTGCAGCTGCTGCGCGTGAGCGTGCCCTCCGACATAACGTTGAACGAGCGGATCGATGCCGACACCGGCAGGGTGGTAGCCGATCCAACCCAGATCGCCACCATGGTGATGAACCTGGCCTCGAACGCCCTCGATGCCATCGCCAAGGTGGAGGACAGGATAGGTGGCGAAGTGACTATCATCCTCGACCGCGTCGAGGTCGACAAAGAGGCGGTGGCCGCCAATCCCGACCTGGTGGTCGGCCCCCACGCCCGACTGGAGATCTCCGACAACGGCACACGCATGGCGCCGGCGGTCAGCGAACAGGTCTTCGACCCCTTTTTCACGACCAAGGATCCGGACCGGGGCACCGGCCTCGGGCTTTCCACCACTCACGGCATTGTCAGCCGCCACGGTGGCACCATCAAGGCGCGGTCCGAACTGGGTCGGGGTACGTGCTTCGAGATCTATCTGCCGCTGGCGGAAAGCCCGACGGCAGCGGCCGACTAAAGAAAACTGAGAAACGCAGGCTAGAACCGTCAGCTAAAAAGCTCAGCCCGCGCCAACAACTCGTCCAGGCCCGCGACGGCGCCGACGCCCGCTCGGCCGGCGTCGCTTTCAAGCCCGAGGAAATCGAAACCCTGAAGGCCGTCAACCCTCGTCTCGAGGGTAAAACCGCAAAGCAAAAAAACCCCCACCCCCAGCACAGCCTCGCCTGGGCGGCCTGGATCGTCGCCCGCCTCGGCGGCTAGGATGGCTACCGATCATCGAGACCACCGGGGCCCATCACCTTCGCCAACGGTATAAATCACTTCAAAGCAATCGCAACCGGTTGGGCGCTCAGAGATGTGTGCATACCTTAGTGAGGTGGTCCCACTTGTTTTGAGGTGGTCCCACTTGTTTGGACAGCTTGGCGGCTTTGCTAAGGTGTATTCCTCGGTCCAGTCATGCCGCCAGTTTTCTTTTTGAACTTCCTTCAAAAACAGAATCTTCTTGCTGCTGTTGAGCCTGTGGAGATGTGGGC
>PVBE011396710.1_pt1 | contig 19793 bp, 16 predicted proteins | sample 1631181 | NCBI WGS metagenome assembly PVBE01 (sample SAMN08397723, study PRJNA350692) | Marine metagenome, whole genome shotgun sequencing project. | isolation source: water | place: Pacific Ocean | collected 2012-04 | reverse complement strand
GGCATGTCGGGCGTGGGCGGCGGCATGTCCGCAGGAGGTGTGCCCTGGTCCTGTGGCGTCCCACCCTTGTCCACCTGAGGCGGAGGACCGCCGTCGGGTGGCGGCGGCAGGTAGCCGAAGCACGACTTGGGGAACTTGTTGCTGGGGTCGGCGCCTGCGTTGGTCCCGCAGGTGTACTTGTTGTTGTTCCAGCCGCACTGGTTGCCGCCGGAGCAGGTCACCACCTGCAGCACCTTGTTTACGCAGTGGCCGCGCTTGCCGTCGGGGAAGCAGCAGCCCTCGGGCGGCAGCTTGTCGCACGGGTTGACGTTGCCGTCCGTCGGAGTCGGGCCGCCGTCCTTGGGCGGGGGCGGGCCGCCCTCGGGGGGCGGCGGAATGCCGGCCTCGGGTGGCGGCGGCAGGTAGGAGAAGCATGACTTGGTCCACTTTCCGCCGGGGTCCGAACCCGAGCTGGCCCCACAGGTGTACTGGCCGCCGTTCCAGCCGCACTTTTGCGCCCCGCAGCCCTTGACCTTTATCTGTCCCTTGTCACAGAAGCCGTGCTTGCCGTCCGGAAAGCAGCAGCCCTTGCTGTTGGCCAGCTTGCCGCACCCGGGGCCGCCGTCGCTCTTCAGCGCCGAGGTGGTGGTGGTCACCGCAGCCTGCGGCCGCAGATCGTCGCAGGCACCGAGAATCATTACGGTCAGGAGCAGCCCCGGTAGCAAAAGTACAATTCTGGTTTGCATGGTATTCTCCGCCATGGCTCTCAACTATTGGCAAATACTGTAATTATCATTGTGGATCTTAACAGATATTGATCCCGCTGAAAAATTCTCGCTTCACAAAAGGCGCGCCCGTGGCCTCGGCCACCCGCGGCGGTTCACAGTCCCATGAAAATCCGCTACTCTTTCTGGGGACTTCAACAGAGGCTCGTCAAAGGAGTTAAATCATCATGCGCTTCATCGCCGTTCTCATCATATGCAGCTTTACACTCGCAGCCTGCACCAAATCCCGCAGCGCCCAAGGCAAGCAGCAGCCCGGCGCGCCGGCGCCCAAGGCCACCGCGCCTGGCGCCAAGGCCGCACCCACCGCAGCTCCGGGAGCCCTCGCCCCGCCGCCCGGAGCTCCCGCGGGGCCGGCGCCGACCGCGGCCCCTCCCGGCACGCCTCCTCCGGGCTCGGCGCCTCCGCCCGCCCCGGGCACCGCTGGCAAGGCTGGCCCCGGAGAGAAGGGCGGCCCGCCCCTGAAGCAGCCGAAAATCTCCAAAAAGGACGGGGCCGTCTTCAGCACCTATACCGCCGGCGTCACGGAGATCATCGCCGGTGACTCCGCGGTCAAGGACGCCGCGGCCGTCAAGGCCATCGTCGCGGCGCTCAACCCGGGCCAGAACGTGGCGGGCAACCGCAAGCCTTGTGAGTTCATCTACCAGATCGCGTTCAAGAACGGCGCCGGCAAGGACCTGGGCGGGGTGGGCATCTGCGGCCCCGCGGGCACCAACACCCTGGCCATCTTCGGGGACAACAAGACCGGCATCGAGTGGCAGCTCACCATCCCGAACAGCAAGGCGCTCGGGGGCCTGCTGGACAAGCACCTGCCGGCCGCCAAGGCCAAATGAGGCGCACGCCTGCGTTTCTCCTGCCGGCGCTGTTGGCGCTGGCGGGCTGCTGGGTCGTGGAGCTCCCGTCGGAGCCTCCCGACGCCGGCCTCAAGCTGGACTTCGACGACTCAGATCTGTTCGGCAAGGCGGGGAAGCTGACCAACTGCACCCCCAAGGAAACCTACTGCGTGGGTCAGGTGCTCTACCACTGCGACGCCAAGGGCAACAAGTGGCAGCAGCAGGACTGCGCCGCGTCGAAGAAAAACTGCGTCAAGGTGACCAAGGAGCTCTACGCCTGCACGGACAAGATCTGCGCGCCCAAGGCGGCCAGCTGTGACAGCGACGGGCTGACCACGCTCTTCTGCTCGGACGACGGCAAGAAGTGGCAAAAAGGCATGGTCTGCGACTTCGTCAAGAACAAGAAGATCTGCGTCGAGGGCAAGTGCATGGAGGCCTGCGGCGCGCCGTCGAAGACCTTCAACAAGGGGTGCAAGTTCTTCACCGCCAACCTGCCCAACTACGAGTCGGACAAGATCGGATTTCTGGTGCACAACGTGAGCAAGCTCAAGGCCAAGGTGCAGCTGTCCGACGGCACCCGCGGCCTGGACCAGGCCGACATCGCGCCGGGCAAGCAGGCCACGTTGATGGCCGACGTGGGCACCAACATGGTCACCACCTCCGGTAACAAGAAGTCCTGGGGGTTCGAGGTGTCGAGCAACGTGCCGGTGGAGGTGATGCAGATCAGCCCCAACGGCATCTCCCCCCAGTCCAACATCCCCCAGCGCAGCAGCGACGGCACCATGGTCTTCCCCTGGCACGCCCTCGGCGACTCGTACTACGCCGCCACCGCGCCAGTGTCCAACTCCGAGGACATGGCCTTCGTCGCCGTGGTCGGCTCTTACCCCGGCACCAAGGTCACCATCAAGCCGTCGGCCGACACCCTGGCGGGCGACGGGATCCCCGCGCTGAAGAAGGGGCAGTCGTGGACCACCACGCTGGAGATCAAGGATCTGGTGGTGGTGGCCACCAAGACGCTGGGCGCGGACCTCACCGGCACCGAGGTCAAGACCTCCGGGCGGGTGGCGGTCTTCTCCGGCAACGCCTGCCTCAAGATGCCCAAGGACAAGGGCCACTGCGACCAGGCGGCGGAGCAGATCCTGCCCGTGGGCAGCCTCGGGCCGAGCTACATCGCGGTCAAGTTCACTCCCCGGGGCAAGACGCCGGAGAAGGACCACTGGCGCATCTTCGCCCCGAACCTCGACCCGCTGAAGGTCACGATCACCTCCGGCAAGGCCACCGTGGTCAAGACGGTGAAGAAGGGGGAGATCCTCGACTACGCCACCACCGAGTCGTTCCACTTGCGGGCCAAGGAGTTCTTCTACGTGGCGCACTTCGCCGGGGGCCAGGCCGCCGTGCCGCTGCCCCTGGACGCCACCTTCAAGGACGGCGTGGGCAACACCAAGAAGTGCCCCACGGACCCGAAGCAGGGGAACCTGGGCGATCCGGCCATGTCGATGCTGGTGCCTCACCGCAACTTCGCCGAGGCCTACAACCTCTTCGTGCCGCAAAACTACAAGTACGACTTCGTCACCATCACCATCGCCTCCAACGTCAACCTGCCGATCATCGTCTTTGACGGCAAGGTGCTGAACCAGCCGTTGACGCGCATCCCGGGGACCTACTACTTCTACACCCGGCTGCGTGTCACCGACGGCATGCACACCGTGGCCGCCAACAAGCCCTTCGGGCTCGAGGTGCACGGCTACGACTGCAACACCGGCTACGCCTACAACGGCGGCATGCTGCACGAGCAGACCACCCCCTTCTGACATGGGCCGGCCCCTCGCCAGCTGGACCGCCAGGCTATTGCTGCTGTTCGGCGGTGTGGCGGCGGGGCTGCTGCTGGGCGAGGCGGTGATGCGGCTGGTCTACCGCCAGCCCGCGGTGGTCATGGACATGGAGCAGATCAAGGCCCGGGTGAAGAAGTTCACCACCACGCCGGCGCGCCGGGAGGGGGCCTTCAACCTCGGCGTGGTGGGGGACAGCGTGGTGGAGGGGGTGGGGGCGCCCAGAGGTCAGGGCGTGGCCGAGGTGCTGGGGCGTCGGCTGGGACAGGCCACGGGCGCGGCCGTCAGCGTGGTCAACCGCGGCCGCTCCGGGGCCACCCTGGAGCAGAAAGTGGAGCTGGCCCGGGACCTGCTGGTCCACCGGGCCGCCGACACCGTGGTGGTGGTCCTTTTTTCCGACGACCTGCACACCGGCGCGGTGGTGGCGCGCCACGGCGTGGTGGTGGACCTGCTGGACAAGCAGCCGTCCCTGGTGGTGCGGACCCTTGTGCGCCGCTCCTACGTGGCCAACGCCCTCTGGATGCTCTGGCGCGGTGCGGTCTACGAGACCCGCACACAGTTCCTCTCGGCCAGGGAGCGGGGGCGTCTGGTGGCCATGCTCGGCGAGCTGCGCCACCTGGCCCAACGCAAGAGCGTCCCCCTGGTCATGGCCATCCTGCCGGCCTCGGGCATGGCCCTCTGCCCCGGGCGACCCGATCCGGGCACCGGCTGCAGCTGGGCGCTGCTGACCATGGAGACCATGGCCAGGATGCTGCAAGACGCCGGCCTGCCCTTCGTCGACCTGCGCCTGATCTGGGCCGACGGCAAGCCGCGCGCGCCGCAGATCGAGCTGGACGACATGGCCAGCGGTAAGCTGGCCGTGGCGGTGCACCCCGACGCCGAGGGCCACGCGATGATCGCCGAGGCGCTGCTGCCGCTTGTTCGCGCAGCGATGCTCAAACGCCCCTAGCGAGCGGTCAGCGGTCAGCGGTCAGCGGTCAGCTCCGCCGCGGCCAGGACGCCCGCCGTTGGACAGTTGAAACAGCAGTTAGCTATTAGCGGTTAGCATTTCACGTTGGTCCTTGCCGGCCGGTCCATCGACTCGGAGATCCGACACGTCGCAGTTGTCCCGGGTGGGGCCGGTCCTCTTCAATTCGCACTTCGGAGTCATAAAAAAAGCAAGGCGGTGCTAGCTGTTTCTTGGGAGCGGCCAGCGGCCAGACAACCGACTCGCTGAAAGCTAAAAGCTGAAAGCTCTTTTCAAACGCCCCTGAGGTTTGCGGGCCAGATCAGCTTGTGCAGCTGGAGCTGGAGCCGGGCGTCCAGGCCGTCGTCGAGCATCCAGCGGGCCAGGTCGGCCGGGTCCACCGCCCCCGCGGCGGGCGACAGCAGCACCGTGCAGCGCCCGGTCAGCCCGTGCCGGCGGATCTGCTGGCGGGCCCAGTCGTAGTCCGCCCGGTCGCAGATGACCAGCTTCACCTCGTCGGTCTCTTTGAGCAGGTCGAGGTTCTGCCAGCGCACGCGATGGCTCATACCCGACGAGGGGCACTTGAGGTCCATGATCACGTGGACGCGGCGATCCACGCCGGCGATGTCCAGCGCGCCGGAGGTCTCCAGCAGCACCACTCGGCCGCTGTCGCACAGCCGCTGCAGCAGCGGCAGCGCCGCCGGCTGGTCCAGAGGCTCGCCGCCGGTGAGCTCGACGTGGCGGGCGGTGTAGGCCTCCACCCGCGCCAGCACCTCGTCCACCGTCATGGGCTCGCCCGGCTCGGTGCGGGCGTAGGCCGTGTCGCAGTAGGCGCAACCAAGGGAGCAGCCGGCCAGGCGCACCATGACGCAGGGCCAGCCGGCGAACGACGACTCGCCCTGGACGCTGAGGAAGATCTCGTTGACCTGCAGCTCCATAAAGGTCTCCGTGGGCGAGTAGTATAGGCCGCTAGAACCTGATGGAGCGATCCTTCTCGTACGCCTTCATGATTGCGGGCAGCCTCTCCTCGGCCTCCTGCTCCCCCTCGTCGGTGATGTGATCGCCGGCGAGGAAGTCGTAGGCGTCCCACTGGATCAGGTCGGGGTCGAAGATGTAGTCGGCCATCAGCGCGCGGTCGCGGCCGGTCTGGGACATCAGCGTGTAGAGCGCGCCGATGAGGTCGTCGATCCGGCCGAGGTTGCCCGACAGCAGGCGCCGGCCGAAGGGGATGCGGCCCATGATACCGCGGCCGTTGAGGGGGTTGGAGGGGATGATGTTGGACGCCAGGATGAAGTCGGCGCCGGCCTGCCAGGCCGCGGTGGCCGGAACGTTGTTGACCACGCCGCCGTCCACCAGGCGCTTCTCGCCGAAGCGCAGGGCGGGGAAGGCGCCCGGCATGCACGACGACGACTGCACGCCCTCGCCCAGGGTCCCCTCGGGCAGCACGTACTCCTGGCCGGTGTCCATGTCCAGGCCCACGGGGATGAACGGGATCTCGGTGGAGCCCATGGCCTGGTTGCCGGTGAGGTCGTCGACGAACCGGCCGAGGAAGCTCGAGGTGATGAGGCAGCCGAAGACTCGCGCGAAGAGCTCCCTGCGGGACCTGATCATCTTCTCCAGGGCCGGCAGGCCGCCGCCGACGTAGACGCCTGCCACCAGGGCGCCGAAGGAGACGCCGGCCACGTAGTCGATGGGGATACCGGCGCGCTCCAGCACGCGGATCAGGCCGATGTGGGCGAAGCCGAGGGCGCCGCCGCCCCCCAGGGCCAGGCCCACGCTTCGCCCGCGCAACAGGCGCGCGAGCCTGGCCGTTGCGCGGCCGATGACCGTCGCCTGCGGGTTCAGGGCGTCCAGCGAGCCGTGGCGCCAGAAGGCCTCGACCCCGTCGCGGTCCTCGGGGATGCGCACCGCCCGGGCCGAGGTCTGGGGATCGATGGGCACCACCTCCTTGATGCGGATGGCCTGGAACAGCATCTTGCCCCGGCCCTCGGGGGGGTGACGACGTCGCTGGCCCAGCGGACGTAGACCACGGCGTCCACCTCCTCGAGCACGCGCTCGCGCAGCTGCGGGCCGGGCTCCCCCGAGACCATCACGCGCGACGCCGCGCGCAGGTCGTCCCGGCGCAGGGTCTTGAGCAGGGGCCTGGGGTCCTCGCCCGGGTTGGGCCAGATGACGCGCATGTTCCAGGCGGGCGGCAGGGACATCTCCTGTACGCCGACGCCGAAGAACTCGCTGTCCCGGGTCTCGAAGCCGAGCCGCTCGGCGGTGCGCTCGCCCTCCAGGTCGACCAGGGTCACCGGGTTGGCGCTCTGCAGGTTGGCCGCCACGCCGTAGGACAGCGTGGTGGTGCCCATGCCGCGCCGGGCGCCGCACATGAAGACCACCATGCGGCTGGCCTTGAGCCGCGCGGCGGACACCGACTCGAAGTTGAGTGTGGCGAGGTGCTGCATCAGCCGCCGTCGCACCGGCGGGTTGGCGTTGACCACGTCCATGAAGGTGGCGCTGCTGATGCGCAGAAGCTCCACGGCGTCTCGCGCCTCCACGTCGGCGATGCGCGGCTGCTCCAGCATCACCGCGGCGATGCCGTTGAGCTCCCCCGGTTTCTGCACCGACAGCAGCTTGCGCGGCTTGTCGTCCTGGGACGGGGCGTAGACCTCCAGGTTGCCGTGGATCAACACGTAGACGTCGTTGGTCATCTCGCCGGCCCTGATCAGGCTCTCGCCCGCGGTGAGGGAGATGATCTTGCCCGAGGCCAGCAGGCGCTCCAGCTCCCGGGAGGGGAGGAAGCCGAGGTACGGATTGCGGTCCAGGATCTCCTTGAGCGTGGGCCACTCGGCCCGCAGGTTGACCAGTTGCCCGATGTACTCGCGGAACGGGCGAATCTCCGCCAGCAGCTCGTGGAACGGGGCCGCCGGCAGGTGCAGCGTGGTCACCTCGCCCTGGGCCACCACCTCGGCCGTGGTCGGGATGCCGTGGTACAGCGCCCGCTCCCCCACCAGCGCCCCCTCCCGTGAGGTGGCGATGATCCGCGGCCGGCCGTCGTCGTTGGGCAGCTGTATCCGCACCTGCCCCGAGACCAGCAGCTCCATGCCGTGGCCCTTGTCCGCGTACTCGATGACTTTCTCGCCGGGCTCGAACTGCTTCCAGGACATGGCTGCCAGCATGCGGTCCTGCTGGGGCGGGCGCAGGTGTGAGAGGAAGCTGCGGTCCAGTAGCCACACGAGCTTCTTGTCGGCCAGCTCCTGCCGGGTCACTCCATCGGGCATCGGTCCTCCATGACGGGTGCGTGTCGTCCTCGCCATCTTACGCCCAACCGGCGGCTGCACAAATATTGTCTCCCCGCCGGCCGCTCCGGTAGACTCGGCCCATGGAGCCCGCCACCGCACACGGCCTGCCCCTGCAGCTCTGGCTCAGCTACTGGCGCATGCGCATGCGCTACCACCGCTACGAGGTGCACGGGCTGGAGCACCTGGCCGGGCCCCGCGCCGCCCTGGTGGTGGGGTACCACGGCCGCCCCACGGCCTACGACATGTGCATGCTCTCGGTGGCGGTGCACCGCCGGGACGGCTACCTGCCCCACGGCATCTTCCACAAGACCCTGGGCCGGACGCCGGGCTGGGGCTGGCTGATCCGGGGCCTGGGCGGCCTCTGCGGCGACGACCCGCGCCTGCCGGGGGTGGTGGCCCGGGGGGAGCACATCATCACCGTGCCGGGCGGCACCCGGGAGGCCTACCGCAGCTTCCGCCAGCGCTACCGCGTGGACTGGGGTCCGCGCACCGGCTACCTGCGCTTCGCCATCAAGTACGGCCTGCCCATCGTGCCGGTGGGCGCCAGCGGGGTGGACGACGTGCACCTCGGGCTCAACGACGGCTACCGCCTGGGCAAGCGGCTCGGCGCCCCCGCCGGCATCCCGCTGTGGCTCGGCGTCGGGCTCACCGGCGTCTTCCCCTTCACCGCCGCCTTCCCGGTGAAGATCCGCCAGCTCATCGGCCCGCCCATCACCGCCACCGTGGACGGGCTGGACCCGGCGGACGACGCGGCCATGGCCGGGGTCCATCAGCAGGTGCAGGCCGCGGTGCAGGGCCTGATAGATCGCGCGCGCGCCTGGTAGCTATCGGGCAAGGAATTTCCGGACCGTGGCGTTCCTTGATACCCTGCCAGCAGGGTCGGGCGTGACCCGGCGTGGAGGCGATGCAGGTACCGGCGGAATACAAGGCGCAGTTCGACGGCGAGATCCGGGAGAAGACCGCGCAATCGGTGTGGGTCATCTTCCTCATCGCCTTCATCATCTACCCGCCCACGATCCTGCTGGACTGGATCCTCTACGCCGAGTACCTCAAGGGCCTGGCCATCGCCCGCTTCGCCACCACCGGCAGTCTGGCGATCTACGGCTTCGCGCTTTGGCTGGCCAACAAAAAGGGCAAGGCCGAGCCCCACGCCGAGGCCTGGGCCTGGGGCTTCATCGTGCTGATCAGCCTCAGCCTCGACGCCCTCAACCTGGCCTCGGGTGGGGCCGACTCCCATTACTACGCCGGCGTGCCGCTGCTGCTGGTGGGCGTGCTGGTGGCCCTGCCCTGGGATCTCAAGCGCATGGGCCTGGCGGTGCTGTTCATCATCTTACAGTGGGACGTGGCGATGTTATTGCTGGACCCGGTCTACGACCCGATCCTGTTTCTGCGCGCCAACTACTTCATGTTCGCCACCATGTTCATCGGGCTCTTCTGGGCCTACTTCGGCCACCGCCTGCGCGTCGGCGAGTTCGTGCTGCGCAAGCAGGTGGAGGAGGAGAAGGCGCGCAGCGAGTCCTTGCTGCTCAACATCCTGCCCGAGGAGGTGGCCGACGAGCTCAAGGCCCACGGCCGGGTGCAGGCCAAGAACATCGACTCCTGCACCATCCTCTTCACCGACTTCGTCGGGTTCACGCGGGTGGCCGGGCGGGTGCCGGCCGATGCGCTGGTCATGTCGCTGGACGAGGCGTTCAGCCGCTTCGACACCATCGTCGCCAAGTACAGCCTGGAGAAGCTCAAGACCATCGGCGACTCTTAACATGTGCGCCGGCGGCGTGCTGGGCGAGCAGCCGGACCACCTGGTGCGCTGCATCCTCGCCGGACTGGAGATGCTCGAGACCCTGGAGGACGACACGCTGCTGTCCGCCGACAACACCCCCTGGCGCATGCGCATCGGCGTCCACCAGGGGCCGGTGGTGGCCGGAGTCATCGGCAAGAAGAAGTTCGCCTTCGACCTGTGGGGCGACACGGTCAACACCGCCAGCCGGCTGGAGGCCACGGGCCAGCCCCGCAGCATCAACCTCTCCACCGCGGTCTACAAGCGGGCAGGTGCTCCACCCAGCAGCGGTTGTGGATGCCGGTGAGGCGCTCCAACTCCTCTGCCGTGGTCGGCATGGAGGTCCGCTGCAGAATCTGCGCGGTGCTCAGGCGCCGGGGAGGCAGGGCGCTGGCCGTGCCGAGGATGGCGAAGGGGATTTTCGGCGGGCTCACGTGTACGCTCCAGGGGTCGAATCAAGCGTTCAGATAATCGGCCATGAGCGTAGCCCTCGCGGCCCCGCGCTGACAAGGCGTATACTGTGGCAGCATGCTCTTCCTCCTGCTGGCCATCGTCTGCAGCGCCTCCCTGGCGCTGCTCTTCCGCCACTCCGAGGGCCGGCAGATGAACCGGCTGGCTATCACCGCCACCAACTACCTCGCCGCGGCGGGCGCCAGCCTGCTGGAGGTGGTGCGCGGCGGAGCCTGGCCCGGCTCGCCGGCGGCGTTCTGGGCCGAGGCGCCGGCGGTGCTCGACGGCGCGGCGAAGTTTTCCGCGGCGGCGGCCCCCTGGTGGGGCGTGACCGTGGGGCTGCCCACGGGGGTGCTGTTCTTCTTCACCTTCGTGCTCTATCAGGTGAGCATCCGCCACAACGGGCCGGCGCTTTCGGGCATGTTCGGCAAGCTCGGCGTGCTGGTGCCCACGCTGCTGTCCATCGCGCTCTTTCGGCAGCTGCCCCAGCCGCTGCAGTGGCTCGGCATCGCCCTCGCCCTGGCCGCCGTGGTCATGTCCCTCAAGGGGAGCAGCGGCGGCGGCCCCGAGCCGGCGCGGCGGGCGCTGCTGCCGGTGCTCTTGCTGGCCATGGGCCTGGCGGAGTTTTCCAACAAGATCTTCCAGGGCCTCGCCGGCCAGGCCCACCGCGGTGTTTTTTTGCTGGCCGTCTTCGGCACCGCCTTCGTGGTGTCGCTGCTGGCGCTGCTGCGCCAGGGAGACCGGCCCACCCGCGCCGAGCTCGCCGTGGGCCTGGCCGTGGGCATCCCCAACGTGCTGTCGTCCTACTTCCTCATCCTGGCCTTGCAGACGGTCAACGCCGCCGTTGCCTTCCCGGCCTACAGCGCGGGCAGCACGGTGCTCATCGCCCTGGGGGCGAGGGCGATCTACGGCGACCGCCTCGGCCCCTGGCGCTGGGCCGCGGTGGGGTTGACCGTGGTCAGCCTGGCGCTCATGGGCTGAAAGCAGCTACTCCACGACAGCGTCCGCGACCGCGCTGTCCGCGCCCGCGTCCGAGCCGGCGTCTTTGGGCGCCACGCCGCTGTCCGGTCCGGCGCCCTCCTTGACGCAGCGGAAGCCGATGAGCGGGCTCGGCTGGGGTGGAGCGTGGCGGCGGACGAAGAGGCGCAGGTCACAGATGGGGCCGCCGTAGCTGCCGCCGCGCACCACCCGCTCGGCGTTCTTGTCGGCGGGCTCGATGACGTCGTAGGTGCCGGCCTTGCAGAGGGACTGCTTGTTGCAGGACACCGCGCAGGCGGCGGGTTTCGGATTGTTGTTGCACGCCAGGTCCGCCCCTCCGTGCTTGTTGTCGCAGTAGGCGCGGGGGTTCCAGGCGTCCCGCACCCACTCCGAGACGTTGGAGGCCATGTCGCGCAGGCCCAGTTCGGAGGCGTCCCGGGCGGAGTACTTCTTCGCCCGGGGCGTGGTGAGCTTGCACCCCTTGTGCAGCAGATAGGCGCTGCCGCTGGTGCAGGACGGCTTGAGGCTGTTGGTCCTCGGGAAGGTGGTCATGGTGAGGTTCTTGGTCAGGCGGGCGGCCACCTCCCACTGGGCCTCCGTGGGCAGCTTGCGGCCGACGAAGGCGCAGTAGGCCTCGGCCTGGGCCCAGGAGACGTTGACCACCGGGTGCTCGTCGTGGGCGTCGTCGCCGTAATACTCCACGCCGCCCACCTCGCTGCTGGCCGGCGGGGTGCACTTGCCGCCCACCTCGCAGTAGCGGTACTGGGCGTTGGTCACCTCGTGCCGTTCGATGCCGTAGCCCTCGAGGTTCGCCCGGGCCCGGGGCGTGAAGGCGTTCTCCTCCTGCCAGTCCTCACCCATCTTCAAAATGTCGCAACCCTTGAGCGTGTCGTTGGCGTCATCGGTGCAGGCCGTGGCCGGCGCGCCGAGGACGTACTGGCCGCTGCCGATGCTCACGGTGGGCGTGGGCGCGGGCGGATCCTTGCCGTCGGGGCAGCCCGGCACGAACCACAGCAGCAACGCGGTCAACAGGTACTTGTGTCTGCTTGTCTGCATCCTCTGGTCCTCGCCCATGGTCAAAACCGGAAGACGCCGACGAAGGCCGCCCCGCCCGGCAGCGGCGTCACCGAGGCCGCGGCGGCCGGACGCTCGGGGGAGCCGCTGAGCAGAAAGGCGATGAAGCTGGCCACCGAGGCGGCCCCCATGATGCCGGCCACAGTGTGGCCCGCGATGGAGATGGTGCGGTCGTCCTCCCACGGCCCGGTGCCGGTGTAGTGCTCGTTGGCCTTGCCGGCGAAGACGATGGCCGTGGCCTCGGCGCCGGCGGCCAGGGCCAGGGCGGTGATCGACAGCACCAGCCAGGCCGTCTTGTGGCCCGGCTCCTCATGGGGTTGCAGGGTCACGACCAGGTCCACGGTGGCCCCCGGCGGCACGTTGATCCGGCCGTGCCAGGGAGAGAACCCCGGGGCGGTGACCTGCACCAGGCGCTTGCCCGACGCCACCTGGATCGGTTTGGTCACGGGCCCCGCGGCCCGGGCCACGCGGTCGACGTATACCCTTGCTTTGGCCGCGGTCACCCCCACCAGCCTGATGCTGCCCGGTTTGGCTGCCTGGGGCTTTTTACCCTCGGCCCTGGCCCTGGCCGCCGCCTCCTCCCTGGCCTTGGCCGCCGCCTCCTCCCTGGCCTTTGCCGCTGCCTCCTCCCTGGCCTTTGCCGCTGCCTCCGTCCTGGCCTTTGACGCGGCCTCGGCCTCGACCTTTGCCTTTGCCGCCGCCTCGGCCTCTGCCCTGGCGATGCGTGCCTTGAGGTCCTTGATGTGGCGCTGCACCTCGGCGTGATTGTGCGGCGTGGGCGACGCCGGGTTGGCCCGGCGATAGTCGGCCAGGAAGAGCTCGTAGTTGAACAGCGCCTTCTTCAGCTCGCCCAGGCGCAGGTGGCACTGGGCGATGTTGTAGACGATGCTCGGCCGGCGCACCAGCTTCAGCGCGGCGTGGTAGTGGCCCAGGGCGACCCTGAACTTGCCCAGCCGGTACTGCACCTCGCCTTTTTCGAACTGGGCCTTGGCCCTGGCGGTCCGGTCGTCGGCCAGCGCCGGCGACGCCAACACCGCGGATAACGCGATAAGCAGAAAGTACTTCTTCATCTTCAGCCCCGATAGAGCCCCATCCCCGCTCCCCATCCAACTCTCTGGTCTGTGGTTCTAAACGTTTAGCCTACCAGCCCATGGTCCCCGGGCCCACCTCCTTGACCTTCGGCTTCGGCTCGGGCTTCGGCTTCGGCTGCGGCGCGGGTACGGGCGCTGGCTTCTTCTCCTCCGGGACTGCCACCTCCACGGGCGGCCTGTCAACCTTCTTGCGCCGCCTCCTGAGCCGCACCTTCACCACGCGGTCCATGGAGGGCACCACCTTGACGGCGAAGCGCTTCTTCGTCGTGGTCACCTTGAGCCGCAGCGGCGTGCTCGCGCGGGACACCTTCAGCGGGTTGCCGATGACCTCCTCACCGTCGAGGAAGACCCGGGCGCCCTCGGGCAGCCCCTTCAGCTCGATGCTCACCAGGTCGACCCTGGTCTCTGCCGCGGGCGGGGTCGGCCTGGCCACGGGTGGCGCCGCGGGCACCGGCGCCGGGAGCTCCGACGAGGGCGGGGCCGGCCTGGCGGGCGCCGTGGCCGCGCGCGTGGGCTTGTCGTCGCGGGAGAGGAGCAGGTGGATCCCCACCGAGGCCAGGGCAATGAGCACCCCCCCGGCGATGGCCGCCGCCCTCCAGTCCACGCCCTTGCGCCGCGGCATCGGCTCCATGGTGTCCACGGCCACCTGCTCACCGCTGGTGGCCGAGAGGGTGGACGCCCCCTGCTGCAGGCGGTGGCCGGGATCCTCCTCGCCGGCCGCCTTGCGCCGGGCCAGCTCATCCCGGTGTGCCTGCTCCAGCTCCTCCACGTCGGCGGGCACCGTGTCCGCGGTCTCGTCCACGGCCATGAGCGAGTCCACCACCTCGTCGGGCACGTCCAAGGTCTCGTCGCTGCCGGTGAGGCTCTTGACCGTCTCGTCCATCAGCAGCAGCGAGGGCCGCTCCCCCCCGTCGCCGGCTGCCGGCTCGGGCTTCTCCACGGTGGTGTGCCGGTAGGGGAAGTCGAGGTCCGCCATCTCCCGGGGCTTGCCCGCGGCGTCCATCAGGGCCTCGGCCATCTCGTGCACCGTCTGGAAGCGCTCGTCTGGATCCTTGGCCAGGGCCCGGTGTACCACGGCGGCCACGGGGGGCGGCACCATGGGGTTGTGGTCCGCCACCGGCGGCGGGTCGTCGTAGACGATCTTGAACAGCATGGCGTCCACCGTGCTGCCGGCGAAGGGCACCTGCCCGGCCAGGGTGCGGTAGAGGATGCCGCCGAGGGCGTAGACGTCGGTGCGGACGTCAGCGTCCCCGGCCTGCCCCTTGGCCTGTTCCGGCGCCATGTAAAACGGCGTGCCGAGGTAGGCCCCGGTGCGGGTGTGCATGCTGCTGGAGTCCCGCAGCTTGGAGATGCCGAAGTCCAGCACCTTGGGCATGTCGGTGCGGTCGCCGAAGTGACAGAGGAAGATGTTGCCCGGCTTCAGGTCGCGGTGGATCACCCCCCGTTCGTGGGCGTGCTGCACCCCGGAGAAGACCTCGTTGAAGATGGTCAGCGACTGGCGCAGGCTGAGCCACTCCTCCCGCTCCAGCAGGTTGTCGAGGTCCTCGCCCTCCAGCAGGTCCATGACGATGTAGGGCAGGCCGTCATCGGTGTGGTCGAAGTCGTGCACCTCGATGATGTTCGGGTGCTTGAGCATGCAGGCGATGCGCGCCTCCTGGCGGAAGCGACGGTAGGCCTCCTTGTTGCGCGCCACGTCGCGGTGCAGGGTCTTGACCGCCACCCCCTTGCCCAGATCTGTGTGCACGGCCTCGTACACCGAGCCCATGCCGCCGGTGCCCATGAGGGCCGCGATCTCGTATTTTCCGCCCAGCACCCGGCCGATGAGGGGATCCTCGGACATGGCCACATATTAACTCAAATCCAGGCCGGGACAGGGGAAATCCGTTGCTTGCCCCTGTGATGGTGACTGCGATACCATGCACGCTTTCGCGGACTGGGGGTAGTACGCCCTGTTCGCGCCGTAGTACGTACGGAGGACGCCTTGGCCACAAAATTCGGTCGATACGAGCTGCTGGAACGCGTCAGCGTCGGCGGCATGGCTGAGGTCTTCAAGGGGCGCGCCTCCGGGGCGGCAGGCTTCGAAAAGATCGTGGCGATCAAGCGTATCCTGCCGCATCTGTCCGATGATCAGGAGTTCATCTCCATGTTCATCGACGAGGCCAAGCTGTCGGCCAACCTCAACCACTCCAACATCGGCCAGGTCTTCGAGTTCGGGCGCATCGACAACCGCTACTTCATCGCCATGGAGTACATCCAGGGCCAGGACCTGCGCCGCATTCAGCAGCACTTCCGCGGCCTCAGCAAGAGCATGCCGATCCCCATGGCCATCCGGGTGGTGCTGGAGGTCTGCAACGCCCTGGAGTACGCCCACAGCAAGCGCGACACCTCGGGCGAGCTGCTGCGCATCGTGCACCGCGATATCAGCCCCCAGAACGTGCTCATCTCCTACGAGGGGGCGGTGAAGCTCATCGACTTCGGCATCGCCAAGGCCCTGAGCCGCTCCACCAAGACCGCCGAGGGGAACCTCAAGGGCAAGTTCGGCTACATGTCCCCCGAGCAGGTGGAGGGAGGCGAGATCGACGGCCGCTCGGACATCTTCGCCCTCGGCACCACGCTGTTCGAGCTGGTCACCGGCAGCCGCCTGTTCCAGGGCGAGAGCGAGCTGGCCACCCTGGAGAAGGTGCGCAAGGCCATCGTGCCCCAGCCGTCGGGGCTCAACCCGAACATCCCCGCCGGGGTGGAGGCCATCATCTTCAAGGCCCTGTCGCGCAGCCAGACCGACCGCTACCAGCGGGCGGAGGAGATGCACGAGGACCTGGAGCGCTACGCCCAGCAGTCGCGCCTGACCTTCACCACCAAGCAGCTCTCCCGCTGGATGAAGGCCACCTTCTCCGAAGAGGTGGCCAAGGAGGGGCTGTCCACCCGCAGCGAGGGCAACCCGGCGCCGGTCATCCCCGACCTGCCGGTAATGGAGGCCCCCCCGGCGACCGGCGCCCCCGCGGGCCGGTCCAACACCATGCCGCTGCCGCCGGTGCGTGAGCCCCAGGCCTCGGAGCGGCCCGGCCTGCCCCCCGAGGCCATGCGGCCCACCATCCGCGCCTCCGACGGTCTGGACGCCGAGGCCACCTCCGAGCGAGTGGCCAAGCTGCGGGCCACGCTGCTCGGCTCCAAGGCCGGCCACGCCAAGACCCCGGAGCGATCTACCCGCGACATGCGGCCGCTGTCCCAGGCCCCGCAGCCCGCGCCGGCGAACAACGACTTCTCCAACCCGACCAAGGTCTCCGCCGTCAGCTCGCAGCTGGTCTCCAAGGAGCCGGCCACGGGGCTGCCCGACGAAGAGCTGGACGCCATCGTGGCCTCCATGCAGGACGTGGAAATCGACGACGAGGTGGTGACCAAGCTGGCCGAGGACGGCGACTCCCCCGCGTCGGTGGAGCAGATCATGGGCACCCTCTCGGACGAGGCGATGATGGCGCCCACGGTGCGGCCCGGGACGGTGGACTCGGCCCAGGTGGTGGAGGAGATCAAGGCCCGCGCCGAGGCCAAAAAGGGCGGCGAGTACCGGCAGCACGTCACCATGCTCGATCCTCTGGCCGCCACATCCGAGAGCTCCTCGCCGGTGTCCAGCCTGAAGCCGGACAGCCTGGCGCCCGAGGGGATGCTCGGCGACGACGACGACCTGGACCTGATGGACGCCGACTACGACGACGGGCCCACCATGATCGATCCCGACGGCAGCGCCTCCCTGATGGAGGAGCTGGGGATCACGGGCGCTGACGCCATGGACTCCGGCGACGGGGAGCAGGACCTCAGCTCCACCCAGCCGGACAACAAGCCGGCGCCGTCCGAGGCGGCCGAGGTGGTGGTCAGCCCGCCGTGGGCCGGGGGAGGCAAGGAGGCCGCGCCGCCGGCCCCCGAGCCCATGGTACCGGAACCCCACGTCCCCGAGCCCCGGGCGCCCGCGCCGCCGCCGCCCATGCCGCCGGCGCCCAAGCCCGTGGTGCCCGAGCCGGCCCCCAAGCCGCCGGCTCCCGAGCCGGCCCGGGACCAGCTCGAGGGAATCGAGCTGCCGGGGGGCAGGCCGGCCAACGCCCTGGACGACGACGAATTCGAGGCCACGGCGCTGTACACTCCGGCCAAGCCCATCCACGAGCTGCTCGACGACGACGACCTGGCCAAGACGAGCATGCGGGACGTGGGGCCCGACTCCGGTCCCCGGCCGCCCATGGGCGCGCCGCCGCCTGACATGGGTCGACCGACGGGCCCCCCCTTGCCCGAGGTAATGGCGCCTCCGCCCGACGCGAGGCCGGGGCCCGCGCCCGATGCTGGTGGGCCCACGGGGCCGACCGACATGGGACCGCCGGGGCCGGCCGGTCCCGGCCAGGGTCCGGGTCAGGTGCCACCGCTGCACTCCCAGGATCTGTTCCACGAGCCCGCGGTCACGGCCGCCATTACGGTGCCGGACAAGGCGGCGAAGAAGAAAAAGAGCCTGGCCCTGCCGATCATCCTCGTGCTGGTGGTGCTGCTGCTGGGCGGCGGCGGCGGCACGGCCTGGTACCTCTTTTCGTACAAGGGCATGACCCTCGAGAGCCTCGGCCTGGGCGGCAGCAAGGACAAGCCCACCAAGGAGCAGGTCAAGCCAGACGGTGAAGAAAAACCAGACGGTGAAGAAAAACCAGACGACGAAGAAAAACCGGACGACGAAGAAAAACCGGACGGCGAGGAAAAACCGGACGGCGAGGAAAAACCGGACGGCGAGGAAAAACCGGACGGCGAAGAAAAACCGGACGGCGAGGACGCGGCCGAGACCGGCGAGGTGAAGATCAAGGGCGCCAGCCCGATCAAGGGTGATCTGCTGCTGGACGGCAAGAAGAAGGCGTCCCTGGTCAACACCAAGGACTACTCCCTCAAGGACGTACCCGCCGGGGACCACGAGCTCGAGGTGCGCGACGGCAAGCGGGTCTTCAAGACCTCCATCACGGTCACCGCGGGCAAGACCGTCACGGTCAACGTCAAGCTGGCGGCGGGGGACGAGCCGGGGCCGACCACCGAGCCGCTGGAGCCGAAGCCCGAGCCGAAGCCTGAACCGAAGCCCGAGCCGAAGCCGGTGGTCAAGCCGAGGCCGAAGCCGCAGCCGAAGCCGAGGCCGGTGGTGCGCCCCAGGCCGAAGCCGAGGCCGGTGGTGCGCCCCAGGCCGAAGCCGAGGCCGGTGGTGCGCCCCAGGCCAAAGCCGAGGCCGGTGGTGCGCCCCAGGCCGGCCAAGAAGGTGGGCTACCTCTTCGTGGGCTCGCGGCCCTGGGCCAAGATCTACGTCGACGGCAAGGACACCAAGCGCAACACGCCGGTGCCGCCGTCCAATCCGCTGACTCTCAGCGCGGGCCGGCACAAGATCACCCTGTTGTCCAAGGGGCAGAAATTCCACTTCCGCGTGACCATCAAGGCCGGCAAGACCACCAAGCTGGTCAAGATCCTGCCTGTAAAGTAGCCCCTCCCCTGCTTGACCCCGGGGGCGTACCCCCCACTCCCTCCCCGCCGCTGGTGTCGGCAGTCTCCAGCGGGTATTCTAAGTAGCAAGGATCACACGCTGCGACGTCATGGCATCACCCTTGCTCATGACGTTAAGCGGAGGACTGGCTGTAAATAACCACACGAATCCTTCTGCTCGTTTTACTGGTCGGGTGTGCAGGGTGCACGGGGGGCGACATCTCCGGGGGGCCATCGGGCTCGAGGGCCGACGCGGCCGCAGATGCCGGCGCGCCCGACGCTTCGCCCTGGACGGCCGACGGCCCGGGCAAGACGCCGCCGGACACGCTGATCCAGCCGAACTGGGACGCCTTCTTTGCCAAGGATCCGCCGCCCAAGTACTGCGGGCCGGACGGCGGCTGGAAGCCCCCGGACCTGCCCGGCGGCACGCCCGACTGTCCCGGCGACAAGAACCGCGAGGGCTGCCCCTGCACCAAGCAGGGACAGAAGGCCAAGTGCTGGCCCGGCAAGCGGGCCAACCGCAACCGCGGTCAGTGCACCGACGGCGAGACGGTCTGCACGCTCCACGGCGAGCTCAACCTGCGCTGGGGCCCCTGCAAGGGCTACGTGCTGCCCACGCCGGGTGCCACCAAGGGCGCCGCTGCGTGCAAGTGCTTCTCCCAGGGGCAGTGGTACATCACCAACCTGTCGCCCTGCTTCGTGACCTACGGCAACGGCGCGACCCACGCGGTCTCCACCTACATGACCACCGCCGGCGCCAAGTGCCCGCCCATCGTCGGGCCGCCGCCCAAGCCCATGGCCGGCCAGCCGTGGTCGATCAACGAATTGACCGTGGACTGCGCGGGCCAGTTCAAGCTCTGCTTCACGATCAAGGCGGGCAGCGACACCAAGCCGAAGGCCTCGGACTGTGTGCTGGCCAAGACCTGCACCAGCGCCTGGTACCCGAAGAAGAACACCAAGCAGAAGCTGCCGGACCTGCCCTCGTGGACCTCGTCCAACTCCACCTGCGTCAACGCCTTCATCAAGACCGGCGGCTACGGCGAGATGAGCGTGGTGGGAAAGAGCATCGAGTGCACGGTCATCGACGACAACGGCAAGCCCCTGGTCTTCCAGCGCATCAGGTACTGCCCGCTCAAGTGCAACACCAACCCGAAACTCCCGGAGTGCAAGGGGTGCGGCAACGGGGCGTCGGGCACGTTTTAAACCACAGTTCATGATTCGTGGTCATCTCACGCCGCAGGTCAATGGCTCCGGGCTCCGGGCTCCGGGCTCCGGGCTACAAG
>PVBE011989836.1_pt1 | contig 19794 bp, 18 predicted proteins | sample 1631181 | NCBI WGS metagenome assembly PVBE01 (sample SAMN08397723, study PRJNA350692) | Marine metagenome, whole genome shotgun sequencing project. | isolation source: water | place: Pacific Ocean | collected 2012-04 | reverse complement strand
TTCGAGTTCTTTACCTGGTTGATGCTTGGAACTGCGATAGTGTTTGTCATCGTTGGGTACTTCTATAAACCCAAAACGTATATTCAAGATGAAGGCATGGTTTCAGCCACTGCGACACTTGAGTAGTGACGGATTTTGCTCTAGCAATTAGTTACGAGTTCAGCTTCGAAAAATTTATCTACAGCTAGAGTGGTCTTCTAGTCATCTAAGTTAATCGCTCGAATTTGAAGACGATTGCCTTCAGGAATAAGCATGTAGTGTGTCCACTGGTTCGATGTTGTAGCGATTGGTATTGCGAGTCGATTACGAATGTGAACACCATCCTCTTCACCAAGAGTTTGGCGAATAATTCGATTACCTGTTGCAACTAGCCATGAACCATCACTAGCTGGTGTTGCAGCAACACTTTCTTGAAGTAATGAAACTGTTTCAATTGCGTTGGTTGGTTGCCAGACAACCATTCTCCGTTTAATTGGGTGATAAAAAGCGAGGGATTCATGCCATGATGCCGTTGTATTTGTAGTTGCAATCTGCCATACCAATTCACGCGTTGCGCCAGATTCAATAATTGGAAGAGAAAGTGCTGTGAGCAGTGGATCCCTTGCATTCAAATCAAGTTCGGTAAGAATAAGACTACCATCTTGAATACGAAATACACGAAGGCGATCAATACCTAGGAACATTGGCATAAGCCAGTCACTCTTTCCATCGTCAATGACACGTTGTCCGTGAGCGGTTTTTAAAACAAGATGAAATCGATTTTCGTCGAGTCCTCTTCGTGACCACGCAATTTCATCAATTGAATTTATCGTAGGGAAAGCATTAATGTATTCATCCGAAGCAACCCAGTTGATATTTCCAGTTGACCACTCAACTTTTCCAATCCATCGTCCATTGGTACCGTTTGGAGATTCAACTAGGGAAAAAAGACTATTGGCGGAGCGGCTAAGGATTAGACCTTTCCGTCCAATATGAATAGGTGAGAATCGTTTGCCTTCAAGTGGATCAAGTAGATGTATTTCAAGGGTTGTTGTGTCAACCTCTGTATTTGCATTGCCACAGAGAATTTGAACTGAAGGTGACTTGCCAAGTTGCACGGCTGCATGTAACCCATTTGGCGAAAAAACAGGGAGAGTAAATTTATCCCATGGCAATATTCCGACGGGCCAATCAATTTCAGTCGATGTTGTGACTGTTACGTTAACTGGCTTTATAGTATCTCGCAGTGTTTTTATAGCAGCAAGTTTGTCCTCAACACTAGCGGAAGAAGAGGATGATTTTAATCCATTTCCACATGCTTGTATTACAAATACAAAGACTAGAATTACGAATTGCTTATAATGCAATTGCATACTCTTCATATCTTATTGGATTGGCGTGAAGTCTGAGGCAGGATTTCGCAACCGATTTGAAAGGAAGTCATCACCATTTTTTATAAGTTCTAACTGCTGATCAACCGGCAAAGATATTTCTTGTAATCGCTCAAGATATTGCTTGTTGTAGTCTGCAGAATTTGGAATGTTTGTATCTACAATTACAGGAGTGATGAATACAAGGAGTTCTTCTCGGCTTGTGGTGTTATCTACAGAAGTAAAGAGTCCTCCAATAATTGGGATATCTCCAAGCAGTGGCAACTTGCGTTTCGTTTTTTGCTCACTCTCTTTCAATATGCCACCAATGACTACGGTTTCGCCATTATGAAGTTGTACTTGACTTCGAACTTGTCGTCGTGAGAAGATAGGGTTTTTCCCCGCACCTCCTTCATCACTTAGCACATCAGAGAGTTCAACATTAATAGTTAAATCTACATCCCCGTAAGCAGTGACTCGTGGTCGCACATTTAACATGACGCCAACATCTCGGTATTCATAACCGCCTTCAACAATACCACTTGTTATAGTTTGCTGTGTTTGTACAGGAACTTCGGATCCATTAAAAAAGATAGACTCTTGGTTGTCAGATGTAAATGTACGGGGTTGTTGAATAATGCGAACGTTCGTAATTTTATTTAATGCATCAAGTGCAATGCCGATGTTGTTACCAGATGTGCCAAGTGAAAAGTGTGCGCCACCGCCAGTGAATAGACTGCCGAGAATACCTGTCATTGTGCCAGAAAGATCGCCATTAAAACTAACAGAGTTTTCATCAGCCCCCGCCGTAACACCAGCGCCCCAACGGAGCCCTAGTTCAAGGTCATCTGTGAGAGAGACTGCTGCGATAGTTGCAGAAATCATGACTTGCCGTGTTGGTTGGTCAAAACTTTCAATTACATGTAAGATTGATTGAATATAAGCAGGAGGCGCTAGGATTGCAATTGCATTTTGCCTGACGATTGGTACAAGGCGAATTTTTGATATCAGTGATGATTCTGGCGCTTTGTCGTCAGAATTTGCTCCACCTTGTTGCCACGGGAATGTCATTTGTCCACCAGTTTCATTATCAGTTGCAGCAGCAGAGTCAGCAAATCCCTCGCCAGAAAGACCAGTGTCTGGCTCGTTGATTGTAGCCGTTATGCCAGCAGGCGAGAGTAGAGCGTTCAGTTCTTGGCTCAATGTAACTGCATTTGCATGCTTAAGTTCAATAATTTTTGGAAGTCCCACATCTGATGGTTGGTCAAGTGATTCGATGAGTGAATCTAAAAACCCAAAACTTTCTTCGGTCTTTGATAAAACTAACAGTGCATTTTTGTCTGGATATGCTTCAAAACGGTATACACCACTAATTGCTTGTCCAACGTCTGCACGTTGGTTTTGGCTGCCACGTGCGGAGCCGCCGCCACCACTTGTCGAACCATCGCCAAGAATTTCTTGGAGCAAATCTCGCACGACAATTGGATCACTGTAGTTCAACACATACATTTTGCTCGTCTCATCTGGCCTTGGAAGATCCCATTCAGTTTCGATTAAAGTGTGTATTTCCTCCATAACATCTGGCTCAGCTTGCACTGTGACAGAGTTTTGTTGCATATTTACAGTGAGTCGAAGTTCAACTTGTTCTCCTGTCGAAGGGGTAGTTGTACGTTGGTTTCTTCCAGTATTGTTTCGACTTTGAGAAGTACGAGAAGTACTAGTCCCAGATTCTTCAAATAGATCTAAAACATTAGTTGAAATTTCTGAAGCATCTGCGTACTTCAAACGAAATGTTTTTAATTTGCCAGATCTCCAGATGCGATCGAGTTGAATAATCAAGTCTTGTATTTGTTGGCAGAGCCCAATGTCTCCAAGTAATACAAGTTGGTTAGAATCTGGGTATACCGTAAGTGATCCGTAGTCTGGGAAAAGTTCGTTAATACGATCACCAATAACTTGCGCTTCAGTTAGTTTGACTGTAAATACTTTTATGACTAGAGTGCCTCGATCTTGCCGAATCATGACATCATCATCAACGCCTAGAACAGGGATATCACCTATATCACTTAGCATCGAGTCCAGTGGACCAATGATGATCATATCTTCTCGTTCGATGACGCCAACCTGGTTTAGACGAAATGCTTGGAAGAGCAAATCAAGAGCCATGCCACGATCGACAGGCTCATCATTACGCAGAGTAATTTTTGTTGCGCGGAGTGAACTGGCTTTTACGGGTATCACAACTTTTCCAGTTGTCTGTGCAATGAATCCAAGAGTTTCATCTATAGAAACATCATCAAATGCAAGAATAACTGAACCGCCCTGAATTTCACGGCGTAGTGGTGAACGAGTTAATGCCGGTTCATCGCCAGTAATAATGACAACATCTGTTTCGCCTTCTGTATATTTGCCAGCGTCTTTAGAACCATCTGTTGATTCTTCAGCCGAATCTTTTTTAGAGTCAGAATAATCAATAATTGGCGCTGACTCGGGGGCAGGTCGTTCTTGTGCGATTGCTCCTGCACTTAATGCAACGAGTATGGTGGCAAGATTAAAATGTAGCACTTTATTAAAACTCACTCTAGAATCCTTCTCTGCTATTTCATCAATGGAAATACTTATTTACTCAGTAAGTGAGTAACGCGACGAAGGTGAAAATATTACGCAGATAGTTGGCATGGGATGAATAAAAACCTATCGGACTTCCATCGGCAAAATGCCCTCAATTTAGATAGAAAAGAGGGATTGAGTCCTAGTTAATGAATCGGATACTAAATTGGGTAAATTTGGTTAACTTTCAACTTCTTCCAAGAAGTTATCAGACATAACTGGGGGGGCATCTTGTCGAAAGAACGGCTCATCATTAGTAAAGAGGTCGATTGGATATTCACCACCACGGTGCTCAACAGTTACTATTGAAGGTGGTGAGGTCTTAATTACTTTTAGCCCATCTTGTTCTTCGCCAACTTTTAGTCGAATAACAGAATCACTCCCCGTACCGCGGAACCACGCCTCCTCGCCCATAACCGCGATAAGTGAGGGGCCCATATACGTCGGTGGAGGTGGCGGTGGGCCTAAATCGACAATTTTCTCCTCTGGGGCTGGGGTGGGGTCTATTTTTGGAGCGGGAGGAGGTTCTCGATAAACAGGAATTTGTATTGGGGTAAAAAACGCTGATCTTCCATTGAAACGAGCAATGTCAACAGCAATTTGTTGGTTATATTTTTGAACAAGTTGGTCAGTTTTAGAAGTTGTTGGAGTTGAGACCGCACGCTGATTCATCAACGGTGATGCGACTGTTGTTATTGCGTACGCACAAAAGAGGATGATGACAATAATTGAAGCAATGCTCCATCCCAAAGGGCCGCGAAGTGTTAGATTTTCTGTCATTGTTTCCCTCTCCGATTTGCAGTAGAAATAACCCACGCTTCAACCGAAAGGTCGATGCGAATGAATCGTCCACTTTGCCTCGTGAATCGAACATCAGAGACTGCATCAATCCATGGGCTACTTTCTAATTCAGAGATGACATTTAACACTTCTTCTTGTGATGCTTCAAAACTAATATCACCAATGACTTGCTCGATATGTTCGTTTGAAGATGAAGAAGTGATTCCAGGAAGGGAATCAGATTTCATGCGACTTGTTTTCGTACGTGTATAGTCATCATTCACCACTTCATGATTGCCCAGAATGTTGTGTACTGCTTCAGTGAGTTCGGCTGCTCCTTCACTCTTTTTGCGTGGCAATTCAACAGTGCCAAAAGAAGAGACTGCATTTTTAACTTTAGTGGTGAATGTTGTTGGTAGTTGGATTTCTTTTATTTGCCGCTCTTTCGTTGCGACCTGTGCAGACCAGTCTAGACCCATTTCAGCAATGGTGGCATCCCAAATGAGGAACAATATCGTAAATGTTCCTGCCCAGAATGACCACTGCATAGCACGAGACCATGTGGATACTTGATCAAGGATTCTTTGTATGCCAAACATTATTATTTCTTAATCTCCTTGAGTCGGTCGAACAAAAGTCTCATCTCACTGTTGAGACGTTTCTTTGTTTCTACATCTCCTCCGGGAAGATGGTGGAGACCTTCTGCAACTTCAGAGAGTGCTATTTGAGCTTCATCTTCACTCATGACGTTGATTTGCGCAGCGGTAAGTGGTTCTGGAATTCGGCTTGTTTGTCGTCCACCAGGATTGCGATCCTCGGTGTGTGACCCTACGTCACCGCTTGATCGAGAAGAGCGATCACCTGAAGAACGATCTCGACGCTCAACAACTTCTCTGTCATCGTCAAGGTATACGGGTGGTTTATTTTCTGAGTTATATGATTCAGAACTGCCGGGGGTCATTGATGGACTATTTTCATGTACATCAGATGGTGCTTCTGGGACGTAATCGACTTCTTCATCTGGTTGGATGCCGGCTTTTCTCATGGCGCTTGTCCAAATCCCAAAATCATCTTCAACAGAGTATCGTGGGCGTTTTAGAGGGTCGATAACAGTCGCTCGTAAATCAAACTCTCGCTTCCCAAAAGTTCCAGCAGGGTCATATGAAAATTGAATGTCTTTGAACATTCCAGTTGATGCAAGTTTTTCCTGCATCTTTGCAATGAGTTCGGCTGCAGAATAACCATCTTTATCTTGAGCAGAACCTCTGACTGAAACAGGTTCACCAATGTTAATACGTAACGTATCAATTTCAATTCCAAGAGGAATATTATTGATTATATCCGAAGCGATTTTTGTGATTGGCCACGCAGATTGTCCAAGTTCTTTGTACACAATCTGTTGATTTCGTTCCTCAATAACTTTGCTGTACTCTGTATCTAGTTCTGGATTCATCAAGTTAAGAACACCAAGTTTCATCCCAGAAACTAGTGCAGGCCCAACGGCAAGAAGAAGAATTGCGACACATGCAAGTTTCACCGCAACTGTTTTTTTGTTGCAACGGAGAATGATGCGTTCTGAGATTGAAGGATGGAGTACAGGTGCTCGCATCTTCATTGTGGTTAGGGACTGTAGTGAGCCAGTTGCAGCAAGTAAGCCACCAACGGTGATACCCCACATGGACCACCATGCCTGATCGGAACCGGGGACTCCGTGAATTCGATTAGCAACATCCGCCTTAATTTCTTCTGGAAGAAGGAGAATCGGGGCGTTACATGATTGCATAGCAAGTTTGTCCTCCAAAGCATTTACTAGAGAATCGGTAAACGATGGAGTGTGGTTATGTGTCGAGGCAGTCTCTCGAACGGTCCGAGCTATACCATCGATAAATGTTGAAATTGATGTTACATCCTCACGAGTTGCACGCAATGCAGCACCGTTTGCATGTGAGAGCGCAATGGTAATTGTGCCATCAATTGGATCAGCATAAAGCAACGGATCAGTTGGTCGAAGCCCATCGAGTAGGGCAGCGATGGACGCAGCATCTGGGATAAATGAAGCGTTTTGGACGCAACTCGGAACTTCTAGAAGAGAAGATTCTGGCCATGCCACGATAAGTCCAACACGATTCGTTTCTCCGATAGAATTGTCTAGTGCAGATACCGCCCTTCGATGTTCGGAAGTACCACCAAGAAATTTCGACTCTGCTTGAAGTCGAAGCGCTTGGACCATTTGGTCATGATCAACATCTGGGAGAGTTGTTGTTCGACAGACAGTTGCAGAACCGGGGAGTATGCAAAAAACTTCAGTTGGTTGGATGGACTTGATCTGTGATTCAAGTGCCTCCTCACTCTCAAACACCATAGTTTCCACAATTTTGGGTATGGCACCTTCTTCATTTGATGCAATGAGACATCTCCAAGTTTGTCCGACACGCTGAATCACGGCGATTAACTGCCCTTCAGTATGGAGATCAGATTGTGTTGATTGTTTACTCATTGTTCTCGGTATTCCAATATCGTCACAGGGAGGGTAGAACGATCGACGATTGCAATAATTTCTTGCTTAACACCACTTCCTGTTGCTTGTCCTAAGCAAGATATTGAATAAACGTTGCTATTGGTACAAAAAAGGCGATATAAGTCAGAGATCATGGATTGTTTAATTCCTGGAATATCTCGATAATCGATGGGACTCGTGATTCCTCCGGCATTATTTGTTCGAAGGTAGAGTAATTCTTCTACAAGACGCTCGTTTTCTGGAAGGAGTCGGTAAAGTAGTTCTGGTGAAATGGTGTTGATATTAATTCGCCCAGGGGGGGCCTCATGAGCATCAAACAGACACGTTTCAGCATAAATCAATCGAAGTTGGTCATCAGTGAGATTGGTGACCCCTACGGCGTCTCCTGAAATGGATCGCAGTGTCTGCGTCATGAGTGTTGAAAGGTCAGCTCCATCACTCTTTGCGAAATTAATAAGTGCATCTGCTTGTGCTGGTTCTAATCCAAGTCGAAGTTGAAGCGTTTGAGAATCAATTTTATTTAGGTTAATTCTTTTTTCACCACTCTCAGTCGCGCCACCATCAACAGAGGAGGTAGTCAATAGTGAAGCCCAGCCGCCTTCGAGCCACTGGTCAGGTTCATCCCAAGGCAGACTATCTCCTCCGTCATCTTCATTTGGGTCAAGTCGGAAGTTCATATTCCAATCTTCACCACGAACATCATCAGGCATTACACCTGCGATGAGTTCAAGTTCAGCGATTGAACGGAGCAAGCCATTGCGAGGTTCATATGACGTTTCAAGACTTAAGTAATAATTTCTCTCTACACCGAGCATTCGAGGTTCATCATCATCATCAATCCAGTCTAAAATCGCTTCAAGTACACCAAACGCCATGTCATCGATGACTAAAATGAAGATAGAATTATCTTCGGAGTTGATATTAAACTTGCTGTGTTCATCCATCGGCCCCCTCCAATTTTTGCCATCTGTATGATGCAGAATGTTCCAAGTAGCAGCACCCGATTCACCATTTGAGGCATTTTCAAGATTTGTAAGCATCGCAAATGCGTCTTGCGGAACTGGTCTGGCAGTGTGATCTGCCATAATTGCAATAGAGGATTCAATGCCAGCCCGAGCTGCCCATCTGGCTTGAATGCGGTCCCGAACTTCAATGCCAAGTAGAGATTGACGTTGCGCAAAAACCTGAATGGAAGTTGTTACTATTGCAGCAATACCAATCGCCCAAAGAGAGATGACAATGACAGATCCGCGATAGTGTTTTTGCTTCATCATGGTGATGGTGGTATCTCGTGCACATTGCCATCGGGGTCAGTAATCGTTGTGGGGTCTTTTCCACTATCAGAATCTCCCTTGACACCGCCTGAATTTGATCCCGAACTCGAGCCAGACCCAGAACTACTTCCGTCTGAGTTCAGATCAAGACCAGAATCTTCAGAAATAATACCTAATGCAGCAAGACGGGCTTCCTCTTCTTCTTCTGCGATGAGAAGTAGCTTATCGTCTGGGGATCGGAATCGGTCGAGTGGAACGATAGTTCGCAAAGTAATTTCTGGAGCATGTTGTTCATCGGGCGAATACATGCCAGTTGATGTCACCGAAACGCGTAATGCTTGTGGGATGCCCGATTCATCGGAATCCCATTGTGAAAACCAAGAGTAGCCATCAAAAGCTTCAAATTGCAAAGCAATTATGCCATCAGCGATAGGTGTCGCCATGCCGCCACCAATTGGGTTGTCATCTAGGATTGCATCGCGACGTTTCCACAGCGCACTACTTACATCATTTGGTTCGATACGAAATTGTGTTTCGTATTCCATGCCCTCGCCATTAAAATCAATTTCTTTATTTGCTCTCAAAGTCCCATCGAAAACGAGCAACTCATCTTCATCTAGGATGTGACCTTGGAAACGGTGGGTTGAGTTAGTGATGAGTAATCGAGTTTCAAATAAATCACCACGTCGCAATGTTGTGATAATGTCTCTACGTAATGTGCGAAGTGCAGTGTCACAACGTGAATACGCTTCTAGTCTTTGACGACTAATAGATTTTGTAGACCCAAGTTGTGAAAGGGCGGTTGTGATGCCTCCTAATACGATTGCTGCCATTACGCCTGCAATAATCAATTCGATGAGTGTAAATCCTCTGCGGTTCATTGGCTGTCCCTTTCTTCTATATCTTCCCAGTATCGTGCTTCTCGGTCAATTGTTTCAGCGGGTAGACGGTCAACGGGTTCTCCATGTCGCCTTGCAATTAATGTTTCAACGGAGATAGAGTGCGTCGTGCCAGAGATATCCCAGAAAATGGTTGCCGTTGCTTGCAATGGTTCATAGAAAGAATCGTCTTCTAAATCGATTTCATATGAAAACTCTTCATACGGGGGGTCGAATTTTCCACTATTGGGGTGTGTTTTCACATATTCATCAGGTCCTACAACGAGTGCCATCGTAAGCAATTCATCTGCGAGCCAACTTGCAGTTATTTGTCGTTCGGCGTTTGATTGTCGTAAAAGTGAGCGGCTACTCATGGAGATAACAACGGCTAATCCAACAGCAAGCATTACTGAACCGATGATGACATCTATAAGCGCAATCCCTTTTCTTCGTTTGTCTACCATTCTTCGCGACCCCTTCCTTCAGCATCAAGATCAATGGGCATCAGTGGTTCTGTGCCGATGCCATCAAACCAAATCGAGGGACCCATTGCGTGTGATGGTAAAGAGATGATCGCTTCGTGTTCATCCCAATACAATGAAACTTCAATAAACGGCCGTGTTTCTCCAGGAGTTGTGGTCACGGGCCATTGGCTCGTGTCGGTAACTTCGCCATCTACGGAGATAATGATGGGGTTATCTCCGAGCCATTGTGGAATTGTAATTGGTTCTGCAAGCGGATCAATTCCCCAGAAGAAATGACCTTTTGTTTCTGAATCTTCGATTTTTGAAAGTAACTCTAATTGCTTGCTCTCAGGATTGTATCGAAGGCCAGAGGCTTGATTACTTGTTGATACTCGGTGTGCAAACATTAGCACAACATCGTTCACCTGTTCAGCCGTTAATTTAAATTCTCTCTGCTGGTTCCCAGAAAGTCTAGGGATAATCATAGAAGCAAGCACACCCATAATCATAATTACGACGATGATTTCAAGGAGTGTAAAAGCAGTACGAGTTTGACATGGACGCTTATGCATAGTTACTGCGTGATATCTCCGTACACGCCCTCACCACCGGGCTCGCCATCTTCGCCAAAGCAGATAATGTCAAAGCTTGCATTGACTGTCCCAGGTGGGAGTTCAATTACAAATGGATTACCCCATGGGTCAACAAGGTCATCCGCTCGTTCAAGATATGGCCCTGACGGTCCACCACCCTCGTCAGGAGAGAGGAGAAGTATGTCAAGATCAAAATCATTTTTTGGTGCAGAAAGACCCATGTCAAGAGTGTAAAGGTTGACAAGTTTTGCAATGGTTGCTGCTTTTGCTTGTGCAGCAGCTTGTTTGGCAGAGCCGACTCGACCAAGTAATTTAGGTGCAATCAACGTTGCAAGAACGGTAATAATCATGACAACAACGATGATTTCAATAAGGGTGAAGCCACGTCGGACGGTTTGGTTTTTTTTATTTTTTGTATACATAAGTATTCCTATAACGCGTTATTGAACGAGAGATTGCAATTCGAATAGTGAAAGTAGGATAGCAGCGAGCACAAAGCACGCGAGACATGCCATCACAATTAATATCAGGAAGCCACGTCGGACAGTTTGTTTTTTTTTCTGTAAACATAAGTAATCCTATAACGCGTTATTGAACGAGAGATTGCAATTCAAGTAGCGGAAGTAGGATGGCAGCGAGCACAAAGCACGCGAGACATGCCATCACAATTAATAGTAGGGGAGGAAGTGCTTTCGTGAAGAGTTTTAGTGAAGCGTTTACATGTCGATCAAAAGCAGTTGCAGAGTGCATTAGCATCTCTTCAAGTTTTCCTGAGCGTTCACCCAAGTTGACAACTTGGACAAGGAGTGGCGGAAAAAGACCAGATTTTTCAAGTGGATCAGCAAGTGGTTTACCGCTACTTACTTGGTCTTGCACAGCATCGATTGCTTCCGCTAATGCAGCGTTGCCGAGTGTGTCTCGTGTAATACGCAACCCCTCAAGGATAGGAAGTCCCGCAGATGTTAATGTTCCTAGGGTTCTTGTAAAACGCGCTACTGCAACATCACGTAATAGTCGACCAAGCAATGGTACTCGTAGCTTAAAACTGTCAAACCATAAACGGTTTTCTTTCACGGAAACCCAACTTCGCCATGCAACCAAAAGAATTCCAATTGCAGCTACAACCCAAAACCACCAGTTGAACAGAAAATCGGCAAAACCCATAACTACAACTGTCGGCCAAGGCAATGCCATCTGTCCTGCTAGAGGTTCAATTAAACGAGGAACCAGAACAGTTACTAGGACAATGCCACTAATGGCAATAAGCCCAGCAATAATTGCTGGATACAAAATGGCGCCGAGCAACTCACGTTTTAATTCGAGCGATCGGTCCATAAGATCTGCTAGTTGATGAAGTATGACACTCATCTGTCCAGAAGCGTCAGCAGCTCGAAGCATGCCGACAATTAAATCATCGAATGGGTCGCCCCATTCTAAAGCAACTTTATAGAGAGGCTCTCCAGCTTCTACGCCTTGAATGAAGTGGTCAAGTGCTTCTCCAGAAGCAGGGGATGCTTGTCTTCTAATCGTTCGTAGTGCTTGCATCAGAGGAAGACCAGCTTCTTGTGCAGTGGCAAGTTCACGAATCATCGTAGACAATTCTACTTTTGTCATTTTTCGTTTTCGCTTCGTCGTGCTACTGGCTTTTGCTCGAGTTTGTTTTAGCGGTACTACTTGGGTCGCAGTTTCCCCTCGACTACTTAATTGTTTAACGATATCCGCGCGGTCTATTCCTGTTAGGACGCCACTTCGGACTTCGCCGGTATTGGTAATACTTTGGAAATTAAAGTCAGGCATGTGGTGCACCGTGTGTTAAAAATCACCGTCAGTATCTTGTGTTGAACGAAGGACTTCACCTATCGTTGTAATGCCTTCCGCTGCTTTTGCAAAGGCGTCTTGTCGCATAGTGACATGAGAACTAGGCAAAGTACTTGAGAGCATCGTTGAAGTATTATTATCTGAGATTGCTGATCGAAGTTCACGATTAATAATGACGAGCTCAAAGAAGCCAACTCGACCCTTGAATCCTGAGTTGTTGCATTTATTACAACCCCTTCCAATCCACATACCATTGCTAAATAGCGGTAATTCTGTAGCCGTTAATCGGTGAGATAGATTGTCTGAAAGTGGCACCAACTCTTTGCAGTCAGTACAGATTCTTCTCCCTAGACGTTGCGCGAGTACGCCTTCAAGAACAGAAGCAACAAGATAGGACTCGACACCCATGTCAATAAGTCGTCCTATTGAACTGACGGCGTCATTTGTATGAATTGTTGAAAAGATTAAGTGGCCAGTTAATGCGGATCGAATTGCAATGTCTGCAGTTTCGCCATCTCTAATTTCGCCGACAAATATAATGTCAGGATCTTGCCGTAAAATTGATCGTAATCCAGAAGCAAAAGTGAGGCCTCGCTTTGGATTGACCGGAATTTGATTAATGCCATTGAGTTCATATTCAACGGGATCTTCAATCGTTATAATTTTCTTCCTTGGATCATACAATTTGTTTAATGCTGCGTAGAGCGAAGTGGTTTTACCTGAACCTGTTGGTCCAGTGACCAAAACCAATCCGTGTGGTTTTTCAATAAGATGGTCGACTTGATTTTGCATATTTTCTGTCATGCCAAGAGAAATTAAATCCAATGGCATAGAGCTTTTGTCAAGAATCCGCATGACTACAGATTCTCCATAAAGTGTTGGGACAGTTGATACACGTATGTCAACCTTTCTTCCTTCAAAACGAAGTCCAATATGACCATCTTGTGGGACATATCGTTCTGCAATATTCATTGTTGCCATAATTTTAATACGACCAATTAGTGCGGGTTGCAAAATGTTTTGGCGGAGGAGGTTGTTCAACAAGAACGCCATCGACTCGATATTTCACCTTGAGCTCAGTTTCAAATGGTTCAATATGAACATCACTCGCTCGTTGTTGAATTGCTTCAAGAAGAAGAAGGTTGACTAAGTTAATCAGCGTTGGCTGTTCTGCCATAACCAAAATATTGTCAGCTTCAATCGCATCAATGTTGTGGTCAGCATGCTCAGTTGCGGAAGATTGACCACCCAAACTTTCAGCCATTCGAGCAGCAGTGGTTCCATAATGTTTCTGCATGAGTTCTGAGAAAATGTCTGGCTCCATACCACAACGCGTAATAGGCAAGTTCGTAATTGTGGCAACTTCGTCAGCGGCTTCGACATCATTTGGTACGAGCATTGCAACATGAAGTCTTCCATTTTCAATTCGGATTGGAAGGACGCGTAGTCTCACGGCAAGTTCTGCGCCAACTAGATTAACTACTTCTTGTTCAACTTTCGGAATTACATCGAGCCATTGCAAATTCATGTTGATACAGACTTGCTTTGCCTCAAGCTCTACGTCCATGTCAATTTCTTCTGTATATGTTTCTGGATTTTGACTCATTGGAGTATTGCTAGATTATTTTTTTGGATTTCCGAGATTCGGGGTTTCAGTATTTTTTAGGCCACCACGTGGGCCTTTTGTTGGTGAAACGCTTTTCCCTTTTGGAGGAGTAGCTCCTTTAAGAGAGATGCCACCCTTGTTTGGATTAACTGAAGAGCTATTTTTGTCACCGAAGTAAGCATCATGCTCTGATGGTGGAATCCACCGTCGTGACCCATCAAGTTCGAGAAATTGTTCTTGGGAAAGAAGAGCTCGGAGCATTTCGATATATCTTTTACCTAGATCTTCGCGTTTTTTATAGATTTCTCGAGTTGGATCTACAATTTTTTGAGGCGTACCGCCGCTTCGACGTATTTGTCCAGCCAATTCTCGATGTCGATGCATTTCTGGCTCAAAGTGTCTTGTTTTTTCAAGAAGTTCAAAGTTGATGACTTCAAGCTCTTGAAGATAACTTGCTTGAAGTTGAAGAATTTGCACTCTGATACCATCAGAGAAAGATTCATTTTCTGCCGCTTGGCTAAGAATTCTTTGAGCCGGAGTTCGTCTGTAGATTCGCGTATACCCACGTTTAAGTGCTCGCAGTCTAAAATCTTCTCCGTCATTTCTACCAAGATTTCCAGAGATAATTTCAATGTATCGATCATTTAAATCTCTAACTTCCATCCGCGCTTTAATACTATTGTTAACAAGATCGGGAGATCGTTGATCGTTCCCAGAAAGAATATTGTCAAACAATTTTTTTGGGTTGCCTCGTAGGATGTTATCTCGATTACGCATAGCAATATCAATCGCTGCGGCGTATTCCTCAAGTTGACCTTGGATTAACTCTTCTGAGGAAGGGGACAATTTTGCATCTCTCACGATTTGGAATAGGTCCACGGATTCCCCACTGAGTCGACCCTTGCTTGTATGTTTTTCACGGTAGAGTCGTTGTGCAAATGAAGGCCAGAGTTCCCTTTGATTACCAACCAGAATGACTTGTACATTTTCAAGTAGCCCATCGTCAAGATGTCGCTTTTCGATGAGCCAATTACTTAGGGCGCTAAGAATTGGTTCAAGTGATTCCACAGCTGATGTCGGTGGAGAGTCACGAAGTTCTTTTGCAATTTTGTCCATCCGATCTTGCGTTGTTGCCCAACCTGCCAGAAAATCGTCTTCATAGGAATCGAACATTGCTTCGACGATGACTTCTTGTGTATCATCAAGGTTTAGCCCCTCAGCAAATACCACGAGGTCCCGTGCCATATACTCAGGTTGGGTTGCTTCTACCATGTATTCATACTGTCCATGAGCCGTATTCGTCATGCTTTGAACTGAAAAGACGGCGAATAGAGCTAAAGAAAGCGTTTTATACAAATTTTTAACAGACATTTTGGGTTCCTTCTCTAATAAAGAATGAGGTTGAGATACTCTTCTCGGACGTTCTTGCCGACCAGTTCAACGCATCTGATAAATAAATATGACGGACTTTTTGAGTAGATTTTCTATCGGACGACATGTTAGGAAGTAGTGATTGTGCGTTGTTCAATACGCTTTTCAGAGGTAGTAGCGATAATACGATTTACGAAAATTGAAGGAGTATGTATTTCGTCAGGGTCAAATGTACCGGTAGGGACGATTTCTTCTACTTCTGCAATAGTTGTTTTCCCTGACGTTGCAACCATTGGATTGAAGTTCCGTGCCGTTTTTCGGTAGATTAAATTGCCTTCTTCATCCGCCTTCCATGCTTTTACAAGCGATATATCGGAAACGATTCCACGCTCTAATATGTATGTTTCACCGTCAAAATCCATGGTTTCTTTGCCATCAGCGATAACAGTTCCCACGCCAGTTTTTGTATAGAAGCCAGGGATTCCTGCACCTCCTGCTCGAAGACGCTCGGCGAGTGTTCCCTGCGGGCAAAATTCGATATCAAGTTCTTTTGCCATAAATTGACGTTCAAACTCAGCGTTTTCTCCCACATAGGAACTTAGCATTTTTTTAATTTGCTTTGTTTGCAGAAGGAGTCCCAAACCCCAATCATCGACACCAGCATTATTCGAAACACATGTCAGGTTTTGTACGCCACTGTCACGGAGTGCAATGATGAGTTGCTCCGGAATTCCGCATAATCCGAATCCACCTACAGCAACCATCATGCCATCGGTAACTAATCCATCGAGTGCTTCGGCAGCGGTTTTATAAATTTTGTTTGCCATTGTTGCATCATACGACATTGCCCAGTTTTCAGTGGCTACCCTAGCCGAATCCACTTCACTAATTGAATGATATTTGGCGGTTTTCCTTGCATTAGGATGCCAATTCGGAATATTCGAGCACACATCCAGACCATTACAATCACAGAGCCAAATCCAATTCCAATAGAGAGCACGATTTGCCATAGGGCAACGGGTTCAGTTGAAGCAGTCACTCTTAGAATCATGACAAACGGTAGAAGTGGAGGAGTAAAACTCGAGATGGTTGCAATCATCCCATTTGGATGCTCTGATAAGACAGGCCAAAGTGCCAATGGGATAATTAGGATGAGCATGACAGGACCCATCAATGATTGTGCATCTCTTAATTCGCTGACGGCACTTCCAACGGCAGCCATAATTGTTGCAATCATGAAGTAAGCGATAACAAAAAATATCACGAACATTAGCAAGTGTGAAAATGGAATAAGGTCGAGTAAAGCGAAGGTGACAAGGCCAGCGAGAGCAGCAGAGCCATACATGCATAGGATGACGGCACTCACGCCAGCTTGTCCTAGAATTTTTCCGGCAAGTAATTGCATTGGACTAATTGCACTTAATAATACTTCCATGACTTTATTGCTTTTCTCTTCTATCGTAGTGGTTAATAAATAATTGCCACTGGTGAATGTTGCAATCCAAATAAGCATCATGAAAGCCATTGGGATTATGCGTCGTGCAAATTCGTTGTCTTTTTCTTCCCCGCCATCGTCAGAAAGTCTGGTTGCAATTGTACGTGGGCGACGGACTAGTTCACGAATATCTTCTGGCTCGTGTCCAAGCCGTCGCAATCGTACATTTACAACAGATCGAGAAGTTGCTGTCGTTAATATGTCCGTGTGATTTGGCGAAAAACTGCTCGGGATAAAGAGAGATAATTGTTCATCAGAATCATCAGTTTGAATAATTGATTCAGGCACAACAATGAGTCCAGCATAATCACCGTTTCGAACTTGGTCTTTTAATGAATCAAGATTATTATTCGGAGCAATAAGAATAGATATATCTGTTTCAGATTGATTACCGAGCATTGCACTAGCGATGGGATCATTTGTAATTGTTTTTGGGAGTTGGTCGACAACTTCTTTAATGGCTGTGCCGCCTTTTGTAATCTGGGCTTCGAGTTCTGTTGCGACATCCTCTGGCGCAACAACAATGACAGTTCCTTGTAGTGGTGTCGTGTTTGACTCCATCATTAAAGGCACAACGAGAATAAATAGTGCCATCATGAGAATAGGCATAACGATTGCGCCAAACACAAAAGCTTTTGTCATTGCTGTGTGACGAAATTCTCTCCATGCAACGGTGAGTATCTTATGCATGGTCTAACTCCACGCGAATTGCATCGGCTGCTTCAGTACCTCTATTGCGTGCGACTTGTTCTATAAAGATTTCATCGAGGGAAGGTTTGGCGATTTGAGCAGATAACACTGGTGTAAACGCAACAACGTTCTGAAGAACATCAATAGGATTAGCGTCATCATGAATCCGGAGATTAACTTTCTTAGTTTTTTCAATTATAGATGTGTGAGCAACACCTACTATGGAATCAAACCTAACTGAGAGGTCAATTGGCTCCACTTGCACAACTCTTGGATTGAATTGCTCTTGTATTGAAACTAAAGAGCCGTCTAGAACTTTTATGCCCTGATCAATCATTACTATTCGGTCACATATTTGTTCTGCTTGGTGTAGGACATGTGTCGAAAATAAAATAGTGCGACCTTCTTTGTGTAGGTCATTGATGACAGAGCCAATAACCTTTGCATTAACAGGATCAAGTCCAGAAAATGGTTCGTCGAGAATAATGAGCTCCGGCTCATGGATTATTGCAGCAAGAAACTGAACCTTTTGTTGCATGCCCTTGCTTAGTTCTTCACATTTCTTATGTTGAACATCAGGAAGATTGACTCGTTCAAGCCACTCTGCGATTGTCTTTTTTAATGAAGCACCATACATGCCCTTAAGATTTGCGATGTACTCGATAAATTTAGCGACCTTCATTTTTCGATATATGCCACGTTCCTCGGGAAGATAGCCAATTCTATCTTTGGCTGTGAGAGCAGTTGTTCCAAGCACATCTATAGAACCCGAATCTGCATGAATGATGGACATAATCATACGAATAGTTGTGCTTTTTCCTGCGCCATTGGGTCCAAGGAACCCGCACATTGATCCCTGAGCAATGTCTAAATCTAGGTGTTGGACTGCTCTGGTTTCTCCAAATGATTTGGAGACGCGTTGAAGATGAATTGCTGAAGTCATTCTTTGTCTCGAAGGGCAAGTACTTCTTCTGGAAGAACGAATAAAGAATCACTTGCTTTATTAAGAATGATTCTGTCAAGTTTTAATGTGATTGTGGTGTTATCCCTGCTAAAGACAACGGTATGAAAAAGAAGGAGGTCTTCTATTCGTTCCCAATCTCTAAAAAAGATATCGACAGTCACCTTTTCTTCATTCGTTTGCTCAACAGTGCGTCTACCTTTTGGACGGTGTGTATTTTTTGAGAAGAAAGCAAGTTGTTCTTTTTCTCCTTCTTTTTCTATTTGTATCACCCAACACATCTCACCATCAAATTCTTCACTTCCAACAACTTTCATGTGCTTCAATTGTGTTGGCAACATGGTGAACCATTCAAGCCAGTTCATTTGTTGAACTTTTTGTGACAGAGAGTTAGAGTCAATGATGTTCCAAGACATCTCATCGTTCTTTTCAAGGTTTTGTTCCCACGCAGTTGTTCCGTCGGAACCAAATCGTGATTGTCCTATTCCAAGGTAGGTCATAGTTCCAAGCACCTTGCCACCTGTTTGAGTAGCTAGTTCAATCTCGACCACAGGTCGATTATCCGGCAATCGTATGACACCATGAAGTTGGAAAGATGAAAGAGTGTTGAGTTGTTTTCGTCCACCGATTGATTGAATGGCTAAAGAGAGTATATGTTCAGGTGTTTGTGCAACTTCTTTGCTTGGTGTTTTTAAGTAGGAGCTGTGGCTTGCTTGGGCAAGACAACTGAACATGCATGTAGCTACAACTATTGGTATGTATCGTTTCACAATTTGTTATCCTAGTCGTTTTCACCGATAACAACCAAAAAAACCCTATATCCGTTTATCCGGATTAACGGTTGAAAGTATCCCAAAGGTACTGTACGCTTAACTAACATATGACAAGTACTATTGCACAGACAATTCAATCGGGGATATTTGTACTTGATGGAGCAATGGGTACCGCAGTCCAAGCCTTAGATACAGATACCAAAAGAGATTATCTTGGCAGAGAAAACTGTATTGATATTTTAACTCAAAGTCGACCAGATCTTGTTCGGTCCATTCATGATTCATTTTTAGCAATTGGTGTTGATGCTATCGAAACCAATACGTTTGGCGCAAATAGATTAGTCCTCAGTGAATTTGATGATGAAATTGCAGGGTGGGCATACGATCTGAATGTATGCGCTGCTCAGATTGCTCGCCAAGCTTGCAAAGCAGCCGATGGAAAACGATTTGTGCTGGGTTCTATGGGTCCAGGAACAAAACTTATTTCCCTTGGGCAAACAACATGGGACGACATGCTTGATTCTTATACGGAACAAGCGAATGGATTACTTGATGGCGGAGTTGATGCATTTCTCATCGAAACTTGTCAAGATGTTTTGCAAATTAAATGTGCT
>PVBE010341742.1_pt1 | contig 19799 bp, 17 predicted proteins | sample 1631181 | NCBI WGS metagenome assembly PVBE01 (sample SAMN08397723, study PRJNA350692) | Marine metagenome, whole genome shotgun sequencing project. | isolation source: water | place: Pacific Ocean | collected 2012-04 | reverse complement strand
CGTCACGCAGGACGCGTCGGACGGGAATGTTCTTTTTCTCCGCCTCGGACTCCCGCCAGAACCACAACTCCCGGACGATCGCTTTGCTCCGGGCAGAAAGTCCTCCGATACCGGAGACGCGTCGCCACCGTTGCCGCTTGTGGGCGAAGCGAACCTGTCCGAGCCAAGTGCTCATTTCGTCCTCCAGCCAGGTCATTCGCCCCAGTTCGGTCAATCGGTTAATGAGTTTTTGATGCATGTCCGCCAGGTGCAGCACATCGTCGAGGGCATATTTTTGTTGCCGCTCTGAAAGAGGTCTGCGCCGCCAATCGGTGCGCGACTCCTCTTTGGCAGGGTTTTGATTGAGCAGTTTCTTGGACAGCGAACGATAGCTTGCGGGATATTCCAGACCGATAAGTCCGGCAGCAATCTGCACGTCAAAGAGTTGGGCGGGGACTTCGCCAATCGCAGTGAGGCTGAAACAAACTTCTTCGCGTCCGGCATGGACGATGGTGCATCCGACCCCCGTGGCGAGGAGATTCCAGAAGGGAGACAGGTCCTGAACGCTTAAGGTGTCGATAATCGCCAGGTGTTTGCCTGCCGCAACCTGGATCAGGCATAGTTGGGGACGGTAGGTGTATTCCGAGACGAACTCCGTATCGAAGGCGATGATCGGCTCCGATGCCAACAACCCACAAAGTTGTTGCAATTCGCTGTCAGTGTTGATTTGAAGGTAGTCCAAGCGTCACTTGCTTTTTGAAGAATCTCGCGATTGTTGTCGATGCTATAGATTTCTGTTATTGGCAAATCTGGCTATAAGAAGAAGGAACTGACTATGAACAAGACCGGAAGCAAAATCAAGCAACTGTATTTCAGATATCCAAAGAAACTAGGCATGCGTACCCCGGCGGTCTCGGCAATTGCCTTGACCATAAAATTAGGGCCGTTGCCGATGTAGGTCATGGCGCCCATGAAGACGGCGCCCAAACTGATCGCGATAAGGAAATCAGGATCGATGACAGTTTCTGGAAGTGGAGTTGGCGATGGGTTTAGAGTCCGGGCGGTCTCAAAAAAGACGACGTAGGTAGGCGCATTGTCCAGGACCGAGGAGAGTCCCCCCGTTGCCCAGAAGAACTTTGCCGGTGTGTTGACTCCCATCTCCGGCCCTTTTGCATCTAATATTTGCAGCGCCGGCTGCATGCAGATGAAAATTCCAAAAAATAATGCGGCGACTTCTAAGATGGCATGGTAAGAGAATGCGTTTTTCTGCCGAATGATGCTCTTGCTCAAGAACAAGGAGAGCCCCACGAGGGCAAGTTGAACGATCTCTCGCAGATAGAAGGGGGCATGCCAACTGGTGCCGGCAATCGGTTTGCTCGGGTCGAGCAGTGCCACAGAGAGAACCACGCCCAGTAGCAGAGGAACTCCGATCAGCCAACCTTGAATCCGTAAAGTTCGCTTTTGCGTTTCATCGCGCTGGGTGTCTTGTATGGTTTCCCGCGGATAGCTGAACATCTGGTCCCATACCCAGTAGATGACAAGCAGTATGCAATTGACCAGTAGCCACTGTTTCCAGAGTGTCATCGTCCAGAGAAAATCGACACCGCGAAGGTAGCCGAGAAACAAGGGGGGATCGCCAATGGGAAGCAGACATCCACCGCAGTTGCATACGACAAAAATAAAGAAGACGACCGTGTGTACGGTATGTTTTCGTTCTTTATTGGTTTCCAGCAGCGGTCGGATGAGCAACATGGCCGCGCCGGTGGTGCCGATAAAACTTGCCAGCAGGCCACCGACCGCGATGAACGTGGTGTTCGTCAGCGGGTGAGCCGCCAAATTTCCTTCGATTCGAATGCCGCCACTGATCGTGTAGAGGCTGAAAAGCAGTACGATAAAAGGAATGAATTCGTGGAGTATGGCGTTCGCGAAGACGTTCCAAGAAAGATTCCACTGAAATATCTGATCGGGAACAGGTTGGATGATCGCATGTGACGGCCAGTGCGCATGGATTGGCCCGCCATGGCCAACCAGGTAGTACAAGAGTGTTACCAATCCCAAGCCTGCTGCGAGATAGAAGCGATGTGCATTGGACTCCCACCAGCCTGTCGTCGCTGGTATTAAGGGCAGCACAGCGATCCCGAGCAGCAGAAGCACAAAGGGCATTACCCAGTAGAATTCTGGATCATGCACGTCGTGAGAATGGTCCTCCTGCTGAAAATTATTCTCGGCGGCCACTTCCCCTTCGTGCCCCTGTGGATGATCATGTCCCGATGGTTCATCGGTCGTGTGGGTGCCGCCCTTTGATGCTTTGAGGTCGGTCGCTTGCTGCGGCCATCCAAAGGTGCAAGCCAACGCATAGAGGACAATCAGGATCGTGATGCCGGAGACGACAAGTTTTGGGGAACTTCCTCCCGGAGAATGTTCGTGCGTCATAGCTGCTGTCTTCGGATTACAAAATGCGTAGCCACAAGCGTAGCGGGGAGCGATACTCAACGCAATTGCAGAGATCGCCGGCCTTTTTGGAATAGAGATCTGATAGCCTGAAACCCAACGATGCATGAAATCTGGTTGAAGCCCAATCGCCGAATTCTGGCACTGACTTTGGTGGTTCCACTTGCAGTGGCGGGCTGTGGCATGGTTCTGCTGCTTGCCGCAGCCGGATCGCGCTATTGGGCGTGGGGGATGTCGATGCTGTTCATTTCCTCTTTGCTGGGTATTTGGCTCATCCGAAAGATGTTTCTTCCCCGTCTCGGCTACCGGAGAGGTTCTCTGCTTGTCTGCTTGAGCAGAGGTGGTCCCATCGCCGTACCTATCGGTCTCGTTGAATGTTTTTTTCTCAGCCATACCGACACGGTATTTACCGGAATTGCCGGTCTTGAGGCACAGATTTCCGCCCTTATCATCCGCCTCGATCGGACGGCCAGAGATTTCAACTCTCGCAAGACGAGGGCCCGTCTCGGAACATGGGAGAATGGTACGATCACGATCCGAGGAACTTGGTGCGAACCGATTAGTGACCGAGTTGTTACTTCGCTCAACGCGAAACTTCGGCAGGCTCATGCCCAATGCAACGGGCATTGCCCTGGAGCGGTCGTTCCCCGTGGAGGGAGTTTGTCCAAATGACGCCGTCGCAACCGGTTGCAAGCGAGTTGTCCGATCGCAATGGTCCCTGCCGCTTACTGGTAAGTGTTCGGGGCATTCGCGAGGCGGAGATAGCGATCCGGGCGGGTGTCGATCTGGTCGATATCAAAGAACCGGAAGCCGGTTCGCTCGGAGCAGCGTCGGGTGAGGTCATCCGAGAGATTCTTTCTCTCGCCGGTTCCCGGCTGCCGCTGAGTGTTGCTCTGGGGGAATTGCTCGAGCCAGCGGTAACCGACAGATTGCCCGAGGACGCTTCCTGTTATGTAAAACTGGGTCTGGCCGGATGCGGTTCGCTTCCGGATTGGCCTCTTCGTTGGCGGGAGCGGATCGAGCAGTTACCCGCCGGTGTGCAACCTGTCGCAGTCGTCTATGCCGATTGGCGCGTTGCCGATGCACCGCCACCCGGTGAAGTTCTGCGGCACGTGGGGGAAATGGCGGCCCGGGCGGTTCTGGTCGATACCTTCGGAAAAAGGCAAGGAAATCTGCTTGCGCATTGGTCTCTCGGTCAGATCGGCGAATTTGTTGACAAGGTGCACCGTTTCGAGTTGCCGGCCGTTCTCGCCGGTTCCTTGTCGGCATCGCTGACCGATCCGTTGGTTGCCCTCGGTGCCGACTGTCTTGCCTTTCGCGGTGCGGTGTGTCGTGAAGACCGCAGTGGCCCACTCGATGGCGATCTGCTTTTGCAACTCGTGCAAAACATCCGGCAAGCGACCGGAACTCTCGGCACGAGCAAGGCGGCTTTCTCGTGCAGTCTGCTCAGGGCTTGAGCACAATTTTTCCGCAGAGGTTGCCCCTTCTGTGGATCGTGGCTTCTTCCTGGATTCGATGGGCCCCGGCCGCTTCCGACAAGGGTAGCACACGGTCGATCTTTGGGCGGAGGGTTTTGGTGGCTAAAAGCCGATTGATTTCTTCGCCACAAACGCGTTGCTCTTCACTGGAGGCGGCAAACATGACCAAGCCGAGCAGAGTACAGCATTTGGAATAAAACGGCCCAACCGGAAAAACAGGCCGGGCCTCGCGACCTGCGATGAGGATCATGCGTCCCCATTTGGCAAGCAGGCCAATACCGCGATCCAAATCGGGTTCGCGAGCGGTTTCCCAATAGAGATCGACCCCCTCAGGTACAAACTCCCGCACCATTTCATTGAGGTTCTTTGCACGGTAGTCGATCGCCAAGTCCGCGCCGAGGTTGCGACAAACGGTCAATTTCTCTTCGCTGCCGGCCGTAGCAATAACGTTCGCCCCGGCGGCCTTGGCCATCTGGATCAGCGTCGATCCCACGGCGCCGCTGCCCCCGTTGATCATGACACATTCATGTTCTTGCAACTGCCCTCGCAAAAAGAGCCCGAGATGGGCCGTAATTCCGACCAGTGCTATGGCCGCGGCCTCCTCGTCACTCACTGACGCCGGTGTCGGATAGAGCCAGCATTCATCGACGGCGGCATATTCGGCGAAAGAACCCTGCCGCGAGAAAATGCCCGCGTTCGATCCCCAGACGCGATCGCCGATGGAACATTGGGTAACGTCCGGTCCGATCGCTTCGACGGTCCCTGCCAGATCGCAGCCGACGATGTAGGGCGTTGGTAAGGGGAAATAATTGGCACCGCCGCGAATATAGGTGTCGATCGGGTTGACCGCCACGGCTCCGACCCGCACGAGCACCTGTTGCGATTCGAGTTCGGGCGTTGGCAGTTCGCCAACCTGGATCACTTCGGGCGGGCCAGTTTCATCAATATAGGCTGCTTTCACGTTCTTTCACTCTTTGGTGTCATGAGGATGGATCGTCCGCGTCCGGCGCAGGGTGCAGTCTGTATCCCCCAGATCGCGCCTTTTGTCAATGTTTACCTGCCATTTGGTTTCCAACGTTTTATCAATTTAGCACGATCTGCTTTGCACGATGTTGCGAAATCATTTAGAATCCGCGCAAGAGAGAGGTATTACTTGATCCTGTCGCAAACATGGGCGACCCAAGCGGAGACAGTTCGGATGCAATCGAATAGCAGGTTAAAGTGGATCATTGTTACGTTATTTGCCGGTGCGATGCTCAATGGGCCGCTCACCGCATCGCCACTGCTGGCGGAGGATGATTCATTGAAAGTTCAGGATGTTGAGATTCCTGGTGTCAAACCCGAATTCGTAGATCAGCAATTGAAACAGATTGAGAACGCGCCTCCGATACAACCATTTCCATGGGGAGTTGTTGTCGTTCTTGCGATCGTTGGATTATTTATTATTGTGCTGCTGGTTTGGCTTCTTGTTTCCAAATACAAGCATTCCGATTAAATTTTGCCAAGTGAATCTCATTCTCGTTTTGCTCTTTTTCATTTCCTGCACGAACTTGGTTGGGATTGCCAACGGTTTTAAGCAATATTTCGAATCGCAGAATCGCACGGAGTTTGGCGACTGCGGATCGGGTCTTGCTCTCGCTGCGGCGATTTGTATGATTTTGGTCGGCCCGGTTGGATTGGTCCTTTGGGTTATTGCCACTGCGCGGTTCAACGCGCTCAAAAAAGAGATCGGTTCTGGTGGCGAATCATAGAACTGCGGCTCTGGAGAGTGGATTCGTGGTGTGGCGGTTTCTCTTGGAGTAGGCGATGACTACCCGGCCTGCATCATTTGTAACACAAGAGCCGACTGCTCCACGGATTCTTCATGCCGTTCCAGCGGGCCAACCAACGAGTGTTCACCAGTTGGCTCCCGGGTTGCTCGAGGCCTACGAGGCGGTCGGCGGTCAGGTGCATCTTGCAGGCTGCGCGCTTGAAGATGTCCCGGTCGTTCGATTCGGTGGCGATCCGGATCGGCAGGTGCCAGAGGACATTATTCTTTGTCCTGAGCAAAAGCGGTATCAAAGCGTCGAGAGTTCTCTTTCGGCCTTGCTGGGGCTTGGTAATGTGAGCGATGCTCTTCCTCCCGCAGCGGCACCCGGCGAATGGATCCGGCAGGTTGTTGCCGATGCGGCCGATTTTGCGGGCCAGTCAGAATCGGACATGGAGGTCGTGGTCATCTGGTGTAAATATGTGCGCGGTAAGATCCAGTGTACGATTGGCGAGGCTCTCGCTGAGCAGGCATTTGAGGGCTGGGCCCACAGCCTCAAGCCACCCCCCTTCCACTGTGAGGTGACCGGGGCCGATTCGCTGCGCCTTGCGGTGACCAGTGACAGTCGGATCATCGCTGCAGAGCAAATGGGACAGTGTTCACTGACCGCAAAGCGGTTGCCGAATTGTGAACTCGTCCGCTGTAGTGTGACGGATCGGCTTGTTGCTGCTGAAAATGTTGCAAGATGTCCGGTCGTTTTGAAACCACTTTTGCCAGATGAACTTGTTACGTGTTCGTCCTGCCGGGAGCAGGTGAGTCCGGAGGCGCTTTATGGTGGAACGTGTTTGGTTTGTGGCTCTCTCCGCAGAGCGCGATTCGATGATGATCGTTTGCTCAGGGTCTTTGCAAGCATTCCTCGCCTGGCAGCCTGGAAATATTTCCGCATGGGGGAATCGGCGAGCGTGTATGTCCTGACGGCTTCGAATCTTTTCAAACAGCGACTGGTCGTTGTCGACAAAATATCGGGACAGTTGCGACACGCAGCTCAAGGCGTGCGTTTTTCCCGTGTCTGGACCCCGCTCGCTGAAAAAGAATTTTCGGAAAGCCTCTAAAGGGATTGTTCTGGAAGTTCTGCCAATCGGTTGTTTTGGGGACTGCTGGCGGTTAGGTGGGCTGACCAAGTCGTTTACCGCGCAATGCAAAAACAAAGCAGAGCAGACTGGCGAGCAGAAAGAGGAACCCTAAGACCCAGGCAAACAGAATCCACGCAGCGCGGCGATTGTGAGCAGATTCTATTTCGCTCGGCAGACGTACCATCAGGTCGGGCGAATCTTGATAGAAATTCCATAGTGTTAGTGTTTCGACCGCTCCGAGTGAATCGGAGCGGGAGTCCAAATCGGCTGCCAATCCCGGCCTCCCTGGAATGTTCGGCGAAGGCATCGACCGATAAAATTGGATTGAGCTAATAGTCCCCGCAATGAGCAGCAGGACGCCGCAAACAAACAAGATACCCTGCCCTCGGGACCAGGAGGCTGGTTTCTCGCTGCGGGCTGTTTTCTTTTTCAGGGTGGTGAGTTTGCGAAGAACAGGTACCTCGATCGATTGACCGCAGTCGCACTCCACCTGGGTACCTGCCTGGCTTTTTTCGACGGTAAGTTCTCGACCACATTGGCAAGGTAATAGATATTGTGAACCCATAAGAATGCACTAAACGATTGGCGAAGACCGGTCCGGAGACATACTATCGGCCTCATTGGGCATCGGCAAGGGTGACGGGAATCACTCCTTAACCTTCCGTGATCGTTACATCAGGTTTTTGCGATGCAAGCTTCTGCAAAGGTGTCCACCCTTCTAAGTGGCGTGAGTGAACCAGTCGATAGCGGTTGCCGGTTCGGGCAAATGGAGTCATTTTGAACCGACTGTGCGTCGTTGAAACAGCCCTAACACCCGGTGCGATAGCAATCGCCATGCCGAAAACAGAATGAAATTCCCGGAAAATGGTGCCGTTTGCGGGATGAAAAGACTTTTCTGAAAGACTGGACCTGACTACTTGCCTAGCTTAGAATGAGATGAGATTGAAAGAATCGGCTTCATAGGGTTTGGGTGAATTGGGTGAAAAAATAGGAGGTTGCCTTCCAACTTTTCGGCGCACTATGCCCCATCGGTATGTTCGTCGACTCGTTGTGGATAGTTGGAAGTTCTACGGTTAAAAAATTTCAACCAGCATGCCCAGCCGCCTGAAGTGTAATCTTTTACCAAATCATGGGAGTAAATGAACCTGCCAAAAAAACGGTGGTAAGATTGGTTGGCACGGACTTGATGAGAGCAGTCTCGATAAGAGCAGTCTCGATAAGAGCAGTCTCGATAAGAGCAGTCTCGATAAGTTGGTGCCGTTGTTGCTGGCATGATAAGGAAGTTGGCATTAGAGTTGCCATCGACGCACTGCGGGGGACGCACAAAAGATGTCGCCGCAAGAAAGCGTTCGTTGCTCTTGTAGCTCTTTAGAAGCATGTCGTCGGTTGATCGTACTTTTTAGGAAGCCGGTCAGACCGAGCGGACGGACCCAGTTCAGATGACACCTGAAGATGACACTGAGTGACCGGGAGAATACTTTGTACGACACATCACTTTTAGACGAACTGCGACAGAATACAAACGGCAACACAGAAGAGACAATAACTCTGGCACAAAAGGCTGTGGAGAGTGTAGTCTCCGGCTCCGAAGACGGAGAAGAATCAAGCCCGCCTGAGTTGGGCGCCGGAGCAAACGAGCAAGGGGCTACCGCTGTAGCAGATGGTGGAGAGCAGCTCAACGAATCTGTCGATCAGGAGAGCCTCCTCGATAGTGGCGAATCCGAATCCTGGTCCGACGATCCGGTGCGGATGTACCTAACCCAGATGGGTGAGATATCGCTCTTAACACGCCAGGAAGAGATTTTCCTTGCTAAGCGGATTGAGACCACACGAGCTGATTTTCGGCGTACCCTGTTGGAATGCGACTATGTGATTCAAGTCGCTTTCAGTGTTTTAAAGCGGGTACATAAAGGCGAGTTGCCCTTTGACAGAACCGTGCAGGTTTCGGTAACAGACCGGCTGGAAAAAGAGCAGATTCTCGGTCGCCTCCCCCACAATATTGCTTGCCTTGAAGTTTTGCTCAAGCAAAATCGACGAGACTATCGGCTTGCTTTCAGCAAGCGTCAAAAAGCGGCAGATCGCCGTGATGCTTGGAAACGACTCGGTCGTCGTCGTCGTCGTGCAGTTCGTTTGGTGGAAGAGCTTGGATTGCGAACCCAGCGAATCGAGTCGATGATCGATACCCTCGCGGAGTTTAGCCGCCGGGTCGATGAGCTGAAACAGCGCATCAAGGCCGATAAAAAAGCCAAACGGTGTACTGAGGAAATTGGGCAGGCACGATCTGAGGTATGTCACATACTCTGGGCGACTCAGGAAACACCCAGTAGTCTGCGCAACCGTGTGGAGCGACTGAAGGTGGTCTATGCTCGGTACCAGAAGGCCAAACGGGGTCTTTCGGAGGGCAATCTTCGCCTTGTGGTTTCCATTGCTAAGAAATATCGGAATCGCGGGCTCAGTTTTCTCGATTTGATTCAAGAAGGGAATGCCGGCTTGATGCGAGCGGTCGATAAGTTCGAGTATCGCCGTGGTTTCAAGTTCTGTACGTATGCAACTTGGTGGATTCGTCAGGCGATTACCCGAGCTGTCGCCGACCAGAGTCGCACGATACGTATCCCGGTCCACATGGTGGAGACCATGTCCCGTGTACGGAACGTAGCCCGTCAGTTGCTTCAGGAACTCGGACGGGAGCCGACGATTGAAGAAACTGCCCGTCGGGCAGGGACAGCGATTGATGAAACCAGGCGGGTTTTGGCGATGAGCCGTTATCCGATCAGCCTCGATCGACCGGTCGGCAATAGTGAAGATAGCCATTTTGGCGATCTGTTGCCGGATGCTACGGCAGATAGTCCGGCGAGCGGCGCATCTCAGGAGATGCTCCGAAGCCGAATTTCCAAAGTGCTCAAGACGCTCAGTTACCGGGAACGCGAGATCATTAAACTACGCTACGGACTCGGTGACGGCTACAGCTATACGCTCGAGGAGGTTGGCCACATTTTTAAGGTGACCCGCGAGCGTATCCGACAGATTGAAGCGAAAGCAGTCCGAAAGCTGCAGCAACCGAGTCGTAGTCAAGAACTTCGGGGGTTTGTTGATCTCCTCTAATACCCTAACAAGGTTGATTTGCAAAAGCGCATGTATTCTTGTTGATGGAAAGAGTTAAAGACATTCTTGTACAGAAGTAGGTTGATTTAAGAGCCCGGGCAATGGCTGCTCGGGCTCTTTTTTTATGACGGTTGATTGTCCCCGGCCCGGTCGCGAGAACTTGTTTCTCAGAGGGTCTTGAAGACAACCCGAAGCGGCATTATATTCATTCACAGTATGTTGGTGGTCGGTCATCTTGCTTAGGTGTTCCGACAACAGGGAACTCCGGTGAAAATCCGGGACGGCCCCGCCGCTGTGAACGAGTGTCTGTAGGAAGTTCGTATCTTTTGGCCATTGTTGCTTTTGTAACGAGAAGGCCTGATGCTTCCAAGCTCGTGAGTCAGAAGACCTGCCTGCATGTGTTGTGTGGTGTGCTGCGAGGGACAGATGCCACCCGGTTAAAGTTTTTGTAGAGAGTGCATGTTTCCCCACATAAGACAAAATCCTCTGGCAGGCTGATGCGCGTTTGTTCGCTCTGTTTCAGATCCGTAACCGGATCGGGATAGAAATGCCTTAGGGAGAATTTGTCTGGGGTGCTCTTGCAGATGGTACTATGTTGCACCAGCGATGTCCTCATCAGCGTATGATTCGATCGGAGCGTGCCGGTTCGCGTCACGGTTTTACGCTTGTAGAGCTGCTCGTCGTCATTGCCACCATCGGGATTCTTCTGGCGTTGCTGTTACCCGGAATCCAGGCGGTGAGGGAGTCGGCACGACGAACATGCTGCGCGAGCAATTTGCGTCAAGTTGGTTTAGGAATATGTAGTTACGTCTCGCGTAAGCGTAGTTTTCCAGTCGGTTGTGTCGATTGCCAGTGGTGGGATGCAGAACGAAACCAGCATTCCTGGGTTACGGCCATTCTTGCGGATCTGGAGAACGAACATCTCCTCACCCTGTACGATTGGGAGAGTCCTTACAATAGCGAGGCGAACCTGTTTGCAGCTGGCCAGGTGTTGCCCCTGCTTCTCTGCCCCTCAACCACAACTACAAAGCGGGTGGGGCTGACGACAGGAGACCGCAATGCCAACGGCGAATGGGACGCCGGGGATGGATTGGCCTACACCGACTACGGTGGAATTTACGGGATCGAAGGCCCTCCCTACCAGGCACCGCAGGGATCCGAGCATTTTGTCGCAGATCATGCAATCGGTGTTATGGTCCATGAAATTCCAACCACCGTGCGGGCCATTCGCGATGGACTTTCCGCGACGGCCGTCATTGGTGAGTGTACCGGTCGTGGGGGCGGCTCAACGGAGCAGTCCGAATGGGCCAACGGACAAAATATATTTGCTCAATATTACAACAAGCCGATCAATACAACTCAGGGTAACGAGTTGTGGAGTGACCATCCGGGAGGCGTGCAATTGCTCTTTTGCGATGGACACGTTTCTTTTTTCTCAGAAGAAGTTGAGCAGTCCGCGCTCAACGCAGTGTTGACGCGCTCAGGACGCGATCATGTGTCCCGGTGAAAATACATTTTTATGAAAACGATTCGAAAAAGCCCAAAACATTTCCTGGAAGGAAAGGCTGATGAAGACAACAAATTGTAGACCACTGTTGGTGCTCGCGCTACTCCTGGTGCCCTGCTCTCTTAAGGCCGACATCCTCACAGAGATTCCCATTGATGGTGAGTATTTGCTTCTCGAATACATCACAGGCAGTGGTTCTTCCATTAGCTATCATGTGATTGATTTTGCCCATACAAGCGGCGACACCTATGCGTTTGGCTATCGCTACGATGGTGCTACTATGACCGCTCACGATGCGCTCCTTGCCCTCGATGCCGCTGGAGATCTGGAATACAACTTCAGTACCGGTTGGGGTGAACCATTTACAGACAACTTTAGTTACCTGCAAGAGGCAGGCTCGCAGGCAAACTATTGGTCGTATTCGCTTGGAACCCATGATGCACTTGCAGAAGATGTTTCTTGGTCCATGTCGCCGAGCGGTGCGGGAGGCCAATTGTTGCAGGATGGGAGCTGGCACGGCTGGTACAATGGTTTCACGCCCGAATATGGTTCGATCAATCCGAGTATTCCGCACGGCCAAGCAGTACCAGAGCCGGCGTCGGTCGTGGTGGCCGGACTGGGTTTGTTCCTCCTCTCGTGGCGACTAGGGCGAACTCGGCTGTTCGTTCGAATGATGTGATGGTTTGAGAACGAGTGAATTGAATCTGTACCACATGGAAGATGCATCCAAGTCAAAATCGCCGCACTCTGCAGCCCATGTGAACAATGAACAGGCCTGGGACGCGCGGGCTCGCATGCAGCGGCGGTTTACCAGGCCGGTAACGGATCGTGGGTTTGCACGGCGGCTCTCGGCAATCGGTACAGACCCCTGGCTCGAGGGTAGCCTTGCGGGTAAGAGGTTGCTTTGTCTCGGTAGCGGTGGTGCCATGCAGAGTGTGCTCTATGCCGCCACCGGTGCGGTGGTCACCGTGGTTGATATAAGTGGAGAGATGCTTTTTCTCGATCGGCAGGCGGCCAGCGAACGAGGCCTGCAGGTCACAACCCTCCAGGCTTCGATAGACGATTTGTCCTCGCTTGGCGACAATCTTTTCGACACGGTGATCCAACCGGTGAGTACCTGCTATGTGCCGGAGGTGGCGAGTGTCTATCGCGAAGTGGCCCGGGTGATTGTTCCCGAAGGACTTTATATTTCTCAGCACAAACAGCCAGTCAATCTGCAGGCTACGGTGAAACCAGGCAATTTGGGCTATGTATTAAGCGAGCCCTACTACCGCACCGGCCCCCTACAGGCCGTTTCCGCAAGTCCCCATCGGGAAGAGGGTGTGTTGGAATTTTTGCATCGATGGGAAGACTTGATTGGTGGACTCTGCCGCAGCGGATTTGTAGTAGAAGATCTTTTGGAGCCGCTTCATGCCGATGCAGAGGCCACAGAGGGCAGTTTTGCTCATCGTTGTTCTTATGTGCCTCCTTACGTTCGATTCAAGGCGAGGCGGTCTGGACAACGGCAACCGTCGGGCAGATCGGTTCAAATCATTAGAAATGACTAGTTGGTAAAACCGACCGACGAACGACACCCTTTTCGTCTCTCCTGTGGAAACGATATACTGACAGGCAATCCCGTAGGAGTGGTCACTCAATACGATTAACGTCTTTCTATAAGTCAGAAAATCGATCACCTTGTCGAATCCTCTTCAAGAAATCATGTGCTGCCTGGGACAGTCACATGCTGGTAATCCGACACAGTATGTGATGGAAAAAAGTTTTCGGGCAGCTGGATTAGATGGCCGCTTTATAACCCTGGAAGTGGCGGCGGAGGATCTGGCAAACGCCGTCCTTGGGTTGCGGGCAATGAAATTTCGTGGCGCGAGTGTTGCTGGACCTTTCAGGCGGCAGATTCTTGGAATGTTGGATCGCTGCAGTGAAGATGCTGAACGGATCGGGGGCGTCAATTGTGTCTCGCGCGGGGCCGATGGCCAACTGATTGGTGAAAATACTGAGGGTAGAGGCTTTTGCACAGCACTGGCAAAATGTTTTGATGTTGCAGGAAAAAATATTGTTATTTTGGGCGCGGGTTTGTCGGCGCGGGCAATCGCGGTAGAACTTGCATTGACCGGTGCTGGCGAAATAACGGTCGTTAACCGTACCGCCGAGCGCGGGCAGCAGTTGGCAGACTTGCTGTGTGAGACGATGAAAGTATCGGCAATGTTTTTCCCCTGGACGGGTAATTTCGAGCTTGCACCGGAAACCGATCTTTTGATTAATGCCACCAATCTCGGTGAGAGCCCTGCTTCTCAAATGGTTCCGATCTCGCTCGAATCGTTACAGCCTTCGGTGATGGTTGCAGATGTTGTCTTTGAATTCCCTCGTACGCCATTTTCATGTGCTGTTGATGATGTCGGTTGTTCGGTGATCGACGGTCAGGGAATGCTCGTTGAGCAACTCGCACAATGCTTCCAGATTTGGACCGGCCTGGAACCGGATCGAGGAGTCATGCGTGAAGCACTGGAAGAGTTTCTGGGGTTGTAGATAGCTCACAGCAAAGAATGGTATATCTGCAAAATCGCAGCACTGGTCAGTTGTCCGGCCCTGAATGTGATGGATGAGTGATGCTCAATATTCCCCCCGTCGGCCTTTTTATTACTGGAACCGATACGGACATCGGGAAGACGTACGTTTCCTGCCTCATTGCGAAGGCACTCTGTGCGCGTGGGTATCGGGTGGGCGTTTATAAGCCGGTGGCCACTGGAGGTTCCCCTGCGGATGGAAAGTGTGTCGCTGCCGATGCAGTTGCTTTGCACCGGGCCGCTGGCCTTTCAGATTCTCTTGCCGATGTTTGTCCTCAGGTTTTTCAAGCGCCACTGGCACCCCCGTCGGCAGCAGCGGCGGAAGGGTGTGCTGTCGATGGCAACATGTTAAGGCAGGGTCTGACGTATTGGGCAGGAAAATGCGATATCGTTCTTGTGGAAGGCTCTGGTGGCCTGATGTCTCCTCTGAGCGACGAGGACTACAGTGCAACATTAGCCGAAGAATTTGGCTACCGGCTTGTGGTTGTCGCTGCCAATCGTCTAGGTGTGATCAATCACTCACTACAGACGTTGATTACTGCTGCCGCTTTCGGGGAAGGACTAGAGATAGCCGGTGTCATTCTCAATCAACTTCGGTCTGAAAGTGATGAAAGTATCTTGACCAACCACAAGCAACTGGAGGAGCGAATCGGAGTACCGATACTTGCCGACGTTGCTTGGCAGGCGAAGCACTTTGAGCCGGAGATCGACTGGTTTGCCCTGGCAAGTCAGAACTGCTAATCCGTTGCAGATGGCTGGCAGAAACACCCGTGGCCTGTCAGTGGGCCGAGAGAGCTTCGTGCCCGGAGTCGCGATGAGACTCGGTTTGATTCGTGTTGATTGACAGTCGCATGCGAACTCCCCACTGGCCCTGAGGATTTCCTTGTATGAGCCAGTGGGACATGACAACGACCGATTGGTGAACTGCCTCAAAGCCACCCTCGGATTGGCTGACTGTAGCGAGAGGATGGGCCCAGAAGTTCGTAGGACGGTTGCACGATACACCGACATCCAGTCCTAGCCATTTATCGACAAGGCCGAGTCCCACCGCGTCATGAAGGTCAAGTTGGCTCCCCAAGTCGCCAAGGGGATTTTGTTGGGTGTCATAAAAATAACGGTTTTCAGCACCAGCAGGCATGCCGGCAAAATTCCACTCAATGGCGAAATGCAGAGGATGGTCTGTGGGTAATCCTTCAACCAGATAATCGACATCCAAATCAGCCGCCCCCTCGCTCAACGAAATGCGTTTGGTAATGGTTATTTCGTGTTCGAGTACCTGCGATTGCCGTTGGAGGACCACCCCAACGCAGGTTTCTCCACCGGAAACCTGACGTTGATCGGTTTCTGCCCGATACAATTGGTCCACAAAGCCTCCCAGTTCTTCAGCAGTACCAGCCATCACGTCCCCAAGAGTAACGTCTGGTGTATAGAAGTGATCAACGAGACTTTTCCGTAAATAGGAATCGTATTGAAGAAGCTGGTCGAGTCCTTCCTGCTTGAAGATAACCCGGTCATGGATGCTTGCCACATTATCTTGATGATTCGTTGGACCAGAAAGTACCTTTTGGTGATACGCTTCCGGTCGCCTAGCGAGTGTGGCCAGAAGGTTGTGGGCAATGCTGCGAACATCCAATTCATAGAGGTGCCCTCCTCTCGCAGGTTCGATGAATGCAGCCAATTGGTCATTCGTCAGTTGGATTTCGTCCTGACCGTCGAAATTGAGATCATCGCGTCCAATCGTGCACCATGGTCCACCACTGCGGCCACTCGCTTTCTCGAGCAGTGAATCCGCGAGAATCAGATGTTTGAATACTGCGTTACGCAGGTGGGGTAGATAGATACCGCCAAACGCACCATGCCAATAGCTACAGTTGCATTGGGCTCGGTAGAGTTCGCCCCTCGCTTGTTCGAGGTATTCATGAACTGCGGAATTGTCCTCTGCAGATGACAATTTGGCAAGTCGAGAACTGACTTGCATCATCCGCGAATACATTTCATTCGATTCTGGATAACGCGTTTTAAAGTTGCGCCAAAATCCACCCCGTACAAATTGCGACACGCGATGCCATTGGGAGGATTCTTCCAGAAGATGCCGGATTTCACTGTTTTCACACTGGCGTTGGACGGGCATTGCCCATTCGGTCATTTCGCGATAACTGCCTTCCGGCAGATACACTTTTCCGAGCGGTGCGATCTCCTGCATTGCTGCCGTGGGAGTTGTGGTATCGATCCAGTCTCGATTGGCAGTGAGCAAATCGAAGAAATGGCGTAGCCAGCCATCATGATACACATGTTGTTTGGTTTCGGGCCATGAGCCAAATTTTTCACCATCGTCGCCGAAAACAACATACGCATTGGACTGTTTTTCAGAAACGCGACCAAGATAGGAAATGGTTTCTTCCGGCGATTGAAATGGAATCATATAACGGAGCGGTTCACTGCCAGGCAAAACATGCAGTATGTGCCCATCGTCCTCAGTCAGGTAATACCCGTAGAGTTCTTCTTCAGAAAGTCCGGCATTCTTGAAATGATAGTCGTCGAGCAATGTGTAGCGAACGCCGGCAGTGGCTAGGTCGCGAGTCATCGATTGTTCCCAAACGCGCTCAGGTACCCAGATGCCGTTGACGTCGCAACTGAGGCGACGGTTGAGCCACTCTCGATAGCTGCAAATCTGCCCCACCCGATCCCGGGATGGAATCATGGTCAGGATCGGTTCATAAAAAGCGCCACCAATAATCTCGACGCGGCCATATTGGACCAGTTGACGCAAGCGGTCTAAATATTCCGGATGTCGCCGTTCGAGCCATTCGGCGAGAGGGCCGCTGATATGGATCGCAATGCGCAGATGCTCGTAGGGTTCAAAGACCTCAAGAAAAGGAAGGTAGCTGTCCTGATAGGCCTGCTCAAAGATGTGATCGAAATTACCGATCGGTTGGTGATTATGCAGGATGAGAGAAAATCGGACCCGAGTACCCATCAATTATTCTCATAGATCGAGGTATGTGTTGTTGCCGGACTTCTGATCGATGATCTGTTGTTGAAGTCAGATCACCGGTGTATTTAATCGACCAACTTGCAGTCGTCGTCTGTTGTGCTTACCGATGGTTGATAGTTCCGAAGATCGTGTGCGGCCCGTTCCGGTGCTATGGGATTGATGCCACAAAGAGTGCCGAATTCGAAACCGGCCTGAATCGTGGTCCGCGGAATAATAACAATTCTCCAGTGATAGTGGGATATCGAAGCAGTGTCAAAGGGGGCAGTGAGGATCATGTAATTGTAGGCAGGCTTGTTAAGCAACGCATCAACCGATTGCAAGGTGCAAAGTAGTATATTGGCAAGTTCGTCACACGACTCGTCACTCACAGAGTCAAAATCGCCTTGGTGAACATGGGGTAAAATCCAGGTCTCGTAGGGTTGTCGGCTCGCGTAGGGGCAGAACGCAATGTAACGGTCGGTCGCAGTAATAACGCGCTTCGCGGTTTGCTTTTCCGCGGAAATCAAATCACACAGGAGGCAACGATCAAACTTCCCCCTGTACGTTGTTATCGCGTCAAGTTCGGCGGTGAGCAGTGGAGCCACAATGGGCAGGCCGATCAGTTGGCTGTGGATATGTTCCATCGTTGCCCCAGCTTCTGGTCCGGCATTTTTAAATACAATGCCGGAGCGAATGTGTTTATTCTTTCGGATGTGTTGGAGTCGGTTGCGATACATGCAAAGGACATTACTGAGTTGTTTTGCATCCAAATCCGTTGAGCGGACAAGATGTTTCGGGGATTCAATAATGACCTCGTGGATCCCGCAACCGGCAGTGGCGCCATACAGGTCCCCTGCGGTGCTACCAGGCTGTGGCAGCAAGAAGGCTCCCTCATCCTCATGGTCGAACGTTGGCGACAGTGCCGGGTATTTGTTCGGAACGACCCGAATTTGCCATCCAGGCGTATTGTGGGGGCTATGCTCAGACCGCGTGGAGAAGACTTCGCTGGGGGTCTCTTCTTCATGGCCTTCGCAGAATGGACATCTGTGCGAAGGACGGACGCTCCTTTCGACTAAAAAATCTTGTGGGCGTCCGGACCGCTCCTCTGAGATAATGACCCATTGGCCGGTGAGCGGATCGCGTCGTAGTTCGTTCATAGGAGTCGATCTGGTGACTGCCCCATGCCACCGTTGTCCGGTAGGCAAGCCCTCGCTAAACTGAGAGGCTCGTTTCCAGTGAAAAATCCTAACACTTTTGTTTCTGATGCGAAAAAGTCTGTTGTGGCATTAGCCTAACACCGCGGACATTGACTTGCCATGCCGATTTATCATCACATTTACGAAAACGGATTTACGCTTGTTGCCGAACCGATGCAATCGCTAGAGTCGGTTGCGTTCGCCTTTCTTGTGCCGTTGGGTTCGGCCTACGATTCAGCTTCCCGTGCCGGACTAGCAAATGTCGTTTGCGAGATGACATTGCGGGGTTGTGGGGAAAGGGATAGCCGTCAATTTGTGATGGATCTTGAAGGCCTGGGTGTTGAGAGTGGTGAGTCGGTATCGGTATCTCACACTTGCTTTCGGGGCGCCATGCTCTCGACGCATCTTGCGAATGTACTTCCAATCTACAGAGATGTATTGCTGCATGCCCGATTTCCCGAGGATGAACTTGAGGCTGGCAGACAAGTTGCCGTGCAGGAATTGCGAGCTGTGGATGATGACCTCTCGCAGAAGGTGATGATGGAATTAAGGCGGGGACATTATCCGGAGCCATGGGGACAATCGCACCAGGGTGATATCGATGGACTGATGGGTATCACCATGGAAGATGTTTGTAGTCAGTATGCAGGCGGTTATCGACCAAACGGTACTATTCTAGGCGTTGCGGGACAATTCGATTGGGATCAACTCAAGGATCTTGTTGGTGAGCTGTTCGGAGAGTGGCAAATGAGTTCTTGGGAAGAGCCTGCAGCCGGCATGTTAAAGGTGCATCATGCACATCTGGCATGCGAATCCAACCAGACCCATATTGCTGTTGCTTATCCCAGCGCTCCTTACAGCCATGAAGATTATTTTCAGGCCTGGGGATCTGTCGGGGTACTTAGTGGCGGTTCGAGCTCGCGCCTTTTTATGGAGGTTCGAGAAAAACGAGGGCTCTGTTACTCCGTGGCCGCGACATCACGGTCTTTAAAGCATTGTGGCAGTGTCTTTTGTCATGCGGGTACTCGTGCCGACCGCGCCCAGGAAACATTGGACGTGATGCTTGGTGAAATAGTACGTTTGGCAGCAGGAATTGAGGCAGATGAATTAGATCGTCTCAAGGCTCGAATGAAGAGTTCGCTGATTATGGCGCAGGAATCGAGTATGGCTCGTGCCGCAGCGATTGCCAAGGATTGGTATTATCTGAATCGTGTACGAACTCTCGATGAGATTGGACAGTTGGTTGATGCTCTAACGCCCGAGTCGATCAATGCCTATCTAAAAAAGTGTCCACCAAAACAATTTAGTGTTGTTACGCTCGGCCCCGAGGCTCTGGAGGTGTCCGTTGGAGTTTCTTGAAGCTCGTCTTGAAAACGGTCTGACGATTGTGGCTGAATGCAATCCCGATGCGCACAGTACGGCCTTGGCCTTCTGCGTGAACACCGGATCTCGAGACGAAAGTAAGGAGATCTCCGGGGCCAGCCATTTTCTTGAGCATATGGTGTTTAAAGGTACTGAAACTTGCGCCGTTGAGGAAGTCAATTATCGGTTTGACAAATTGGGAGCCGACTACAATGCATGGACCGATAAAGAGCATACGGTGTATTACGCTGTTGCCCTGCCCGAGTACCAGGATGATATCATCCACCTGTGGGCCGAGTTGATGCG
>PVBE011056267.1_pt1 | contig 19812 bp, 14 predicted proteins | sample 1631181 | NCBI WGS metagenome assembly PVBE01 (sample SAMN08397723, study PRJNA350692) | Marine metagenome, whole genome shotgun sequencing project. | isolation source: water | place: Pacific Ocean | collected 2012-04 | reverse complement strand
TAGATCCACAGCCTCCCCGTACTCTCGGCCGTAAAGGCGAGGGTGCCGAAGAAGGCAAAGATCACGCCGAGATCGCCGACCGTGAGAACCCCCTCGAATACCCGATCCGAGAGCACATAGAAGAGGTAGAGTGCTGCAATGACTCCGGCAATCGAAAATACGATTCCCACTCCCCACCACAATAAGTCAAATTTCCTGGACGCCGTATAGGACATCCAGCTGTCTTCATCGAAGCGTTCGCTTTCCCGGGAGTGACCTCCGAGCCCCTGCACGACCAGCACGTTGGAAACGCCTTCTTCAACGGTTGAAGTGGTTTTTGCCCCCGTCTGGCGGGCGCGCAGGGAGCGTCTGCGCATGGCATTCGTAAAAGGCAAGGTCAGGATCAAGCTCGCCGGTGTGAGCAGAATGGCAGCGATCAACACTTCCGGAACATCACCGAAGGTGAGGGACATCACCCAGACTGAGAGGAGAATCTGGAGTGGTGCGAGAATGGGCGTGAGGACGAGACGAAAACAGACCTCCGTAATCTGCGGAGTGTCGTACATCAGGCGGTAGATCGCGTCTCCAATGCGCTGATCCTCGAGCCGCGTCATCGGCAGCTTCTGGATCCGCTCGAAGAGTTGGCTGCGATAATGGTGATTGAGGGCCTGGGAAAGGCCCAGCGTGAGCTTGTATTCCAGGTATCCGATCAAACCGCCGATGAAGCTATAGCCCTGATTCGCGGCATTTTCGGAGCGCGTCGCCATATCGGTTCCCGAGGCCAGGGATCCACCCGTCTGATCCCGTGAGTCGGTCATCCCCGTGCCCCCGAAGAGGGCCAGCAGGGTCAGGCCCAGAACCAACATCGCAACGGCCATCTCCATCGGACTTGCCCCGTCGAGGGCACGCATGATGGGCTGAAAGAAGAAGGGATAGCCCTTGAGATCAATCGGCAGACCCTCGATCACCTGGTCGATCAGCACCTTCGCGGGCCAGGGAAAGATGATGCCCGGGATGAGCGCCACCAGCGAGTAGCCGATCTTCCCCAGAAAGAGCCTTCGCAGGGGCCGGATATAACGAAGCGCACGGGCGATGTCGCGGATGGCCTGGGGATGCGAAATGGGGCTCATGGGACCCGCTCCCCGGAAACTCCGCCGGCGTCGGGAGATGGCCCAGGGGAGGCCGCCGAACGCTCGAGTTCGACAAATCGGCGATAGGCTCCGCCATCTTTTGCCATCAGCAGATCGTGGGATCCCGTCTCGATCACCCTTCCATCCCGCAAGTAGACGATCTGATCGGCTCGACGGATCGTCGACAACCGATGTGTGACCAGGAATATTGCGCGTCCGCGTCCCCATTCGGCGAGACGCAACATGACCTCGAGTTCGGTCTGTGCGTCGAGGGATGCCGTGGGCTCATCGAGTACCAGGATCGGTGGATCCTTGATGACGGCGCGGGCGATGGAAAGACGCTGCCGCTGACCGGTCGACAAACGGGCACCGCGTTCGCCGAGCAGGGTCCCATAGCCCTGGGGCTGGTCGCGAATGAACTCTTCCGCACAAGCAACCCGCGCCGCAGCACTCACCTGGGCGTCGCTCGCATCGGGAGAGGCATAACGAATATTCTCCGCGATCGTGTTGGCGAAGAGAATATTTTCCTGGAGGGCGATCGAAACATTCTCCCGCAGGCTGTCGAGCTGGATTTCCCGAAGGTCCCGGCCGTCGATCTCGATCGCGCCAGTGTCGGGATCGAAGAGCCGCAGCAGAAGGCTGACGAGGGTGCTCTTGCCGGATCCCGTCGGTCCCACGATGGCCGTGATGCTGCCGGCGGGGGCCGTCAGATCGATATCCTGGATCACGGGCCGATCGGGATCGTAACCAAAGCTCACTCCACGGAAGGCCACGGACTCCCGGAAGAGCGGCAAGGGCATGGCCTCCTCTGCATCCGAGACCTCGGGACGCATATCCACCTGGCTGAAGGCGCGATCCATTCCCACCGCCATATCCTGGGTCTGCCCCCACATCCAGAGCAATCTCCGAGCGGCCGCCGACCAGCTCGAAACGCGACCCATCACGTTCACATAGGCGCCCAGATTCCAGGTCGAGAAGCCCACGACGGCAAGTGCCCAACCGGCTGCGATGGGCGCCCCGTCCCGGGCCAGGACGGAAACCAGCGTCGATGTGAGCATCATCGGCAATGCGGAGAGGGTGAAGGCCAGGATTCCCATCAGGGCAAAACGAGAGCGAGCGTCGAAGGCGGCGGCGAAGGCTTCACGTGATGCTTCCTCGAATCGCCGTTGCTCAGAACTTTCGGCGCCGTTGGCCTTGATCGCCTTGATGCCAGCGAGCGTCTCCTGAATCCGCGATGTCAACGCGCTATTGCGCTCCCGCGCCTCCCGAAAATAATGCCTGAGAATCGGCGTGTAGTAGCGTGCCACCCGATAGGTTGCCGCGTAGAGGAGCAGGACCAGGATCGGCAGGCGCCAGTCATAGATGAAGGCGATGAAGAAGCCCGTCACCGCTCCGAAGAGTGGACCGATCGGGCGAACCAGCATCCCCATCAGATTCGTCACCATGGCACTGTCCTGGTAGGTCCGGTAGATCGAATCACCCACCCGGGACTCGGCGTGGAAGCGAATCGACATCGCCTCCATATTCGAGACCATCTCGACCCGCAGGATCTGGTTGACGCGCTGGGCGATGAGCAGGAGTTTATAACTTGCCCATAATCCGATCGGTGTCAGCAGGACCAGCATCCCCATGCTCCAGATCACCAGGCGATCCCGCAGCAGTTGACGGGCTGGAATGGCAAGCCTCTCCACAGTCACGAATTCGGCCCGATCCACGGCCAGAATCCGGGCTTCGAATTCCGTCAGGGGCTCCCCGTTCAACATCCGGTTCAGGAAGAGATCCGCCCCCAGCATGCCCGCTGGAATGCTGAGGAGCACGAAGGGGATACTGACCCATAGCAGCGGTTTGAGTTCAGAAAGGGCGGGTCGCAGATAGGGGAGCGTACGCAAAGCCAGCCGCGAAACGGCGCTCAGATCGAGAGATGTCCCTCCCTCGCCCAGGGGCGGCCGCCCGCCTTCGGATGCCCCTGACGCTATTTCTTGATTCCTGGCCACCCAGCCCCCACCATTGCAAATTCCTTCACTCGCCGGGTATCCGCTCGGCGGCGGAATTCCGATGCACTTCTCGCATCGCCGCCTCCCGGATCCCTCCTCTCCGAACCACTTCCCGCCGCGATACGATCGTAGCCCGGCCTTCCGTGGCCCGGATGCGGAGTCAGGCAGCGCTGACTCCGATCGCCACCGACCCGGTGAAAAATTGAAGAAGCCGAGGAATCCATGGCTTACAATCCCCGGGGCAATGGAATCGAATGCTGCCGAGAGTATCGAAAAGAAAAATTCGACGCCTCTTCTCGAATTCTCGGGAACCATCGCCGATCGGATGGCGGGAATCGGGGATGAATCTCGTCTTTTGAAGAGATCGGCGCGGAAAGGGCCTTTCGATCTCTCCTCCTCCCCCGACTTTCCCGGGAGGCCGCTGCCGCCGAAGAACGGCCACCCCCCCCGCCGCCATGCTTCGGGCTGCCCGCATCCAGGCGTGGGCATTTCCCGCTTTCTCGCCGAGGCGTTATGCTTCTCCTGAGCGGAAAGCAGATGCCCCTGCTGACTACGACTGCCACCCGGAACCGACCCGAATGGAAACGTCGATGCCCGCGAATACAAAGCCTTCAATTTGCCGCTTCTGTCATGCGAATTGCGGAATTCTTCTCGACCTGGAGGCGGGTCTTCCCGTCCGCGTAAAAGGGGACCCACAGAATCCGGCCTATCGAGGTTTCACCTGCGCCAAGGGGCGACAACTGCATCGCCAGCATCTCCATCCCACGCGTCTCCTGCATTCTCAGAAACGCCAGAGCGACGGATCCCATACTTCGATCTCGAGCGAAGCCGCCCTGGACGAGATCGCCGAGCGGGTCCAGGCCATGGTCGCCAGGCACGGGCCTCGCTCGATCGCACTCTACCCCGGCACCTATTCGGGTCCGCATCCGGCCTCGATTCCGGCCGGAGTCGGTTGGATGATCGCATTGGGTTCCAAAATGGTCTTTACGTCCAGCGCCATCGATCAACCGGGAAAACACGTCGCCAATGCGATTCATGGGCGCTGGCTGGGCGGCTCCCATGTCTTCGATGAATCGGATGTATGGCTCCTGATCGGCAACAATCCGCTGATCTCGATGTCCGGCGGAATTCCGCCCACCAATCCGGCCAGGCATCTGCGCAAGGCTCGGCAGCGCGGCATGAAACTGATCGTGATCGATCCCCGCAAAACGGAAGTCGCCCGCTTCGCGGACATCTATCTCCAGCCCCGTGCGGGGGAGGATCCGACGATCCTCGCGTCGATGCTCCACGTCGTGATCCGCGAAGGTCTCTACGACAGCGAATTCTGCGAGGCCTATGTCTCGGGCTTTGCAGAACTCGAAAAGGCCGTCGAGAAATTCACTCCGGGATATGCGGCAAAACGCGCCGGCCTGTCCGCCCACGAGATCGAAAGGGCCGCGCGAACCTTCGCGGCGGGCCCGCGCGGCTGCGGGGTTGCCGGCACCGGACCGAATCTGGCCCCCCATGGAAATGTTTCAGAATACCTGCTGCTCTCACTCAATACCCTATGTGGCCGCTGGCGGCGTGAAGGGGAACTCATCCCCAACCCCGGTGCCCTGCTGCCCCGGGCCATCCCCAAGGCCCAGGCCCTGCCACCCCGCCCGGGTTGGGGCCGCGGAGAATCCCTGCGCTCCCGAGAACTCGGCAATTCGGCGGCAGGACTCCCGACCGGCGCCCTTGCGGACGAAATTCTCTTTGAAGGTGAAGAGCGCATCCGCGGACTGATCTGCATCGGAAGCAACCCCATCGCCGCCTGGCCCGATCAATTGAAGACGATCCGCGCGATGGAGAATCTCGAATTGCTCGTCAGCCTCGATATCAAGATGTCGGCCACGGCCAAATTCGCCGACTACGTGATCGCGCCGAAGATGTCCCTGGAAGTCCCGGGTATTTCGGTTTCGAGTGAAGCCATCGAACAGACCTACGTCGCCATCGGCTACCCACAGCCCTACGCACAATATTCACCCGCACACATCGATCCTCCGAAGAACTCGGATCTGATGGAAGAATGGGAATTCTTCTACGGACTCTCTCGGCGCATGGACCTGCAACTCAAGGCCTACCCCCTGCGGGCCGAAACCGGCGTTCTACGCGAAGGGCGCAAGGTATTCGAGTTCGATATGCAGAGGAAACCCACGTCTGACGAAGTCCTGGAAGGACTCATGAACGGCTCGCGAATTCCTCTATCCGAAGTGCGACGTCACCCCCACGGCAAGATTTTCGAAGATGAGACCATCCGAGTCCGTGCGGCCGATCCGGGCTGCGAAGACCGCCTCGACGTGGGAAATAGCGACATCCTGGGGGAATTGGCGGTCATCCGAAATGAAATCCCCGAGCGGGATTCAGGGGCGGAAGCTTATCCCTTCCAACTCATCTCGCGGCGTATGCCCAACGTCTACAATTCTACGGGTCGCGACATCGAGGAGTTGAATCGACGCCGATCCTACAATCCCGCCTACCTCCATCCGGGGGATCTCGAATCACTCGGCTTGAGGAACGGCGATCTCGTGGAAATCACTTCGCCTCATGCCTCCATTCTCGGCGTGGTCGAAGCTGCGAAGGAAATGCGTCGCGGCATCGTATCCATGGCCCATTGTTTCGGTGACATCCCCAAATACGACGAGGAAGTTCGAAAAATCGGAAGCAATACGGCACGCCTGGTCGACAATGCGAGCCATTTCGACCCCCATACGGGAATTCCCAGAATGAGTGCGATCCCCGTCAGGATTTCCCGGGCCAGGAGTTCATTTCCAGCCGCTGATTGATCGGCTATTCTCGCTGACATTCGTTGGCCTGGTCCAGGGAGGAGTGGAATGTCCCTCGATAGACGATTCCGCATCGACTCAGAGCAAACCCCGATCGAAGCCACGACCTTCTTCGGCGAAATCCTGCCGCCATTGCTGGCCGCCCGGGAAGAGGAGATCGCGCCGGGAGCGAGCGAACTGCCCCTGATCCCCCTCTGTATCGAAACCGATGGCAAGTGCTGGACTCTCGACTGGCATGGGGATCGCGCTTCCGTGGTAGCGGGCAATCGGGGCGAGGCCCGAGTATTGCTTTCGGCCCAAGAACTGAGCGACATCGTCAACGATCAGAGCACGCCCATCGCCCTGATGAGCAACAAGCTGTTGAAAATGCCCGAAGGCGGCCTTGCAGACTTCCTGAACTGGTGGCTGGTCCTGCGCGCCGCCCTCGACAAGAGGAGAATCCACGCCAGGGGCGACATCGCGGTCGATAGCGAACGACAGCGCAGTTTCGATTCGGGCGATTCCGACGAAGAAATGCGCTGCCACCTCGAGGAGTTCGGATATCTGCACATCCAGGGCGTCTTCAGCGATGAGGAAATGGCGGCGGTCGAGGCCGACTACGCCCCGGCGGAAGAATATTTCAAGGCGGGCAATCCCCAGGCCTGGTTCGCCACGACCCAGGATGGCCAGGAGCATCTGGTTCGCATGGGGGGATTTGACCGATACTCGAAAATCACCAGCCAACTCCTGGACGACGAGAGATTTCAACGCATCGGAAGGATTCCGGGCTTGGGGCACGTGGCCCGACAACCCGGCATGCGAGCCGGTGCGCTCTTCAAGCCCATCGGGGTGGTCAAGGGCATCTCCGACGTTCCCTGGCATACGGATTGCGCATTGGGGCGGCATTCCTACGAGTGCTGCAGCCTGACCGTCGGCATCTCGGTGACGGGAGCCGATGCAGACTCCGGGCAGCTTCGCGTCGTCCCCGGCAGCCACCAGGCGCTGATCTGGCCCGCCCCCTGCCTGCAGCCAGGTCTCGATCTCGAAAGCATCGATCTGCCGACCCGAAGGGGTGACGTCACCGTACACCTCAGCTGCACCCTGCATATGGCCCAGCCCCCGGTCCACCGAACACGCAAAGTTCTCTATACGGGATTCGGCCAGGAGCCGGCGGATCCCGAAGCGGCCGAAGTCGGCCGTCAGCGACTCGGCGCCATCCGGAACAAGACCCATACCCATGTATCCCAGGAGCCCGGCTACCTGGGCGACTGAGCCCGGCGCAGCCCTTTCGGGCGGCCCCCACGCTCATGCGCATATCCATTCGGGAAGAGTTGCGGCCCGATTTCGAAGCGAAGGCGTCGTCAGACGATTCGATAGTGACTCGCCTGCGTATCTTCGGTGCCGAGATCCGAAAAATTATCGTCGACCCGGGCCTGGATGAACTCCCGCCAGGTGAAGGGGCGGTAACGCGCAGCGGCTTCTCCCGGTGCGGCGATCGGTTCAATCACCTGATCGAAATTCGGGTTGTAGAAATACGGAATGCTATAACGGCCACGCGTGCGCATGGGAATGACTCGATGCACCGCAGCCCGATAGCGATCATTGCTCCAGACTTGAAAGGTGTCGCCAAGATTCACGACGATCGTTCCGCTCCGGGGAGGCACATCGATCCAGGTGCCCCCACGAGAGAAGGCCTGAAGACCACCCGTTTCATCCTGGAGCAATAGGGTCAAAACACCCGGATCCGTATGGAAGCCCAGCGCGGTCTCACCGAGTTCCGGAAGCCCTGCGCGCTCATCGGCGGGCACCGGATCCTCCACGGGGTAGTAGTTCAGCCGAACTGTACTGGTCATCACACTGCCGAGGTGATCTCTCATGAATTCCCCAGGCGTTGCAAGAGCCCGGTGTATGAGCCGCGAGGTATCCCCGGCGAGCTTCGAAAAAGCCTCGAAGAACTCATCCTGCATCTCGCGAAATCCGGGCAGCTCTTCTGGCCAGCGATTCTTCTTCTGGCCGATCGCCCCCTTCGGCTCCATATAGTCAAAAACTTCTTTGCAATCCCGATACCGCTTGGTCAACTCACGATCATACCAGCCCAGGGGTTCGTCCTCGGTACGCGCGATGCCCGCCTTGACCTTTTCGGATGCGGCAAAAAAACGCCAGCTCTCGGCAAAGGTGCGATCGATCAACTCGTCCAGGCCGTGGCCCTTGAGGAGAAAGAAGCCGTGATCCCGACATGCGCTATCCAGCGCCTCGAGTTCGCCGGGAGCCTGGCTTCGGATGTCAATGGTGGGTACGAGATCCATGCGAAAATCGTCGCACAGCGGAGGCCTTGGCGCATCTCACCCGCCCTCGACGGATCCGAGCCCCCGGCGAAGGAAAAGCGAAGTCGGGCAGCCCCCTATTTCTGCAATCTCCAGGAAGAACTGACGACCGATCGGCTGCTCCGCAGCCCGAGCCGCGACGTTCTGAAAATTGCGGGCTAGGATGCAGTTGAGCCACTCAGGAGGACTCAAGATGGGAAACTGCGACGGAAAAGTTGCTTTCATTACCGGGGCCAGCCGGGGGATCGGGCGCGCAATCGCTCACCGCTTCGCGGCCGAGGGCGCATCAGTAGTTCTATCCGCATCCCGCATGGGGGCCCACGGCGCTCTCGAAGGCACCCTCGAGGAGTCCGTGGCCAGCATCGAGGCAGCCGGCGGCAAGGCCGCCGCGGTGGCGGCAGATCTCTCCGACCCCGCGGCGCGTCAGGATCTGATCGATCGTGCGGAGGTAGCCTTCGGCCCGATCGACATCCTCGTGAACAATGCCGCGGGCGCCCGCATGAAGCTGCCCAGTGAATCCTCCACGGAGGATCGCAGCTATATGTACGAACTCAACGTCAATGCCCCCGTGGACCTGGCACAACAGGCCATCCCCGGCATGAAAGAGCGCGGCGGCGGCTGGATTCTGAACATCAGCAGCGCCACCTCCAATCAACCCGCCCTCCCCTACCGGGATTCCAGAGATGCCGCGCTCATCATTGGCCCCTATGGTGCCACGAAGGCGGCCCTGGATCGCTATACGGAGGCGCTGGCCCACGAAGTGGCAGAGCATGAGATCTTCGTGAACGCGATGGCACCCGTGGCGATCGTCCTGACCCAAGGGGCCGACTACGTGCGTGATATTGCCCGTAGGAATCCCGACATGGTGGAACCCGTCGAAATGATGGTGGAGGCGGCACTCGAATTATCCACGGGCCGACACGTGGGACGTGTCGTCTTCAGCCGGGACATCGTTCATGAAACGGGCCGCCAAGTCAGAAGTCTCAACGGCCGCGACATCCTCGGCGATGCCTTCCTCGAAGCGGATGTCGAAGCAACCGCCTGAATAGAGAGCCCGGCCGGGCGAATTCTCGATCCCGAAATCGGCAACCCGGCAGCACCCGGGCGGATGGCGACGCGATCGGCTACTGCACCGAGACTACTGCACCGAGACTACTGCACCGAAGCTACTGCAGGAGGTTATTGCACCGAGTAGTTTCGAGCATCCATGCAGGCGCTGAATGCCCGATTGAAGGTGGCCTGCTTCTGATTGTCGGCTGCGGCCGCCCTCTGCTCGGCCTCCTTCGTGGCCGCCGCCGCGGCCTTCTTCTTGCCGAAAAGGCCGCGCATGGCCCCCCGCGCCGCGCCCACGGCGGCACCCTTCGATGCATCGCCCAGGATCGCACCCAATGCCGCACCCTCGAGCGCGCCTCCAGCAGCCCCCTTCACGGCTCCGCCCCCGACCTTCCCGGGAACCACGGCTTCATCGCCAATTGTCCTGGGATCGATTCCGGTCTTCTCCCCGGCGGAGTCGTAGCAACTGAGTGAGTCGCTGGCCTGGGTCTTCGAATCCTGCTCCCCTTTCGGGTACACGAAGACCCCCAATTCCGTCTCCAGGTCATGGATCACCTTCTTCGACTCTTCGTCCCCCGCCGCGCTCTTGCCGCCAACCCATATCAGCAGGAAGATCAGCGTGCAGAGCGAAAGAACCTTCAGTGGCATCGCCTTCGCCCCTTCCTATTCCCGCCCCGCCTCGCCGGGAAACTGCGATGGCATCGGGCGGAATCGTATCCCTGAGAAGAATCTCGACTCAAAGTCGAAATTCTATATTTACCATGCCATTCGCCGATCGGGCAAGACTGATTCCATGCATTCGATGCCCGCCTGGAAAATCCGGAGGCGAAATGCACGCCAGGGTGCGCCCCGCGAGCCCCATGCTCCTTCAAAACGCTTCGCCCTGCGTAGAACCCATCTCTCATCCGCGCCTCGTAGGCGATCCCGGAAGCGCCGCGAGCCCCCAAGACTCCAAGTCTACGTTCCCGCCACGCGGCCCTATGGTCTTCAGAAGACTCCCTCGAGCAGTTCCAGGGGGGGGACTCCAGGCCGGGAGAAGAGGATTCATTCGGATATCTTGCTCCCGGGCACGGCGGATGCGATGCTCCTTGAGGTTCTGGGAATCTTGAAAAAGGGGCGCTCTCGAATCTGCCGCCATTCATTTCCATCGACTCCGAGAAGAGAAGACTTTCCCATTCAAAACCCGGCCGTCGAGCAGCATGCCAATGACGATTTCCCACGCCATCAGGCCTGAAGATACGGGTGCCTGAAATAAGGAGTTGCCATGATCACCCTTTATCATAATGCCGCCTCCACCTGCTCCCAGAAGGTTCGTTTCGTTCTCGCCGAAAAGGGACTCGACTACGAATCCCGGGAGATCGACCTGGTCGGCGGGGCTCAGCATGAAGCCGACTACGTGAAACTGAATCCGAATCACGTCGTGCCCACTCTTGTGCATGGCGGCAACGTATTCATCGAATCGACCCTGATCAATGAATATCTCGAGGATGCCTTCCCGAACTGCCCCCTGCGTCCCGAAGACGCCGGAGGTCGTCACGCGATGCGCCTGTGGACCAAACGGATCGACGAATTGCATCCGAATGCCGGAGTTCTCACGTTTTCGATCGGAACCCGGCCGATGATCCTGCAGCGAAGCGAAGAAGAAAGGAATGCGCTGATCGACCAGATCCCCGATCCGAAACGCCGCGCCCTGCGCCGCAGCGTGATCGAATGCGGCGTCAAAGCCCCGGAATTTCCTCCCGCCCTACACGCCTTCCTGGCAACCCTCGACCAAATGCAGGCGGACCTGTCGGAACGAGAATGGCTGGCGGGCTCGTGCCTGAGCCTGGCTGATGCGGCGGCACTCCCCTATGTCATGCGCCTCGATCATCTGGCCATGACTCCATTCCTGGAGGAGCGCCCCCGGATCGCCGACTGGTACGCCCGCATGCGCGCACGGCCAAGCTTCGAGACCGCCGTAGCTTCGCTGCTGCCCCCATTCGTCATCGAGATGTTCCAGAAAAACGGTACCGCGGTCTGGAGCGACGTCGAATCCCTGGCCTACGATCGATAGAGCGCGAAGGACTTCGGGAGGACCTCCTCTCCCCCGCTCGCGGTCGCAGGAGGGGGGACTGCGAGCCGAGCCCATCCCGGATCAGAATTCCGTTGCCCGAATTTCAACCCACGCGCCAACTCCGCAAGCCGTAGCCGGGCATCTTTCGAGAATCGGAACGCGGATCCGCGCTTTCATCGAGTCGAACGGGACTGCCAGCGAGCGGCCTGCCCAGCAGCCGGGGGTCGGCGTCCCGGGGCTGCGAGCCGGGATTGAGGATCCTGACGATCATGCCCCCACCCGATTCAGCGGGTTTGAGGGCGGAGAGCATGAGTTCCGGCGGCGAGAGTTCGAAGCCGGGCTCCCCCGGCGCCAGGGGCGCTTCGTCGCCGCAGGGCACGCCGCGCAGACCGAGTTCGTAGTCGCGCGCCGCCCGCAGATCACCCGGCGCAAGGAGTGCAAGGCGGGCCTCGAGGCGCCCGGGACATTGGGCGCCCGGAGTCGCCGTCCCCGGTCCAGCCGGTCCCGGCCGACTCATGAGATCCGGGCGCGAGAGGCTTCCAACACAGCGCAGCAGAGTGAGAGCGATGGCATGACCTTCGCCATATGGGGCGAGTTCCGCCTCGGGAAGACCCGGAGCCACCAGGCCCAATCCGCCCGCCTGGATGAAGCCCTGATGTGGGAAGGTAGGCGGCGCTCGCTGCACCCAATCGGAGTCCGCCCGCGGGCCGGGGCTGCGCGTGGCGATTCCAAAGGTGGTCTCGGCGAGAAACTCATTCACCGACTCAGCGAGGGGAAAGAGCAGGCGAAGCCGATGATCGCGTGCCCGATTCTCGACCGCGATGTCCAAATCGATGCGCGGAATACCCACGGCCAGTTTGACCTGCGCCAGAAGCTCGATCTCGACACGCTCCGAACTCCTCTGCTTTCGATCGGATGCGATTTCCAGCGGCAAGGAGAGGCGCCTGCGGATGGATAATTGATCGATACCCGAAGGGTGGAGATGCCGCTCGACCTCTACGCCCAGGATCGATACATCGCTATCTCCCAACGGATCGAAGTCATAGCTATCGCCCCGATCGCCCACATCCTCCACTTCGAGGAGTCCCTTGAACTCGCGACCGCCAATCCGCGCGTGAAGTGTTCCCTGCCGCTCGACGCTGACCTGCAGATCGTCGGAGCCGATACTCGCCTCCGGAGAGCCCGCCGCCACGAATTCGCGACCTTCGATCACCGGCTCCTCGCTGCGCCGCAACCGGACCCGCTTCCAGCCGAATGCGGGAACATCTTCGGCCACGAATTCGACGTCCATTCCGGGGCGATCCGGCACGAAGGTAACCCGCCCCGTCTGCGCCGGAAGGATGCGGGCCGGGCGACCCTCCACCCGGTAGTGGGTCTCTGCCGGATCGAGGGTGAGCAGTGGGTGCAGCATCTCGGCGGGATGCGGTGAGGACGTCATCCAGGGATGTGGATCGAGGGGAACGCGAACGCGATCCGTGCGCGGATGAGGCGAGGGATTGAAGATGGCCAGATCCCAGTCGACCGACCAGGGAGGACGTCGCTCGAGATTGCCCGAGAGATAGGCGAGCGCTCGAGCGGAGGTCTGCCACGCCAATTCTCGAGCGCTTTCGAGGCGGGCCCGCATCTCTTCATGAACCTCATCGCGCGAACAACCACAGATGGAGTCATGGGCCTGATTCGGGAGCAGACCGCGCCAGGCCCGATCCAGGGCGGGACTCTCGTCGGGACCTCCCAGCTGGGCCGAGAGTGCCGCGAAGGGCTCGGCCCAACCCGTCAACTCCGATTCCGCCCGACGATTGGCGAGCTTGATCCAGCTGCGGGTCGACCAGACTCCGGGCAGCAGGGGCGCGATTCGCGCACCCAGCAACTCTCCAGACCACTCCGGCCTGTCGGAATCCGACGCTTCGACGGCGTCGACGAAATCCTCGAGGAGAGCGCGTTCGACGGAAAAGCCGACCCGCTTCTCGACCCCCCTGGCCAGCTCCCTCGAGCGGGGATCGGGCGCCTGGTGATCGATCCCATTCATCAGCAGGATGGCACCACTCCGAGTCCGTTCAGCCAACTCTCCAGCGCGCCCCGCGACCCCCTCGGCCACCTCGTTCAGATCGTTGATCGAATCGAGTGCGGCGCTGAAATAGCCCTGCCCCAGATGACAGGCGAGCAGCCCCGTACCATCGGGGGCAGTCCAGCACCACTCGGCTGGCAATTGGTCGATTTCGTCTCCATGCCCCCGCCAATAGACGAAAGCCCGCATGCCGAAACCCGCCATGAGTTGGGGAAATTGATCCGGATGGCCGAAGGAATCCGGGGTATAGGCGATCCGCGAAACCCTCCCGAAGGCCTCTCCGGCCGCGCGACCCCGCAAGAGGTTGCGTATATGCGCTTCTCCAGCGGGCAGCAGGGAGTCGGGTTGTACGTACCAGGGTCCGATGGCGATCCTTCCCTCGTCGATACGCGCCCTCAATTCCCCAACACGCTGGGGGCGAATTTCGGCATAATCCTCGAGAGCAATGATCTGGCCATCGAGCAGGAAGCGATAGCCCGGATCGGCCGTACATAAATCGAGCACCCGGTCGACGCTATCGACGAGTCGACTGCGAAAATCCTCGAAAGTGCGATACCACTCGCGATCCCAATGCGTATGGCTCACGAAGAATGCGCGCATGCCCACTAGCATACGCGAGCCGTCGGCTTTTTCGAAGTCCGTGCATCCAAACCATCCCCCCCGGAGTGCTGGCCCCGCACCCCATTCGAGCCCGGGGAGCCGTCTGCGCATGCGAGCCGCGGAGTTCCTCCGGGGCAAGAACGTGTCGGGAGCATCGCAGAAGATCGCATCCATTGACGAGCCCGCGATATTCGCGAAGCTTGAATCTCGACCATTCGGAACCCGCGTGGCCGGGATCCGATAAACGAGATGAAGGAGATCGGGCGCCACAACCGAGGAGAGATCCGATGTCGAGCGCCAACAATCTATCTCCCACCCAACTGATCCCCCAGGCCTGGGAGGCCTTCAAACGCCGGCCCTGGCTCGCCGTGGGGATGTGGCTCATCTACGCAACATTGAGCGGAAGTGGTGGTGGAAGTGGCGACCCCTTCGAAACCGAAATCAGCCCCGAGGAACTCGCCAACTTCGGCCCCCTCCTGCTGGCGGTACTCATCGTCATCCTATTCATCCTGATTCTGGCCGGCCCGATTCGCGGCGGTTACGACCTGGCGATGCTGCGACTTCTTCGGGACGATGAGTCCCTATCCTTTCTCGATGTATTCGCAGGCTTTTCGAAATTTGGAAGACTCTTCTGGACCCTGAATCTCCTGGGGCTGATTCTTCTGCTGGGCACGCTTCTCTTCATCGTCCCGGGTATCGTGCTGGCGCTGGGGCTATGGCCGGCATTCCTGCTGGTATTGGAAGATGATCTCGAGCCCATCGAAGCGCTAAAAGCCGCCTGGGCCCTCACCGATGGCCATAAGGCAGAACTCTTCGTGCTGGCCATCGCGAATATGGTCCTGATGATCGCCGGCCTGCTCGTCTTCGGGATCGGAGTGCTCGTTGCGGGCCCCATTACCCAACTCGTCTGGGTGGCCGCCTACGAAGAGATGCGCATGAGCGCCAAAGCCTCGACGCAGGCCTATTCATGAGGAAGGAGAGTCTTCCCTACCGGGGAAAGCCGCAATGCGCCCCGCGAAGCCCGACCCAAGCGAGTCGCGAGTTTTTCCGCGAAAGATGTCTGGACAACCCGCTGACACGAGGCCAAAATCCCCGCCAGAGAATTGGCCTCCATGCCTTCGTGGCCGAAAACCCTGGCAGGGCGGGAGGCCCTCGGATCAAAAAATGGAAAATGCGATGCACATCACGCCGGAAGCAGGGCCGCCGATCCGACTTTCCCGGAAACGACTGCCCCGGAAACGACTGCCCCGGAAACGACTGCTCCGGAAACGAATGTAGTCGATGGTAGAACCGCTTCGCGTATTGATGGTCTGCCCGCAATTTCGGCCCCTGATCGGGGGCTACGAGCAGGCCGCCGAGCGTCTTGGCCTCGAATTGAGCCGACGGGGCCTCGAGGTCACGGTCGTCACGGAAAGACGTGACCCCTCATGGCCCGCGAGGGAAATGCTCGACCGCATGCCAATCCGACGCCTCTACAGTTCAAATCGGAGAAGGATGCAGACCCTGAGCGGGATCCTTTCGCTCAGCCTCTACCTTTTCTTCGAGGGATGGCGCTTCGACGTCATCCACGTGCACCGATACGGCTGGCCTTCGAGCCTGGCCATCCTATTCGGGATGCTCGCGCGCAGACCCGTCGTATTGAAGCTGACCAGTACAGGGCCCCAGGGAATTCGGGCAACCCTGGGTCGCCTGCCCGGCCGCACCCTCCACCTGGGGCTCCATCGCCATCTTTCCGCCTGCATCGCTACCAGCCGGCGGGCGAGCGAGGAGATGGTCGGGATCGGATTGGATGCATCCAGGGTCCACCTGATCCCCAATGGCCTGGATACGGAGGCCTTCGCGCCGCCTTCTGTCGAGAGCAGGGCACAAGCGAGGCTGAAGCTCCAACTCGACGACTCGCCCCTCGTTCTCACGGTCTGCCAGATGCGCCCCGAAAAATGCCTCCCCCTGCTCCTCGATGCCTGGGTCCGGGTACGGCGCCGGATACCCGAAGCACGCCTCGCCATCGTCGGGGACGGCAACGAAATGTCGAAGTTGCGAGAGCAGGCAGAACGGCTGAATCTCGACTCCTCCCTGCTTCTCCCGGGGAGAAGCTCGGACCCGCGACCCTGGTACCAGGCGGCGGATCTCTACGTCCTCTCCTCGGTCAACGAAGGCCTTTCGAATAGCCTGATGGAAGCGCTCAGCTCTGGGCTGCCCGTCGTATCCACGCGGGTCTCGGGGAGCGAGGACATCGTGGAAGCGGCCGACACGGGCCTTCTCGTTCCCGTGAACGATGAGGCGGCCATGGGCGAGGCGATCTTCGAGCTATTGGACGATCCCGAGCGGGCGAAGGCCTGCGGCATCCGCGCCAGCGAATACGCGACTTCACATTTCCGCCTGGAGTCGGTCGCGGAAAAGGTGGCGAAGCTCTACAGCGATCTCCAAGCCGGGCGTTTCGGCCGCTAGTCGCCTGGCGGCGGCGGCTCCGCTTTGAATCCTTCGAGTCACTCGATTCGCTCTCGGGGGAAGCCGGAACGGAAGTCGGACGAAAGTGGATGCAGGAGTTCGTGATATACTCGTGATCTTATAGAGGCGATGCGTGGAAGGAAGCGCGTTGACCGAACTGCACGGGATTCCAGCGCATCCAGCGCATGGAAACGCATGGAAACGCAGAGGAGCATAGCCGTACTGGAGTGAAGACTTTCACGACCAGGAGATCGGCAGAGCGACCCAATTTTCGTGCCAGAGGCGGTCTTCCCCACGAGTTCGCGATATTGGCTTCGAAACTCGACTGCTCGAGAGGTCTCAATGTCCGAAAGAACGCTGGCTGTCACCCCGATCGACATTCCCGGGCAAGAAGAACACTATGGCAGGGTCTTTCCACTGGCCTATCTATGCCAATCGGAGAAAGTGCAACTCGAAGATGCAGTGACCTGGGCCCGAAGCCACGGGAGCGATTATGTGGCCCAGGCCGCAGAACACGGGGCGGTTTTCTTTCGCGGACTTCCCCTCGTCACGGCCGAGGATTTTGATGCTTTCGTCGCCGCCTTCGGCCTGCCCTCTTTTACCTACGATCGATCGCTTTCGAATGCCGTGCGGATCAACCACACGCCGCGAGTCTTCTCCGCCAACGAAGCACCTCCCGAGGTGGATATCAACCTCCATCACGAAATGGCCCAGACTCCCATCTATCCGAGCAAGCTCTTCTTCTTCTGCCAGAAAGCGCCCGATTCCGGGGGGGCCTCCTCCATCTGCCGCTCGGACATTCTCTGGCAGAGAATCGTCGACGAGCGACCGGCGTTCGCCAGGGCCTGCGAGGAGAAGGGACTCAAATATACGCATACCATGCCCCCGATCGAAGACGCTTCATCGGGAATGGGTCGGAGCTGGAAGAATACGCTCGGCGTCCAGACCCGGGAGGGGGCCGAAGCGCGACTCGGAGAGCTCGGCTATAGCTGGAAGTGGCTGGAAGAAGATGCGCTGAGAGTCACCACCGACCCGCGGCCCGCGGTGCGAAAACTCGACAGTGGGCGTACGGCTTTTTTCAACCAACTCATCGCCGCCTTTACGGGCTGGAAGGATAGCCGCAACGACCCATCCAAGGCGATCCTCTTTGGCGACGAGACTCCCATGGATGTGGAGAGCGCCCAGCAGGTCGTTGAATGGGCCGAGCAGCTCTCATTCGACGTCCCCTGGCAGGTGGGCGATGTAGCAATCGTCGACAACTTCGTCTCCATGCACGGCCGACGCACCTATCGGGGAAGTCGGAGCCTATTGGCTTCATTCGTTCACTGAAAAATCCCCGGGCCCGGGAAGCCCACCCGACATATCTTCCCGGCATTTCGGGCCATGCCTTCCTGCCGGGACGGCCCGGACGAACCACGCCCTCGGGGCTTCCTGGAAGGGCTTTCGCTCAGAACGCTCCAAGGCGCCCCAGAGGGCCTGCGGGATCCTTCCGGGTCGGATTGATCCGATCCACACACTGCCGACGACTCTCCTATCAAGACCTCAGGAGAACGGATTCATGGCATACCCTACCCGATCAAGTTCGAGCCTTCAGACGGAAACTCATTATTGCGCTCGCTGCCTCGCAGAAGCAGTGGCCAGCCAGAACCGTTGCCCCAATTGCCGGACACCCTTCACCGGCGCGGGTCGCTTCGACCTGATGCCGGGACCGGCTCCTTCGCGCGAATTCGCCTTCCTCTTCGACGGGGACCAGACTTCGGCGCCTGGCGTCCTGCCCTGAACCGCGGTCGATCCGATCGCGTCTGCCGGGGCCCCTCGACGATTCGATGAGCTTCGAGGGTCCGGCCGACTCCTTCCCCTCGTAATTCTCCCGGCCGCGATGGGATCGGTATTCTCCGAACCGGCGGCTGCTGGCGGAGGAAGAGCCCCCCTCCACCGGGGATCTCTCCACGCGCCGCTTCCGGGAGTCCCATCCGGCCTCTTCCGCACCTCGGCCGCCCGATTCGGATCCGCCGCGAAAAAGTGAGCTTTCGCGACCGCCTGGCGATCCGACCCGCGCATGGAATCGGATTCCAGGCATCGTCCACCGGAAGGTCTTCGCAGGCCCCGACGGTGGGCTACATAATGGGGGGAGTGACCCTGCCCGGGGTCGCAACTTTCGCTCGAGGAGACAGGGCCATGACCGGAATCGCATCCTATGGCGCGTATATCCCGAGGCATCGGCTGCCCCTGGCCGCGATCGGCGGGGGAAAAGCGCGCGAGGGCGGGCCCGAAAGAGCAGTGGTATGGAATGACGAAGATAGTGTGACGATGGCCGTCGGTGCTGCGAGGAATTGCCTGCAGGATTTCGACCGGCAGCGCGTCGACGGGCTCTATTTCGCATCCACTACCCACGCCTTCCGGGAAAAGCAGGCCGCGGCACTCATCGCCCGCGCCCTCGACCTGCGGCGCGATCTGCGCTGCGCGGACTTCGGCAGCTCGTTGCGGGCCGGGACCGCGGCACTGCAGGCCGCGATGGATTCCGTAGCGGCCGGCTCCGCCCGCTGCATCCTGGTGGTTGCGAGCGACTGCCGACTGGGCGCGCCGGGCTCGGCCGTGGAAAGAAATGGCGGAGACGGGGCGGCCGCATTCCTTGTCACCGACTCGAATCCGATCGCGAAACTGGAGACCAGTCATGCCCTGGCGGATGAGATCGTCGATGTCTGGCGAGGCGAAGGCGATGCTTTCGTTCATGGATGGGAGGATCGCTTCGTCGTCCAGGAGGGCTATGCGCCCCGCCTGGCCGAGGCCGTGCAAGGACTGCTCGAGAAGAGCGGAAAAGAACCCTCCGACTACGCGCACGTCGCTCTATACGGCCCCGATGCACGCAGCCATGCCGCCGTGGCCCGCAGCCTCGGTTTCTCCCGGCCCAACCTCTGCGAAAGCTTCTTCGGAAGACTCGGAAATGCCGGAGCCGCCTTTGCACCGCTCCTCCTGGCCGCAGCCCTCGAGAATGCCCATGCCGGGGAACGCATCCTGGTCGCCAATTACGGCGATGGTGCCGACGCCCTCTCCTTCCTGATCAGCGAAGAGATTGAGAAGTTGACGGCACGCAGGGGGGTATCCTGGCATCTCGCGCGCCGACAATCGGCCGCGAGCTACAACCATTACCTGCAGGCGCGAAGCCTGACGACCCCGGAGTGGCAGGCCGCCGAGGGTCCGGGCCTCTCGGCCACCATTCACTTTCGCTACCGGGATAGCGAGATCAGTTTCCTGGGCCAGAAATGCAATCAATGCCTCGCCGTGCAATTCCCCACGCAGCGCGTCTGTGAGAGTTGTTTCGCCAAGGACGATTTCGAACCCTATCGCCTCTCCGACCGCATCGGCAGACTCGTGACCTATAC
>PVBE012153348.1_pt1 | contig 19816 bp, 16 predicted proteins | sample 1631181 | NCBI WGS metagenome assembly PVBE01 (sample SAMN08397723, study PRJNA350692) | Marine metagenome, whole genome shotgun sequencing project. | isolation source: water | place: Pacific Ocean | collected 2012-04 | reverse complement strand
TTCTCGACGTGGGAAGTGCCGAGATCGAAAATGGCAGCGGCGGGGGCCAACTGCTCACCCTCTCAATCGCGAAGAACACCAATAGCACCGCGAGTTTCGCGAATACCCCCAATCAGGCGGCCACGGCTGCCGCTTTCGACGATTTGCTGGCGTCGGGTTCCGCGGACTCCGAAGTGATCGAAAGCAGTTGGAGCGTGCTCTCGCCCGAGCAGGTGCGCCAGAGTCTCGATGAAATAGCGGGCGAAAGCCTGACGGCCTTCGCGAATATACGCCAGGCGAATGCCCAGACCTTCATGCGAGCGCTATCGCGGCGATTCAGGGCCAACGAATACGAGAGCGGCCCCATCGACGAGCGGGCCACTCGCCGGGATTCGAGCCCGGAACTCGACTCCGATCCGAGGAGCGGTAGGGGCGAGCGGGGCAGTTGGTTCGAGAGCTTCGGCATCTTCGGCAGCCAGGATGGGGGCCCCAATCCCTCCCGAATCCAGGGCCGCTCCTATGGGGTTTCGGGAGGCATCGATGCCCGCTGGCCCCGCAGCTGGCCCGGCTCCGAGCAGATCCGAGTCGGGATGGGTCTCGGATATACGCGACATTCGCCCCAGGGAGATCACGGGATGCGAGGCGAGGCCAATAGCTTCCAGACCGCGCTCTACGGAAGCTGGCAACATGGGGGAGCACACCTCGGCTGGGCGGGACGCTATGCGTATAGCGAGTTGGAGACCACGCGACGCATCACCTTCGGGGCCCTCGATCGACGGGCCCGGGGCGACACAAGCGGCCACGAAGCGGGGGGATGGTGGAAATTCTCTTTCGCCTCGGAGACCCCAAGCGACTCGCCCTTCGGCCCCTGGCCCGTTTCGAATACAACTATATGACGCGGGGGGAAATCGTCGAAAGCGGGGCGGGCGACCTCTCCCTCACGGCGGAGGGCGCCAACTTCTCCATGCTGACAGCGGATCTCGGCCTCAGCCTGTCCACCCTCTACACGCTGGGGGGAGAATTCGGTCTGGAAGCCGAAATCCGCGGGGGCTGGCGACGGGAATTCGGCGACCTCGAACGCCCCATTCGAGCCCGTTTTCACGCCGTGCCGGGGGCGGTCGCTTTTACGACCCGGGGCGTGGCGGCCGATGCGAACGATTTCCACGTGGGTACGGGCTACGTGATGAGCGTCTCGAAGGTGCCCCTCGTGGGACTCAACTACGACGTCTTCATCGGAGATACCGTTACGCGCCACGTACTCTCCGCACAACTCTACCTGCGCTGGTAGGTCGGGCTCGCAATTCGGCGCCGAGACTTCATGTGCCGACACTCCATGCGCCGACACTCCATGCTTGAAGACCCGGCCGGAATGCCTAGCCCAGGATACCCGCGTCGCGTAGCGCGGAAATTTCTTCGGGACTGCGTCCGATTTCCTTCAGGATCGCCTCGCTATCGGCGCCGTGTTCGGGGGCCATATTTCGTTGTTCGCAGGCACGCCCATGAAAATCCACCGGGGTGGCGGGCAGCACGGTCGTCGTTTCCCCATCGGGCACCTCGACGAACCCCCCCGCTGCATGGGCCTGGGGATCCTGGATCAACTCCTGCAGGGTCTGCACGGGCGCCCACCAGAGATCCTCCTCGGCGTCGAAGATCTCACCCCATTCCTCTCGGGTCCGGGTTGCAAAAATCTCATCCAATTCCTCGATCAGCCCCGGCGCATGGATGGCGCGCTCCGCGCTTTCCTTGTAGCGAGGATCCTCGATCCACTCGGGATGACCCACGGCCCGGGCCAGGGCCGGCCAGTGGCGCTCGGGGTCGAGGCCCACCATCCAGAACCATTGGCCCTCGCTATCCTGGTAGTTGTTGATGGCGGGATTGCCCATGGTCTTGCGATTCCCCGGCAACACGTCGACTCCGAAGCGCAGGCTCACCGACATATCGAAGCTCAGGGTGTACATCCCCTGGCGCAATAGGGAAGTCGCAATCAGCTGGCCCTCACCGGTCCTCTCCCGCTCGAAGAGGGCCGCGGAAATCGCGCCTGCGGCCGCGAGCCCCGTATTATGATCTCCCATACCTCCCCGCTGGAAGGGGGGCGGCTGCCCGGGCGACATCAGCGAGGCCGCGATCCCGGAACGAGCCCAAAATGCCGCGATATCGAAGGCCGCCCGATCCGCGTCCGGGCCCTCGCGGCCATAGCCCGTGATCGACGCATAGATGAGACGAGGGTTGCGAGCCCTCAGGCGCTCCGGATCCAGCCCGAGGCGCTCGAGGGCGGCGGGGCGTACGTTGCTGAGAAAGACGTCCGCGTCGTCGATCAACTCGTAGGCGATCTCCCGTCCGGCATCCTGCCTCAGATCGAGGACGACGCTGCGCTTGTTGCGATTGTCCATCTCGAAAATCGGGTTGAAGGGCAGATCCCCGCCCAGGAGCCGGTCGAAGAGTCGCGAGGGATCTCCCACCCCCGGCGGCTCGATCTTCACGACGTCCGCTCCCCAATCTCCCAGGATGCAGCCGGCCGCGGGGCCCGCCACCCAAACCCCGAGTTCGATGACCTTGACTCCCTCCATGGGTCCCGACATGGATCTTCTCCCCTCCCCTCGCAGCCTCTGGACTTTCGACTGCCCGCAAAGCACCGAAACTATCGCGGCTCGAAAAATTCGCCATCGGACACGACGGCATCCACCAGGCCCCAAGCCAGGGCCTGCTGCGCATCGATCCTCTCGCCGGTCAGCGCCAGCCAGGCGCTGCGTTGGCGCCCGATGCGGCGCGGCAGGCTCACCGTTCCCCCCGCTCCCGGAACCAATCCCATGCCGACTTCCGGCAACTGAAAAAAGGCACTCTCGGCCGCGACCACCCGGGATACGAAAGCGGGCAGTTCCACGCCGGCCCCGATGCATGCCCCATGCACCCGGGCCCGGGTACGCGGAGCCAGGGCGGAGAGCAGGCGGGCCGGATTTCTCACGCTGCGCACGGCATGGGCCGTCGCGGGGTCGGGGAAGTCTCCGAATTCATCGAGATCGCCACCGCTACAGAAGGATGGCCCCGCTCCCCGCAGAACGATTTCCGCGATCTTCGAATCGCTTGCCGCGAGTTGCAGGCCCTCGACCAATCCGTCCCGCAGCGCCAATCCGAAAGCGTTGTGGCGTTCCGGGCGATTCAGGATCAGATCGAGTCGATCCCCCTCGCGTTCGATGAGGACGGCCGACGCATCGGATGCCTGGGGCCGACCCGGGCTCCGGGTCTCCAACCAGGACTGAAATTCCGCCCCCGACTGGAGCATGGAATAGACGAGGGATTCCGCGATCAGCCCCTCGTGAATGGAGAGACCCTCGCCGTGGCGGAGCAATTGCACGAGCCCGAGGGAGGCCCGGGGATGCGCCTCGACACACTGAAGCAGGGCATTCAGCCGTCCCCCATCGCCCGCTTCCAATACGACGTCGAAGGCATCGACCAGGGCGGCTCCCAGGGAGGAAATCTCGGGGGCCCGCAGGGCGATCGTCGGGCAGGCCAATTCCCTCAGCGCCCGGCGCGCGACTTCGACCTCGGCATGGAGCGAAGACGGGGCTTCCTCGATGGGCAGGTCGACGATGAGAACCCCGCATCCCGTCAGGGTCGCGAATTCCTCTCGGCCATAGGGAGAGCGGAGGCGATCGATCGCTTCGCGAAGAGAGCAGATCGACATCTTCCCCCCCGCCTCCATCAGCCCGAGAGCAGCCGGGCGCGAACCTTGCGGCGCAGCAATTTGCCCGTCTCGTTATAGGGGAGTTCCGTCCAGAAGTGGATGCTTTCCGGGGTGCGAGAGGAGCGCAGGCGATCCTTTACCCACTGCTGGAGTTCGGCTTCGCTCGTCTCCGCACCGCCCTTGCACGTCACGCTCGCCACCACCTTCTCGCCCCATTGTTCGTCGGGCAATCCCACCACGGCGGCGTCGGAGATGGCCTCGTGCTCGAGCAATACATCCTCGATCTCGCCCGGCGAAATATTCTCGCCGCCGCGAACAATGATGTCGTCGATACGCCCCTCGATGAAGAGATAGCCCTCCTCATCCATCGATCCGCCGTCCCGGGTCGGGAAGAAACCGTCCTCGAGCAATCGGCTGCCCCGACCGAGATATTCCCCGGAGACCTGCTCTCCCCGAACATGGATCTCACCGCGTTCATTCGGACCCAGCGTGCGACCCTCTTCGTCGCGGATTTCGACCTCGACGCTCGGCAGGGGTTGTCCGACGGATACGAGGCGGCGGCGCACGGCGGCATCGTCACTTCCGAGCGCGGCCCGATGATCCTCCGCGCCGAGGATCGAGATCGTCGAACTGGTTTCCGTCAGCCCGTAGGCATTGGCGAAATCCGTTCCCGGAAAGAGTTCGAGGGCCCTTTCGATGACGCTCTGGGGCATCTTACCGCCCCCGTAGGAGAGAGCGCGCAGATGCGGCAGCCCCGCATCCGGCTGCCCCTCGAGGGATTCGACGATCCGGGCCAACATCGTCGGCACGACAAAGGCATGAGAGACCTGCTCCTTGCGAGCCAACTCGAGCCAGGTCTCGGCGGTGAAATTGGGCAACTGGATGATCCGACGGCCGGAGTAGACGGAACTCGCGATCGCCGCCATGCCCGCAATATGGTAAGGGGGCACGCAGACCAGGGCCGCATCCGATTCCTCAGCGGACATGAACTCCACGGAGGTGATGATGTAGCTGACCAGATGCTTATGCCGAATCACCGCGGCCTTGGGAGGGCCCGTGGTCCCGCTGGTAAAGAGCAGGATCGCGATCTCGTCGGGATCCATCGACCACTCGGACTCCAGGCATTGATTCGCCGGATCCCGGGCCACCTGCAGGCATTCATCGCGGCCGATTACCTCGATCCGCTCGAGATCGCGGAGGGATTCCACCCGATCCGGATCGGTGACCAGTTGCGAGGGCGCAATCTGTCCAACCAGGTCGTCGAGTTCGGTCCCGGTGAGGCGATAGTTGAGGGGCACGAAGGGCTTGCCCGCCCAGGCGGCCGCGAATACGCCGATCGGCAATGCGAGACTGCTGACATCGAGCACGGCGAGGTGTTCGACATCGCTGTCGCGAAGCCGCGCAGCGATCCGGCCGGCCGCCTCGAAGAGTTCAGCATAGGTGAGGCGATCCTCGCCGTTGACCATGGCGATCCGATCCCCCATGCCCTGGGAGGCCATTTCGAGAAGCATCATCAGGTTCATAGGTCGACTCTCAAATCAATCCGATGAGGGAAGGGGCTTGGCGGCCTTGATCGTCAGGGCCACTCCATTCGCTCCCAGGGACCCATCGCCGGGCTTGGTGCAGAGGATCTCGAGATCCCCGGCTTCATTGACGTAGCGCTTGCCAATCTGTGTACCCTCCGAGGCATCCGCGGAAATCGATACGCCCTCCGGCGCGTCGGTCCCGAGCGCGACGAGCGGGGCTCCGCCACACGTCACTTCTACTGCCTCCTTGGGCGCCGCCACCACCATGACCTCGGTGCTGCAGACCGCGCTCTTGAGACGGGTTCCCGCTTTCAAGTCCGCCATACTCGCTCTTCCTTTCTCCTGATTGATCAGGTTGATCTCTCGTCCATTTTCCCTGCGAGCCGAGGAAGCCCGCCGCCCAATCCCGAGTTCAAAATTTGCAGCGCCGGCTCGGGCTCGCTTCGGCCCCTCGACGAGTAGCTGAATACGAGGCCGATGAGACTCTATTGTAAAATTCGCCACTCGATCCCCGGCCGGGGGCCGGAAAATAGCTGTAATCAGCCTCCGATGTTAGCCTTGAGAATCCATCGTATAGCTCTATTCAGTCGGACTGAAATTGCGCGATTCCATGCCGACCCCGATGGACTTCAGGGAGTTCCCCCTTGCAGCAGACGATCCCAGCCCCCCCGGATCTCGAAATCGCTCCAGCGACTGAGTACGCGCGCCGACTGCTGGCGGATTGCGGGCTGCCGGGACTCGAAATCCCCACCCTTCTCGACGCCGATTCCGCGCTCGAATGGGCGCGATCCGGGGCCATGGCCCTGACGGGCAGGCCCGGAGAGGCCCCGAAAACGGCCCCGGGGCCCCTCGCCCTCTCCGCCCGGGGAGCGGCCAGGGCGCTGGCCCGGCTGGCCCCGGAGAGCCGGGCCCTCGCCAATCTCGACGGGCCGGCACTGCTGGGAGAGCGAGCCGCCCTCTCGGGCCTCGAGCGAAGGGGATCCATCTCCCCGGGAGGCGGCTGTCGTTTCCTGGCGAGTCGCGACGGCTGGCTCGCGGTCAATCTCCCGCGAAGCGCGGATCGCGAATTGCTGCCGGCCTGGCTGGAGGCGGAGCCCCGGCCCGACGAGGAAGCCTGGCATCTGATCTCGCGCTGCCTGCCTGCTCGACGCGGCGAAGCCTGGCTCGAACGGGCCCATTGCCTGGGGCTGGCCGTAGCACCCGCGGGCTCAGCACCACTCGCCTCGTCTCGGCCCTGGCTCGAAGTCCAGTCACAGGGGCGCCGCGCAGGGCATCCGCTCGCGAACGAACCCCGGGTGCTGGATCTCTCCTCCCTCTGGGCGGGCCCGCTCTGCGCCCAACTCCTCGGCCTCGCCGGCGCCCGAGTCGTGAAGCTCGAAAGTCGACAGCGACCCGACGGCGCGCGCCGCGGCCCAGCCGAATTCTTCGATCTCCTGAATGGGGAGAAGGCCAGCGTCGTTCTCGACTTCGCACAAGACGACGGGCTGCGAAGACTCCGGGAACTGATCGAGGGAGCCGACATCGTCGTCGAGAGTTCGCGCCCCCGGGCGTTGGAACAATTGGGGATCGACGCCGCGGCCTGGGTGCGGAAGCGGCCCGGGCTGACCTGGCTCTCGATCACCGCCTACGGACGTCACACTCCCCGGGACCATTGGGTGGGCTTCGGAGACGATGTCGCCGTCGCGGCGGGCGCCGCGATCGCCCCGGATGCGAAAGCTTCCCCTCCGCTTTTCTGCGGCGATGCCATCGCGGATCCCCTGACCGGCCTGCACGCCGCGGTGGCCGCGCTCGCCCGGCATCGGAGTGGCGTCGGGGGACTCCTCGATGTCTCCCTGCTCGGCGTGACCGCCCATGCGCTGCAATGCCCCGGAAATTCTCCGGCCGGGGTCGTCGAATACGGGCCAGCGGAACGGGGCGGAGCGGGGGGAGAGGGCTGGCTCGTCTCCGCCGGGCGACGGGAGGCCGTGGCGGCCCCGCGCGCTCGCAGGGCCCGGGGGCGCGCGCGTCCCTTCGGCGCCGACAACGCCGCTCTGCTCGGCAGAGACGAGCGGCATGGAATGCCGGGGGAACGGAGTTGAAACTCCTTCGCATCGCGTCAGCCGACGTGGGAGGACAGAAACTCGACGTCCGCATTCGAGACGGGCGCATCCAGGAATGGGGCTGGCCCCTGGCGCCCGAGGCCGGGGAGGATCTACTGGACGCCGGTGGCGGAGCACTGCTGCCGGGACTGAGAGATCACCATCTGCACCTGCTGGCCCTGGCGGCCGCCCGCCGATCCCTTCGCTGTGGACCGCCGCAGGTCCGAGACGCCCCGGAATTTCGGAATCTCCTGGCCCGAGCGGCCGCCGAGATGGATCGCTCGGGCGAGCAGCGGCCCTGGCTGCGGGGCGTCGGATATCATGAAAGCGTGGCCGGCAGCCTGGATCGCCACATCCTCGACCGCTCCGTGGGCCAGCTGCCCCTGCGCGTTCAACATCGCAGCGGGGCCCTGTGGATGCTGAACTCCGCCGGCCTCGAAAGACTCGGCCTCGAGCCCGGAGAGGCGAGGCCATCCGGAATGGAATGCGACGCCGCCGGAAGACCCACGGGCCGTCTCTACCGGCTGGACAGCTGGTTGCGGGATCGGTTGGCGAGCCGGGGCGAGAGTCGCATTCCCGACCTGAAAGAGGTGGGGCGCAGCCTTTCGGCCCTGGGGGTGACGGGAGTCTGCGACGCGACGCCGGGAAATGGAGCCGAGACCCTCGATATTTTCACCGCAGCCGTGGCCGACGACCGCCTGCGCCAGCGGCTGCTGCTGATGGGAGGCCTCGATCTGCCTCGGCCCCGACATCCTCGCATCAAACGCGGAGCCCTGAAGATCCTGCTGGATGAGAATTCATTGCCCGAGGAAGAACATCTGGTCGCGCAGATTCGCCGGGCGCATGGCGCCGGGCGTGGTGTGGCCTTTCATTGCGTTACGCGCGCCGAACTCCTCGTCGCGGCGAGCGCGCTGGAGCGAGCCGGCAGCCTCGGGCGGGATCGCATCGAACATGCCAGCCTGGCACCCCCGGACCTGATCGAATGCCTGGCCAGACTGCGAGCGACCGTCGTCACCCAGCCCAATTTCCTGCACGAGCGCGGAGATGCCTACCTCCGGGAGGTCGAACCTCGCGATCACCCCTGGCTCTATCGGGGCCGGGCATTCCTCAGCGCCGGACTTCCGCTCGCGGGCGGCACGGATGCGCCCTTCGGGAACTGCGACCCCTGGGCAGCCATGCGAGCAGCCGTCGAGCGTCGCTCCGCAGGAGGCGCCGAGATGGATCCCGCAGAGGCATTGACCGCCGAAGAGGCGCTGGCACTCTTCACCTCTCCCCTCGAGCATCCGGGTCAGAGCCTGGCAGTCCTGACCCGGGGCGCCCCGGCGGACCTGCTGCTTCTCGATCGACCCTGGAGTCGGGCCCGGGAGCGACTCGATGGCGACGACGTCCGTGCAACCCTGGTGGGGGGGCGAACGGTGTGGCGGCGAAATGGATCCCCGGACACCCCTGCGGCCTAGCGAATCTACCGCGGCGAATCGCGGGATCGGCCGCGGCATCGAGGATTCGCTTTCCGGCATCGCGGCGAGACCCCGCGAGCGGCGCCGCAACGAGATCCCGCGCAGCCCGGGCGACCGGATTCCGCCCTTGCAGCAAGTTCCCCTGGGACCACGCGACTCCCATCCGGGAGTTCCACGACCCGATCCGCACCTCAGGGGGACTCAGACGAGGGCAATTACACCCGAATCTTCCGAAAACGCCCGTGATCGCGGCGCTCCAGGGCTGGCTGGCGGGCCCTGCCCCTCGCTGCACTCGCACCCCGGGGCGGCGCTGATCTCGAGGAGAATCCGGCGGCGGGGCTTCTTCTGGCGAGTTGCTAGCGACTCCGAGGACCCGCCCCCTATACTGCCCCCCACACGCCCGCCGCTCTCGCTGGCTCGCCCAGCCTCTGAAAAAGCTCAGCCGCTGGAGATGTATGGCCACCGGAAGTTCCCCTCGCCCGGGGGATACAGACTCGCTCCCCACACCGAGGCAGGCCCGTCGATCCCTCGGGGCCATGCCCCGCATCCGGGCCCGCTGGATCGGATGGCTCCTGCTCATCGGAATCGCCCTCCACGCCCTCGTGCCTGGCGGCGAGGGCCCCCTGGTGGCCAGCGAGGCACGCGCCAAAGAAGCCGCAGAGCGCGAGAGCCTCGTTTCCCTGGCCCGACTTGAGCCCGCGAGCGGTGTCGTCAACGTCGCCGCCGGGGCCAGCGACGTGGTCCGGCAGGTCCTCGTCCAGGATGGAAGCGAGGTGACGGAAAGCCAGGTCCTGGTCCTGCTCGAGAGCTACGAGTTGCGGGCCGCGGAACTCGATGCCGCCCGGATCGAGTTGGAGCGCGCCGACCTCGGGCCACTCGAGATCGAGGCCCAGAAGGCGCGAATTCGGGCGGTTCAGGCCGAACTCGACTACGCGAAGGATGAGGTCAGCAGCCAGGAGGGGCTGAGTGAGAAGGGCTTCAGCGCCGGCAAGGAATTTCGCGAGGCGCAACTGCAGGTTCTCCGGGCCGAGGAGCAGTTGAATGAGAGCAACGCGCTGCTCGAAAGACGCATCGCGAACCTCGACCTCGCCCGACGCGAAGCGGAGAATAGGGTCCAGCAGGCCGAAGCCCGCTTGGAGCAGACCATGATTCGTTCCCCGCTGAACGGACGTGTACTGCGAGTGAGGATTCGCGAGGGGGAGCGCGTCGATCAGAACCCCGTCGTCAGCATCGCGGCCACCCAGACCATGATGGCCGTGGCCGAAGTGCACGCCAATGAAATTCGATTGGTTCGGGTGGGACAGCGGGCGGTCTTCAGCAGCCCCGCCCTGCCCGATGCGCTTTCGGGCCAGGTGGACTCGGTCGGACAGATGATCTTCAGCAACAATGTGATCGGTGAGGATCCCACGGCACCCCGGGGCCTGCGCGTGGTCGAAGTTCGCGTGCGCCTGGAACCAAACGAGTTGGCCCGGAAGATGACCCACCTCGAGGGCCAACTGCGAATTCACCTCGAGGACCGCGAACAACCTTGACGGAATCGCCAACCCATGAGCCCTCCTCGCGACGCCTTCGGCCCGTCCCCTTTGCGCGTCAGCTCCTATCACATCGGAAGACGCGTACCGCCGTGGCCACTGTCGGCGTGGGCTTTGCGATCCTGGTCGTCTTCATACAACTCGGATTCTATGGCGCCGTCTTCAACACGGCCCTGGCCGTCTCGGAGCGTTTCGACGCGGAATTGATGCTGATCTCGCCGAGTTTCGTCTACCTGGGCGAAACGGGAACGATCCCCCGCAGCCGCCTCTACCAGGCCCTGGCCCACCCCGACGTCGCGAGCGCCACCCCCATCTACTTCCGCTATGCGAATTGGCGCGATCCCGGCAGCGGGAATTCCTGCCGCCTCTTCGCGATCGGCTTTCCCCTGGCCGAAGCCGAAGTGGCCCTCCCCCTCCGATTGCCCGCACTGACGGATCAACTCGAAGCATTGAAGGCGATGGATACCCTGCTCCTCGACCGCTCCACCCACGAGAAATGCGGCCCCGTGGACCCCGAGGGCCGGACCGAAATCCGCGACGTCGCCGCCCGGGTCGTGGGCCATTTCGACCTCGGGGTGGGCTTCCTGGCCGACGGCGCCATGGTGGTGAGCGATGATAGTTTTGCCCACTTCTTCCGGGGGCATCCCCTCGACCGTCCCCACCTGGGCCTGCTCAAACTGCATCCCGACGGGGATCCCGAAGCCGCCGCGAAGGCCCTGGGCGAAATCCTCCCGCCCGATGTGAGAGTGGTCACGCGCTCGGAGTTGAGTGCCTACCAGACCCTGCATTGGGTGGACAATACGGCCGTGGGTGACATCTTCGGCATGGGGGCCGTCGCGGGCTTCTTCGTTGGAGTCGTCGTGCTCTTCCAGATTCTCTCGGCCGATATTCGCAATCAACTGCCCCTCTACGCGACGCTGAGAGCGATGGGTTATTCCCAGCTTCGGCTCAAGCGCTACATCCTTGAGCAGGCCTGGATCTACGCCCTGCTCGGCTATGGACCGGCACTGCTCGTCGGCCTCGCTACCTTCCCCGTGATCGAGGGCTTGACCCACCTTCCGATTTTTCTCAGCCCCGGCCTCGCGGCAGGGGTTCTGATCGCGAGCTTGCTCATGTGCAGTCTTTCCGCGCTGCTCTCGGCGCGAAGGCTCCAACGGGCCGACCCCGCGGAACTCTTCTGATGCAGAATATTTCGAAAGCCCTGCGCTTTTCGCGTCGGCTCCTGCTCCATGAGCGGAGTCGACTGTTGGCCTCTACGGGGGGCATCACCTTCGCCCTGCTGCTGATGCTGCTCCAACTCGGCTTCCGCAATGCCCTCCTCGACAGTTCGGTCGAGCAACTGAGACGCCTCGACGCCGACATCATCGTGATCAACAAGGGCAAGCATCCCTTCCTGGCGCGGGATAGGATGCCGGCCGAAAGGCTCTACCAGGCGCTCTCGGTTCCGGGCGTGGCCTCTGCCGCACCCGTCTGGATGTCCCTCGAACAGTGGAAGAATCTGGAGCAGAATACGCTTCACCCGATTCGAGTAATCGGATTCGACCCGGAAAAACCCACCTTCCTGATCGATGCCGTGAACGAAAACGCGGAAAAACTGAAGCGTAAGGGAACGGCCCTGATCGACAAACTCTCCCGGGATTCCTATGGCCGCCTCGAGGCGGGACCCGCCCAGGTCAGTCGCCATCAGATCGAAATCGTCGGAACCTTTGCCCTCGGCACGGATTTCGAGGTCGACGGCAGCCTGCTCGTCTCCGACGAAACCTATTTCGAATTAACCCATGACGGCAGCCGAGAGGTGGAAGCGGCCCTGCTCAAGCTCGAAAAGGGCGCGAATCCGGCGAAGGTCCTGACGACGCTTTCCGAGATCTTGCCCGGGGATGTTCGCGCCTACGCGAAGGAGAGTCTGATCGAAGACAATCTTCGCTACTGGGAGCAGGGCACGCCCATCAGCATTTTCCTACTCGTCGGAGTCGCCCTCGGCTTCGGGGTAGGCATCGCGATCTGTTATCAGATCCTCTATACGGAAGTCATCGATCATCTAGTGGAGTTCGCCACGCTGAAGGCCATGGGCTATAGCGATCGCTACATCAAACTCGTCGTCATCGCCGAGGCGGCCCAGCTCTCGATGCTGGGCTTCATCCCCTCCATCGTTCTGGGAGGCGTGTTGCTGGCGGGCCTGGGCATCAGCAGCGGCCTGCCCGCTTCCCTGAGTCTGGGCGACATCCTGGGTGTCGGGCTGCTCTCCTTCGGCATGTGCACCCTGGCGGGAATGCTGGCCCTGCGCAACATCCAGCGGCTGGAACCCGCGGAACTCTTCTAGGTGGAGGGCATGAGCAAAGGCATCGACGCAATCCAGATCGAGGGCGTCAATTATGCCTTCGGCACGGGGGAGGCCCGCAAGCAGGTTCTCTTCGGAATCGACCTGCGCCTTGAAGAGGGCGAATTCGCCATCATGACCGGGCCCTCGGGTTCCGGCAAGACGACACTGCTGAGCCTGGTGGGCGCCCTGCGGCGACCCCAGGAGGGCCGACTCATCGCCATCGGCCACGACCTCAAACGCCTGGACGAATCGGGGCTCGAGAGCTATCGCTGCCAACTCGGTTTCATCTTTCAATTGCACAACCTCTTCCCCGCCCTCACGGCCTTCCAGAGCGTGCAGATGGCCGCTGACCTGGCCGGCGATCTCGGACCCGACCCCGGCAAATACATCGCCCAATTGCTCGATCGACTCGGCCTCGGCGAACGTCTCGACTACAAACCGGGCCAGCTTTCGGGTGGACAACGCCAACGCGTGGCCATCGCCCGCGCATTGGTCCACCGCCCCGCACTGGTCCTCGCGGACGAGCCCACCGCAGCCCTCGACGCCGGGAATACCGAAATTGTTCTCGAACTCCTGGCGGAACTCGCCCACCAGAGAGGCACCACCGTGCTCATGGTCACCCAGGATGCCCGGGTCTTCAAAAAGGCAGATCGGCTGATCCATCTCGTCGACGGGCGGATCGTCCGGGATGAAGGCCCTCGGAATCCCGCGAATCCGGGAAGCAATCCGAGCTGAATCCATCGGCGCTGAATGACGCCACCCGAGAAGCCTCTCACTTCGGCTCGGCATCTGCAAACCCGGCCGCCAAACCACCACCCCCTTCTCCCTTGATTGCTGACTCCGGGCCCAGGCCTTACCCTTTCCGCATGACTGTGCTGGCACTGGCTCCGGAAACGCGCGAAGACCATGTCCTGGCGGTCGACGTAGGCACCTCGGCGATCAAGGTGGCCCTGGTCTCCTACACGGGCGAGGTGCGGGATTGCGCCAGCCAGCCGATCGAGGTTCTCTACCCCGAGCCCGGCTGGGCCGAGCAGGATCCGAATGCATGGTGGAATGCGATCTGTGCCGCGGTTCGCCAATTGCGCGATGGACCGAATTTTCATCCGGCCGGGATCCGGAGCATCGTCTTCTCCTGCCAGATGTTCGGCGTCCTGCCCGTCGACCGCGACGGCAAACCCCTGATGAACGCGATGATCTGGCTGGATACCCGCTCCCGGGAACAGGCCCGAAGGATGACCCACGGCCATCCGAAGATCAGCGGTTATGGCCTGCCGCGACTGATCAAATGGCTGCGGACGACCAATGGAGTGCCGAGTCTCGCCGGCCGCGATACGACCTCGAAATTCGTCTGGCTGCGGGAGCAGCGCCCAGACATCTGGGAGCAGACCTACAAACTCCTCGATGTAAAGGACTACCTGGTGATGCGCTGTACCGGCCGCATGTCCACCAGCTACGACCTGGCGAGCGGGGGCTGGCTCTTCAGGACCCGCAAGGGAAATCTCGGCTGGTCGGAGGAAATTCTCCAGATGCTCGGCCTGGATCCGGAGCGCTTGCCCGAGGTCATTCCCTCGACATCGGTCGCGGGTGAACTGCGAGCCGATGCCGCGGAGGATCTCGGCATTCATGCCGGGATCGCCGTGGTCAGCGGGGCCGGGGATGTGCCCTCGTGTGCGGTGGGATCGGGAGCGGTCCGCGACGGCGAAGTACACCTCTACCTGGGCACGAGTTCCTGGGTTGCGACCCATCTCGACAATCGGGCCGTCAATCCCTTCGCGGCAACGGGCACCCTCTGCGCCGCCGAGTCCGGCAAATACATCCTGATCGCCACCCAGGAGACGGCCGGAGCTTCCCTCGAATGGGTGCGTCGAAAGCTACTCGATTCCTCTCTCGATTATGAGGCGATCGACGCCCTGGTCGAGGATTGCGAAGCGGGGGCCGACGGCGTCTTCTTCTTCCCCTGGCTGATGGGGGAACGCGTACCCGTGGATGAATCGGCTCTGCGCGGTGGATTCGTCAATCTGGGACTCGATCATGACCGCCGCCATCTGCTGCGCGCCGTCTTCGAAGGCGTGGGCTTCAACAATCGCTGGGCCCTGGACGTCGTCGAAAAATTGCTCGGTGAGAAGGTGCCGAAACTGCGAATCACCGGGGGTGGAGCCCAAAGCGATGCCTGGTGCCAGATCATGGCCGATATTCTCGACAAGCGGATCGAAAGGGTCGCGAATCCGCAATTCACGGGGGTTCGCGGAGCGGCACTGATCGCCCTGAGGGCCCTGGGTGAAATCGACTCTCTCGACGAAATGCACGATCTGGTCGAGATCGAGGCCTACTTCGAACCTCAAGCGGAATATCGTGAACTCTATTCCCGGCGTTACGAAGCCTTTGTCTCCTACTTCAAGACCACCCGTTCCTGGTTCCGACAGCTCAACGAGGGCGAATGACGCCCAGCGATCCCTGAAGATTCGCTCGGCCCATGAGACGAGCCTTCTGCGTCGATCCGTCGGCCCCGAGTGATCTCAGCCGGATCCCGTCAACTCGAGAAAGTAGTAGAAGACGGGGGCGACGAAGATGAACGCGTCGTAAACATCCAATACCCCTCCCTGGGTGGGAATCAGGTCGCCGTAATCCTTGACTCCGGCCCTGCGCTTCAGCCGCGAGGCGAAGAGATCCCCCGCAAGCCCCGCGCAGGCGATCAGGATGGCCGCCGCTGCCAGGCGCAGGGAATCGAATTCCGGCACGGCAAATGAAAAAGCGAAGGCCACCGCGATCGCGAAGAGGATTCCCCCGGCGACTCCCTCCGCGGTCTTGCCGGGGCTGAGTCGCGGGAAGATCCTGCGCCTGCCGATGCTGCTGCCCACCAGGTAACCGGCGGAATCCTGGGCCTCGCAAATGCCGTAGAAGAGAATCGCGTAACCGAAACCGTCCTCTCGCAGGCCCAACTCCAGGAAGAAAGCCAGGCAGGCAAAGGGATAGAGAAGTCCGAATGCAGTCGAACGCATTCGCGGCAGGATGGATTCAGGGTGTGCGAGAGCCCCCCAGCGGAGCCCCTGGTAGAGGATCACGAGCAGCGGAAAGAGCCAGCCGATCACTCCCGGCCGCAGGTAGACGATCAGAAGAATCAGGACCCCGAGTGCGCCGCCCCAGCCCGGCCACGGCGACTCCCCTCCCCGCTCGAATGTTCCGTAGAGTTCCCGGGCGCAGAGAAGGCCGAGCGCCAGCACCGCCCCCAGCAGCCAGGGCCCGCCCCAATAGGCGGGCAACCAGATGGCGGCGAGGAAGAGCACCTCCAATCCGAAACGCGTTCCCATTCGCGACTGGCCGGCGCGACGTCCGCGCCAGGCCCAATGAATCCCGACCCCAGCCCCGGCGATGGCGAAGAGGCTTCCCAAGGTCCAGAGGAGGCGGACGGCGATCTCCTCCTTCAAGATGCTGCGCTTCCCTTCAACTTCTCAAGATAGCGACCCAGGGCCAGCAGGAAGGCCTCGATATCCCCCGCATCGATCGCCCCGAGCACCGCCAGCCGAAAGGTGGCTTCCGCACCGGGTTTGCCGGGATAGATCGTGAAGCCCTGCTGATCGAGGGCGTCGTGCATATGATCGAAGTCGTACCAGGGGGCTTGCGGTGCCCGGATCGCCACCAGGATCCCGCTCTGATGCTCATCCTCGAGTAGCGAGTCGAAACCGAGGTCGGCCAGGCCCTTCCTCAGCACCCGCATGCTCTCCTGGTAGCGCTTCTGGCGACCCTCGAGGCCCTCGCTCTCGAATTCGAGCAACGCCTGATGGAGTGCTGAAACCACCTGGGGCGGAACGGTGAAACGACTCTGCCCCGTCTGCTCGAGATGGTCGTGCTCGGCGACGAGATCCAGCACATAGCAGTGCCGATCCGTCCCGCGCAATTCGTCGATCAGGCAGCGGCGAAGAATCGCGATGCCTAGGCCCGCCATTCCCTGCAGGCATTTATTCGAACTGCTGAAGAGGATGTCCACCGCCCCTGCGCCTACCCGAATCGGCAATGCGGCGAAACTCGACATGGCGTCGAGCATCAATTTGAGGCCCCGGCGATGCGCGGATTCGATCAGGGAATCCAGGGGGTTCAGCAATCCGGAACTCGTTTCGTGATGGATCGCAAAGAGGTGGGAAGCGCGACCCTCCTCTTCCGCCAGGATTGTGTCCAGGCGATCAAAATCGATCGGCCGACCCCAGTCCATCTCCACGACCCGATGGTCGATCCGATGGGCCGCCGCGATCGCGGCCAGGCGTCGACCATAATCCCCGTTATCCAGGATCACGACCCGACCCATCGGCGGGATCAAGCTCACCAGACCGGCCTCGAGGATGGTCGTGCCACTGCCCACCAGGGGAATCGCAGCGACTTCTTCGGGATCCCCCGCCGCCCGGGCCAGCCGCCGACGCACATCCGCGTACAACTCGCAGAAGCTCTTCTCGCGGGGACAGATATCCGGAATCAGCAGGGCCGCCTTGACACTATCCGTCGTGGTGGCCGGCCCCGGGTTCAGCAGGATCTTTCGTTCGATCGACTTCATCTCATCACTCCATCGACTCATCGGAGGTCGCCAGATCGCGACCCGCCCCTGGATTCGGGGCGCATAGGGGAGCAACCTTGTCGCGCACTCGCAGATAATGACTCTCGTAATCCACCTCACCCCAGAGCAGATCCGGAACCAGGCGTACCTCCACGACACGCGAACGACTCGCCTCCACCAGGGCGTCCATCTCGTAAGCCATTCTTCCATGCCCCCGCTCGGCTACGAAATCCGCGTAGGCGCGCGACATGATCCGGGCCAGCGGATGCGAGATGCGCACCATGCCCACCAATTCGCCAAAGACCGAATTCAGTTCCTCGGCTTCCTTGGACATCCCGCAGAGCCCACGCTCATCCGTTTCGATCCAGACCTCATCCGTGGCCCCGGTCGGCGCCGAAGCCAATAGGACATCGGGCGCGTCTCCGGCGAGCAGGGCATCGAGGGCGCGCTCCTCGTAGAAGAGATCGCTCTCGAGAAGCAGAAAATCCTCTTCGACGTACTCGAGAGCGCAGGCCAGGGAAGCCATGCTCCCGGTCTCCGCATAGGCGGGATTCAGTACCGTCTCGACCCCCGTCCTTTCCTGCGCCCATGCCTCGTAGACCCCGGCGAGATGACCGACGACGATCAGGACACGCGAAATCCCACGCTGCTGCAGGAGGCGAATGGAACGTGCGATCAGCGACTCCCCTTCGATCTCGATGAAGCCCTTGGGTCGGTCGGAGAAGAGTCCTTCGAGGCGGGTTCCCATTCCCGCGGCCAGAATGACCGCCAGCGTCGGTCCCGAGCTCATTCCGAAAGTCCGCCCACCCCATCGCGAAAGACCTGGGCAATTTCCGGGGGCGAGAGTTCGGGACGCGCCAGACCCTCGCTCTCGCGCTCATCGACCGATACGTGCAGCAATAGTGGACCGCTGCCCCGCTGATCCGCCAGCCAATCGAGGGCCGTTCCGAGGCCCTCGCGACCGCAGCAACGGGCCGCGCCCACATAGCCACAGGCCAGGGCGACTTCGGCAAAATCAACCCAGGGCGAAACCGTCAACTGCCCACCCGTCGAAGCGTAGGTGCCGTTGTCCACGACGATATGCGCCAGGCGTCGGGGTGCCAGGGCACCGATCGTGGCCAGGCTGCCCATGCGCATGATCAGGGCCCCGTCGCCGTCGAGAACGTGCAGCGAGCGTTCGGGAAGCGTTCGCGAAATTCCGAGGGCGATCGCCGCGGCGAATCCCATCGATCCCTGCATGGGAAAGTGTCGATCGAGCAGACCCCGGGCGGCCAATTCCCTGGACATGAAGCCCGTCGTGGACACCGCCGCAACCTCGGGAAAACGCTCCAGCCAGGCGGCCAGGAATTCGCTACGCGAAGGCAATTCGCCGCCCCTGAAGCGCCGAGGCACGCCCGCCCGTCCGCCTTCCGCATTCGAAACCGCCGGCGGAACTCTGCCCCCGCTCGCCCGCCCGCTCTTGGCGAAAACGCCGCGGGGAACGATCAGGGCCGAGGGCCGACGTTCCTTCCGGAGATGGGCCACGGCATCCGCCACGGCCGCCTCGAGATCCGTCGATTCCCTCAGAATCGTGGCGGGGATCCCAAGGGATTCGAGGAGCCCAGGGGTCGCCTCGCCCATCGGATGATGGTGAACGGCGTCCTGGCTTCCGGGCTCACCGCGCCAGGAGACGATCACGAGGGCGGGCACCTGGTAGGGAATGCAGAGAGAGGCGAGGGGATTGATCGCATTGCCCAGACCGGAATTCTGCATCAAGGCGGCGCCGAGACCTCCGGCCAGCCACATCCCCGCCGCAGCACAGACGGCCTCCCCCTCCACCGATGCCGGGATGTAGTCGACCTCCTCGGATCCCTCGGCCTCCAGAATCAGATCCGTGAGGATCGAACAGGGAACGCCCGCGAAGCCCTTCACCCCAGCCTCGCGCAAGGCTCCGAAGAAGAGTTGCGCGTCAAGGGGCAAGCCCGGAACCTCCTGCATCGTGCGGCGGGAAGGCGCTCTCCCGATCAGACATCTCCGCTCCGGGCCACGTCGGTGAGACTATTGAGATCGATCCAATCCCCCTGCACGTAGATCACCCTCACCGATCGGGGATCCCTCTCGGCCAGCCGAGTCAATACCAGACAGAGATCGAGTTCGCGGCCGTCGGGGCGCGCGCGCACCTCGTCCAGGGCCTCCAGGAATGCCTCCATCCCCTCGCCCCGCACCCTCAGCATCCCGATCCACTCGCCATCCGCGGCATCGTCGGCCAGATCTGGGGCCATCGCCTCGAGATAATTCTCCGATTCCTCGAAGGCATTCGCCGGCGGACCGGAAACCCGGACGCGATCCGCCCCGCGGCCCGTCTCGAGGAAGCGACGCGATGCATCCACCACGATGGTGATCGAAGCGTCCGAGGCGAGCAGCAGATGCAGCAGGTAACGCTTGAAGACCACGTCTCCGTAGGCGATCACCACCTCGCCCTCGAGGGCTTCCCGCGCCGCCTCCAGGGAACCGAGCAGGCCGTTTTCTTCCCAGCGCTCGTGGTCGAAGAAGCGCACACCCCCGGGAGCGAGGGCCTCGGGCTTGTAGCCGCGGACGATGGAAATATCCTTGATGCCCTCGGCTCGCATGCTCTGGAGCATCTTCTCGATCGCGGGCGTCCCCGCGATCGGAACCATGGCCTTCGGGCGGTCGAGGGTCAATTCGTCCATGCCCGTGCC
>PVBE010722241.1_pt1 | contig 19816 bp, 21 predicted proteins | sample 1631181 | NCBI WGS metagenome assembly PVBE01 (sample SAMN08397723, study PRJNA350692) | Marine metagenome, whole genome shotgun sequencing project. | isolation source: water | place: Pacific Ocean | collected 2012-04 | reverse complement strand
TGCAGATAGTGATGCAGGTGTCGGCCGCGTCCCGCATTACCTCGTATTCGACCTCTTTCCACCCCAGCAGCGACTTCTCGACCAGGATCTGGCTGATCGGACTTGCATCCAGCCCGTTCCGCGCGATGTCGTCGAACTCCGCGTCCGTATGCGCGAAGCCGCCGCCCGTGCCGCCCAGCGTGTAGGCGGGTCGGATCGCGACTGGCAGCCCAATCTTCGCCGCCGCGGCCCGAGCTTCTTCGATCGTCGTACAGGTCTCGCTGGGCGGAGTCGGTTCTCCGATCTCCTCCATCAGGTCGCCGAAAAGCTGCCTATCCTCGGCCTTCTTGATGGCCTCCAGCGGTGTCCCCAGAAGCCGTACCCCATGACGGGCCAGTACCCCGGCGGCGTGCAGGTCGACGGCAAGGTTCAACCCAACCTGTCCGCCCAGCGTTGGGAGCAGCCCATCGGGTTTCTCCCGCGCAATGATTCGCTCCACGACGGGCACCGTCAGCGGCTCGATATAGACCCGATCGGCGACCCCTTGGTCGGTCATGATCGTCGCCGGGTTGGAGTTCACCAACACCGATTCCACGCCCTCTTCGCGCATCGCCTTGCAGGCCTGAGTGCCGGCGTAGTCGAACTCCGCCGCTTGCCCGATCACGATGGGCCCGCTGCCCAGGATGAGAACCTTTTTCGGTTTCGCCATGGCTACGCTGATTGGCTCCTGTGGCTCTTCGCGCCCGGTGTGGGGCCTGCCTCGTCTGATTCGTCCGTGGTTTCATCGATGTCCCGAACCAGCCATCCAGCAAATCCCGCTCCGACGACGGCGAGCCCGACCGCCAGCGGCACTGTGATGAGCGGCACCGCCGCGACAAGCAGCGCGCATTCCGCACCCGGATCGGGCTCCGTTACGCACACGATTCCAAATCCCAAAGACGTCACCCCCGCCGTGGCCAGCACTGCCGCAATCAGGAACAGCGCCAGCGCCATCCCGGGCGCGGCGTCATCCGCTTTGCGCAACGAGGGACGCCCGAACGGGACCGGGAGGGGAAGCGCACGCCGCATCAGAGAGGCAACTCGAATTGCATGCTGGGGTTGATGATCGGCACCAGGCCGCCGATTGCACTCAGGAAGCTCAGCGCGGGTTCGTTGCTGTCCGGCAATCGCCCCACCACCTTCTGGAAACCGTGATCGCGGGCGTGCTGTAACAGCACCTCCGCCAGCCGGGTCCCGTACCCCTTGCGTCGGTGGTTCGATACCAGCCACACGCCCAAGGTTGCGGTGTCGGGCCTCTGCGTGTCGAAATCCAGCGCGCCGAATCCCGCCGTCTCCCCGTCGGACTCCGCCAGGTAGATCGCCCCGGCCTCGCCCAGCCTCTCGATCCAGCGGGTGACTTCATCCGCCGACATCGCTGCATCGAAGCCCACGGGGTTGGGACCGCTGACAACGTCCTCAATAATCGCGGCGATGGCCGCGGCGTCCGCCGCTGTCGCATGCCGCAAGACCGGCTCACTCATCTCAGACTCTCCTTCCTGCGCCAGGTTCGGACGAGGTCCAAGAACTCGTCGAACAAGTAGCCATTGTCCAGCGGCCCCGGAGCCGCCTCGGAGTGGTATTGGATTGAGACGACGGGGAAGTCGCGATGCGTCAATCCCGCCACCGTCCCGTCGTGCAGATTGATGTGACTGACGACGGCGCCGTCGTCCAGCGCCTCCGCTTCCACCGCGTATCCGTGGTTCTGTGCGGTGATGTAGACGCGCCCCGTGCGGAGATCTTTGACCGGGTGATTCCCGCCGCGATGCCCGAACTTCAGCTTGAAGGTGTCCGCTCCCAGCGCCCGCCCGATCACCTGATGGCCCAGGCAGATCCCCATGACCGGGAGTGTTCCGAGCAGCGCCCGAGCCACCGCGACCTGTGAATCCCGCAGTGCGGGATCACCCGGTCCGGGCGACAGCAGAACCCCGTCCGGCTCAAGCGCTCGAATCTCGTCGACAGATGCGGTCGGGGGCAGCACCGAGACCTGACAGCCTCGCCGGCGCAGCTCCCTGGCAATGTTGAACTTCAGCCCCTCGTCCAAGACCACGATGCGGAAGTCACCGCTCGTACTCCCCAACCCTTCGACGCCGCCCTCCCAATCGTACGGTTCGGTGGTACCCACGTTGCTGATGAAGTCCTGGCTGTCATACGACGGCACGTCCGAGAGCCGTGCCTGCGCCCGTTCCACTTCCGATGGATCCACGATCACGCCCTGCATCACCCCTTGGGAGCGCAGGCGCCGCGTCACGGCCCGCGTATCGATTCCCGCCAACCCCGGCAGCCCGTTCGTCAGCAGGTGCGTGTCCAGCGAGACTCCATCATGCGGATGCGATGGGGTCTCGCAGTCGTTCCGCACCACGAGCCCGCGCACCTGAATCTTGGCGCTCTCATCGATGCGCGGCTCGATCCCGTAGTTTCCGATCAACGGATACGTCAGGACCAAGATCTGCCCCGAGTACGAGGGATCGGTCAGCATCTCTTGGTAGCCGGTCATTGACGTGTTGAAGACCACCTCGCCCCAGGCATCGCCGTGATCGCCGATCCGGCGTCCCGCAAACACGGAACCATCCTCCAGCACCAGCGACGCAGGTGCCCGTGTCGAACTTGCATCCGCGATGCGCGGTGGGTTCGATTCCACGCTCATTCGCCTGTCCTTGCCAGCAGGTACAGAGCCGCCATCCTCACCGCGACGCCGTGCTGGACCTGGCGTTCCACCTCGCTTTGCAGCCCGTGGGCCACGTCGGCGGCCACCTCGATGCCCTGATTCATGGGTCCAGGGTGCAGCAGTGGGGCGCCCTCGGCGGCCTTCGCGAGCCGCGTCGAGTCGATCTGATATCGCGACGCATATTCTCGCAGTGACGGCAGCATCGCGCTGCGCATCCGCTCCTTCTGGATGCGCAGCGCCATCACCGCATCCGCCCCAACGATCGCCCGGTCCAGGTCATCGTCGACCTCCACGGCCGGTAGCCCGTGGACTTGCGATGGCTCCAAGCCACGCGGCATCAACGTGCCGGGTCCAACCAGCGTGACTGTCGCTCCCAGCGTCGTCAGCGCCCAGATATTGGACCGCGCCACGCGCGAATGCTGTACGTCGCCGACGATTAGGACCCGCTTTCCCTCCAGTGTCCCCATCGTCTTGCGCAGTGTGTAAGCGTCCAGCAGGGCCTGTGTTGGGTGCGCGTGCCAACCGTCGCCGGCATTGATCACGTGCGCGCTGGTCTCCCGTGCTGCCAGGTAGGGTGCTCCCGAAGACGGGTGTCGCATGACGATCACGTCGGCGCCGATCGCCTTGAGCGTCTGCACCGTGTCAACCAGCGACTCACCCTTTTCCACACTGGAGCCGCTCCCCGCCACATTGATGACGTCCGCCCCCAGTACCTTGCCGGCAAGCTCGAACGAGGCCCGAGTTCGCGTACTTGCCTCGTAGAACAGATTCACCACCGTCACCCCGCGCAACGCCGGCGTGCGCGCCACGCGTCGATGCAGCACCTCCTCCATGCCCGCGGTCGTGTCCAGGATCAACAGGATTTCATCGCGCGTCAGCACGTCGATGTCCAACAGATGTGGGCCTGCCCACGTCGTCTGATTCTCGGGGATGGGGGTCTTCAGCTCCCCGTGGCCTGGCGGCGTGCTCTCCGTCGCCTTCGACTCGATCACCATGGCTAGCTCCCCTGTCCGCGTCGCTCAGATGTCGATGCCGAGGTCGAGGTCGAGGTCGAGGTGGGATGGGTCGACTTCACCGCGTCGCCCGTATCGATTCCCGCCCGAACGATCACTGCGTCGCTCTCGTCTGTCTCGGACAGATGGACTTCCACCGCGTCACTTCGATGCGTGGGGAGATTCTTGCCCACGTAGTCGGGGCGGATTGGCAACTCTCGGTGCCCCCGATCCACCAGCACGGCCAGTTCGATCGCGGCCGGGCGGCCATAGTCGATCAGCGCGTCCAGCGCGGCCCGGATCGACCGCCCGGTGAAGAGCACGTCGTCCAACAGCACAATGACGCGGTCATCGAGGGACTCGGGCAGATCACTGGGGTGCACCGTCGGCGGAAACTCCCGCATCGATAGATCATCTCGATGCAAGCTGATGTCGAGCGCGCCGGTCGTCACCGCGACGCCCTCGAAGCTGAGAATCGACTCTGCGATTCGCTCCGCCAGGGGCACCCCGCGCGTTCGCATCCCCACCAGAACGAGGCGTGCCGGGTCGGAGTGATGTTCCAGGATTTCGTGCGCGATCCGTACGAGCGCGCGACGAATGGCATCGGCATCCAATACCACGCGTTGGTCCCGGGTCGCTTGTGCCACCGCGAACCGTCGGTCGCCGCCAGCCGCCCCGCTCGGGGAATCGCTTGCGGATCCGTTGCTGTTTCCGGCCGGAGTGCGAGACGATTGGCTCATCGGCGCAGGCCGATCGCCATGGCGCGAGGTGAGACGGCGCTATCCGTCGCTGCACACGCTGTGCTCGCTGCGTCCTGAAATGGAAACGCTCGGTCAAAGGCAAGGGGAGAAAGATGAGGGGGCGCTGAGGGGACAAATGAGCGGAAGTAGCATGGGAACATTTCGCGTCCTTCCCAGCCTCGCGGGACCGGATTAAAGGCACTGTGCCGGATCATATCGTACCAGCGATAGGTCGTGTCCGAACGACAAGCAGACCGTATCACGCACCCTCGCACCCGCCCGTCGGACTTCTGTCATCCGTCCGAGGTGGACCGGATGGATGTGTGCTGTGCAACACCGCGACTGCTATTGCTGTACGGAACAAGGCGGCCCAACCCTGGAGGTACCTCCAGGCGCCTTGCCCGAAGACAGAGTCCGAAGGCGGTGTCCGAAGGCAGTGTCCGAAGGCAGTGTCCCTTACACTGCGCTGGAGCCGGGTGACGGCTCCAGCGAAGAAAGCCCATGCATCTGCGTCCCCACGCCCTGTACTTGCGCCCCTCTCATCGCCAACTCTGGATATCGCGCCTGCGCGGCGTAGTGCTCATCGCCCTCCTCGCCGTAGTCGCCGCCTGCTCTGCTGGCGACGATGCGGCGTCGGACGATGGGAGCAGTACTGCAGCAAGCAGCGAGATTTCAGCCCCGAACGTCGATTCTGCGGAGTCCGGACCCCGCAACCCAGCGCCTCCGGAGTCTCTCTTCGTCAACGCCCCTGCGCTGGAGGCCCTGGTCTCGCGCCTCGCGCTTGGATTACCCCCGCGCTTCGTTCCAGTTGGGCGTCTCGACCGCGAACCCATCCTCGCCCTCGGTTTGGTCACGAGCGCCGCTCGTGTCACCTACAGCAGCGCCACAACCAACGAGATCCTTTCCGTCGACGTCCTGCTCCTCGGCCCCAGCGTGGACGCCGATCGTTTCTTCGGGGCGTTCGCCGACGCGCTCGGTGATGACCCCGCCTTCGTGGGGGTGCGCAACGTTGGTGTGGTTTTCGGCATCGGCGACATGACCCGACATATCATGTTCACGGTCGAAGGCGATGATGGGGAAGCCGTCGCCATCCTTCGAGATGACCTCGTCGCCCTTGCCACGTATCGCCGACCGTCTGGACTGCGCGCCGCCGTGGAAATGGGAGCCTTGCTCGCCCGGCTCGACGAATCTCTACGTGGCGCGGTTCTGAGTGGCGCCGTTCGGAATGGCGCGACTGGCGACGCGGCGCTCAGTCGGACGGCCGCCGCCGCCGATTAGTCGCATTGTTTCGCTGCGGGGGTTCAGTTCCTACTCACGCGCCTCGCTCGCTGCGGACTCCTGCATCTCAGGCGGAAGCAGGTTTGGGATGCCGTCTTCGATCGGGAATTTGAAGTCGATCGACGCGGAATAGAGATGTCCGCGGATGATCTCATCCCCATCCTCTTCCTCTACCACCAACTCCAGCGGTTCTTTCGTGACCGGACAGACCAAAATGTCCATGAGTTCGCGGCGCATCAGTCTTCGACTCCTCAAACGCGTGCTCGGAGAGAAGGGACCGGCCTTCCTCACCCGCGTAGGCTATCAGCCTCTCGTCTGGCTGCCACGCGGTGTATCGAAGCCCTGTGTTGACACTCGCGCACCCTGCCGGGAACATGCGGCCAGCCCACGCCGGGGCACAATGCCACCCCTGATGCAAGCAGACACCAGCAAGTGCGGAGAGCGAACATGGAAGAAATCAAAGCGCCCATGGCCGGGACGGTTCTTGAGATCCTCATAGCCGTGGGGGATTCCGTCTCGCAGGAGGACGAGCTCCTCATCCTCGAGTCGATGAAGATGGAGATCCCCGTGGAAGCGCCGGCCGCCGGAACAGTGGCTTCCATCGCTGCCGCGGAAGGCGACCCCGTTCAAGAGGACGACCTTCTGCTCACGCTGGAGTAACGACCCGTCGACCACCCAGCGGCCAGGTCCGGTCAGGTCGGAGCGGCCGATGGGTGAGCAGGAACCCGTGTGTAAGGCATTCTCGGTGCTAGAGATGGATCGCAATGTTTGAGCGGGTGCTGATCGCCAATCGCGGCGAAATCGCGGTGCGCGTGGGGCGCACCTGCCGCGACCTCGGCATCGCGACGCATGCCGTCTACTCCGATGCCGACGAGAACGCCCTCCATGTGCGCGTTGCCGACGGAGCGACTCACATCGGCCCCCCTCCCGTGGCGGAATCGTACCTCAACATTCCGGCTATTCTTGACGCGGCCGTCGCGAACCAATGTGACGCGGTCCATCCGGGCTATGGCTTGCTCTCGGAAAACCCTGACTTCGCCAGAGCCTGCGCTGACCGCGGTATCACGTTCATTGGACCAAGCGCCGAGCACATCGACCTGATGGGGCACAAGAATCAAGCCCGCGCGGAGATGACCACGCTCGACTTCCCGGTCATCCCCGGCACCAGCGGAGACCTCGACGACGATCGCCTCGACGCGTTGGCGAGCGAGATCGGCTACCCCTTGCTCGTCAAGGCCAGCCGTGGTGGCGGTGGGATTGGCATGGCCGTCGTCGACACGCCGGAAGGGCTTGCGCGCGCCGTCAAGCGAGCCCGTTCCACCGCGCGGCGCTCCTTTGGGTCGGCGGAACTCTATCTCGAGAAGCAGATCCGCTCCGCGCATCATGTGGAGGTACAGGTCTTCGGCCTGCCCGATGGCAGCGTGCGACATCTCGGAGAGCGTGAGTGCTCGGTGCAGCGTCGCCACCAAAAGGTGATCGAGGAAGCGCCCGCTCCGGCCGCCACTCCCGCACTGCGCATCGATCTGGGCCAGCGCGCGGTCGACGCCATGCAGCGGCTCGGCTATCGCAATGCAGGCACTGTCGAATGTCTTCTGGGCGATGACGGGCAGTACTACTTCATCGAGATGAATACGCGGCTGCAGGTGGAGCACCCCGTCACTGAGATGGTCACCGGCTTGGACCTCGTCGCCCTCCAACTCCGCATCGCCGTCGGCGAAGCGCCGGACCTCTCCGCCGATGCCCACCAACCCGTGGGCCACGCGATCGAGGCGCGTATTTACGCTGAGGATTCCGAGACGCTGATGCCGGCGCCCGGCACGATCGAGCGGTTCGTGGCGCCGGCCGGGGACGGTATCCGCGTGGATTCGGGCGTCGAAAGCGGTGACGAAATATCGCCGTTCTATGATCCGCTCATCGCCAAGCTCATCGTCTGGGCGGACGACCGACCCGCCGCCGTTGCGAGGCTGGCGGACGCCCTTGCGGCCGTAGAGCTGAGAGGACTTCGCAGTAACATTGCCTTCCTGAGACGCATCGTCGCGGCACCAGAATTCCGTGATGGGAACTACGACACCCGCTTCGTGGATCAATTCCTGAGCTAAGGCTTCCGGTTCCCACGCTTGGCAGTTGCCTTCCTCGGCGGATGCCGTAATGCTTGTAGTGGCCTATGCACGCCATCGAACTCGCCCCCGTCCGGGCGGATGGGGACCGGAACGGACGAGGGAGAGGAAGGGGTCAGACCTGGCACGCTCACCCGGTACTCAAGTCCTTGTGGTCGATGACGAACCCCGGATTCGCCGCTTCGTTCGCGTTGCCCTGGAACAGAACGGCTGGGATGTTCTTGATGCCGCAAATGGTGCCGACGCCGTCGATGTCGCTCGGGAGCAGAATCCGGACCTCATTCTACTCGACATAAATCTTCCCGATCTTGACGACTTTGAAGTCCTCGGACGCATCCGTGAGTTCGCCGACACCCCCGTCATCATGCTGACCGGACGCGACAGCGAAGCAGACCGTGTCACCGGCCTCGATCTCGGCGCCGACGACTATGTCGTCAAGCCGTTTGGTGTCAGAGAACTCATGGCTCGCGTGCGGGCAAATCTCCGCCGCGCTTCTGATCGTGGTGATCTGCCCCCCTCCATGACGTTCGGGGACCTCACGATCGATTTCTCCATGCGCCGCGTGGAGATTGGCGCGGAAATCATCGCCTTGACCCCTACGGAATTTGCCCTACTCAGCGAACTGGCCCTGAACCAAGGACAGGTCGTACTCCCCGCGGACCTTCTGCGCGCCGTGTGGGGTCCTTCCTATCTGGAGGATGTGAGTCTCCTTCGCACCGCCGTCTGGCGCCTCCGTCGCAAGCTTGAGCCTGATACGGAGACTCCCCGCTACGTTGTGACCGTCCCCCGAGTCGGCTACACGTTCGGCGTCGCGCAGGACTGAACGGCGGACGCTTCCCGATACCGCTCACCAGGAGTCCCAGTGGCGAGTCGCATCCGTGACCCGCTCGTGATGGAAATTCACGTTCCGAGATGGTTCCGTGATGTACTAATTCCTATGGTGCACTACGTGCCCTAGGACCGTTTTTGGCGGTCGCTTGGGGGGAGAGGGCACCATGAGTAATCCACTACGCGTCTTTATCGTCGATGATCACGGACTTCTGAGGGGCGTCATGACTATGGCGCTGGAACGCATGGATGGCGTGCAGGTCATTGGGCAGGCCGACAATGGCCGCGATGCCGTGGACGAAGTCATCCGCGCCCGGCCGGACATCGTCCTCATGGACATCCTTATGCCCCTGCTCGACGGGATTGAGGCCACGCGCCGGATCCGTCGCGATTGCCCCACCACCCGTATCCTGATGCTCACCGGAGCAGCCACCAGCGAATCGGTCATGGAGGTCCTCCGGGTGGGCACCTCCGGCCTCATTCCCAAGACCTCCGATCTCCTGGAGCTTGAAGGGGCGCTGCGTGCCGTCGCCGCTGGAGAGATCTACGTCTCCCCTCCGCTGGCCGGACCGGTCCTGGCCCAGATCGCTGCCCGCCCGGTCAGCTCCGAAGACGACGACCTCGCTGTGCTCAGCGGTCGCGAGCGCGAAGTCATCCAGCTCATCGGCGAAGGCCAGAGCACCCGCGACATTGCCAACGGGCTCTTCATCAGTCCCAAGACCGTGGCCCAGCACAAAGCGAATATTGTGAAGAAACTGCGCCTCAACAACACGAGGGAACTGCAGATCTTCGCCGCCCGACGTCAAGCGCAGCGCGCCGAGGCGACGATCAGCGCCTAGCGTCGCACCGGTTAGTCGGATTCGACGAAATCTCGCACCATCGACGTACTCGCAAGGACTTGCTCCCACGAGTACCACGGCGGACTGTCGCCTTCGGCGGACCAGATCCGATGGATCACCGCCAGCTTGTGCAGCCCCGCCAGCACCCAGTACGGCAACGAATTCAGATCCGCACCTGAGCGCTCCGCGTAGTCGGCGAGGATCGGGAGCTGCGCCGGCGCACCCTGCGCGCCTAGCAAGTACGACAGCGCGGCGAGCAAGCCCAAGTCCGACAGCCGATCTCCCACATGCGCTTGTTCCCAATCCACCACAGCTACGACCTCGTCGTTCAGGAAGAGGTAGTTGAACACGTTGATATCCCCTTGGCAGAGGACCAAGTCTGAGGTCCAGGCGAGGTTCGCCGCCAACCATGCCCCCAGCTCCGCGATGAATGGATCCGCGGCGTGTCCATATCGTTTTGCCCGCGCCGTCACGGTCTCAAGATCACGCGACGCTGCCTCGTTCCCCAGCGCCGGCGCGTCGAGGAACGACAACCCCGCGTCGCTCCACTGCACCTCATGGATTCGAGCCACGGCGTCCACATAGTTGGCCGTCACCGCCGCGCTACGAGGCACCTCGCCCATATGGGGCGCATCCACAAACTCCATCACGAAGAAGGCCGTCATGAGCGCGGGACTGCTGTCCGCAACCGCCAGTACCGCGGGAACCGGCACCGCCGTCTCTGCTAACGCTTGCAGCACTCGTGCCTCGCGCACGACGTCGTAGGGCTCGAAAATCCCGCTCTCCCGCTCCACGCGGATCACGACGGGCGCCCCGCCCTCTCGATCGACTCGGTACGTGAGATTGGAGACCCCGCCCGCGAGAGGCTCGATCCGCTCCACGGGGAGCTCACCCAGCGACTCGCGAACCTCGTGCAAGGCCCGCGTGACGGTGTCCGCGTTGATAGGATGCACGGTCATCTCCGGCGCGCCTCGCGCTCGTTGCCCGCTCTGCCTTGGCAGAACCGGTCCTAGCCGTTCACCAACGTCCCCAGGACCTGCTCCGTCTCTTCCAGCGATCCCCCGGGCATCGAGAGAACGGGCATGTCGACGCCGTGCTCCGCAAGATCGTCAATGCCCTTCCCGACATCGTCCGCGGTGCCGGCCAGAGCCGTTTCAGTGACCATCCGGTCGCTGATCGCCGCGCTCGCTGCCGCCGGATCGCGCGCCTCCCAACCCGCTTGGCAGGCTTTCACATCGTCGGGGAACCCGTTCCGCGTCAGCATCTGCGCGTAGAAGACGCCCATTCGGCCGATGTAGAACGAGACCGGTCCCCGCGCCTGTTCCCGGGCCGCTTCGGCGTCATCCGAAATCACGGTCGTCACGACCGGGCACAGCGTGATCTCGTCGATCGACCGTCCCGCCTTGGCCGTCCCCTTCTCGATCTGCGCCATCCCCTCCGAATACCGCGATTTCGGCCAATAGATCGGCATCCAGCCATCGGCGACCTCGCCGATCTGCTCGATCGACTTCGGCGTGATTCCGGCGATATAGACCGGAATCTTCTTGCGGACCGGGTCCATGTCGAGCCGGAAGCCGATGTCCAGCTTGAAGATCTCCCCGTCATAGACGACTTTCTCGCCGCTCATCATCAGGTTGAAGATCTCCACGTACTCACGCAGCCGGCGCAGGGGCTTCTCGAAGGGCACGCCGTGCCAGTGCTCAATCACCCGAGCGCCGGAGGTCCCCAGTCCCAAGATCATGCGCCCGCCGCTGATCTCGTCCAGGCTCGCCATCGTCGATGCCAAGACGCCCGGCGACCGTCCATACACCGGGGCAATGCCCGTGCCCAACTGAATCTTCTCTGTCGCCATCGCCAACTGCGTCAGGAATGTCATCTGATCCCGGCCCCACGTCTCCGCCGTGAAGGCCGCCTCCACGCCCACTTCCTCTGCAATGCGGATCTTGTCGATGATCTGGTCTCGCTGCTCCTTGCTCTGCGGCAACCCGGCGGCGACGGCGATCTTCCGTGGCATAGTGACTCCTTCGTCTGGGCAGTTGTTCCTGGTGCGAGTCGGCTCAGCTCAGCGCCGACCGCGCGAGTGGCACGCTGGCTTCACGAGCCCTTCCTAGCGAGCACGCCCCAGCGCGTAGGTCGCCCGCCCTTTCGCGACGAGCGTGCCCTGGTCATTGTGCACGTCCACATCGCCCACGGCTAGGGATCCGCCTTTCTTGAGGATGCTCGTCGTTGCGACCAGGGCCTCGCCGATCGCGGGTCGCAGATACGAGACGTTGAGCTCCGCCGTGCCCCGCATCTGATCGCCCTGCTTGCAGGCGCTGAGCACGGCCGCGACGACACCGATGTCCACCAGCGCGGCGATCACCCCACCATGAACGCCACCCGCCACGCCGCCTCCGACTCCCCGCGTGATCGGCAGCCGAAACACCGTCTTCCCCCGGTCGACCTCAACCAAGGTCACGTCAAAGAGCTCTGAGCCACCCTCGCCGCGCCGCCCGCTCTGGTACGACTGTCGGATCGAATCCAGGCTGACCAGCCAGTCCTCCGTCACGCGCTGTCTCCTTCGGCTGCTCACCCGTGCCTTTGGCCACCCTACCAAGTCCCCGATGCCCCGCCATCCACGTTGATCGCGGTACCCGTAATGAACGATGCCGCCTGCGATGCCAGGAAGACGATCAGGTTCGCCGCCTCCTCAGTCTCCCCGATTCGCCCGAGCGGGATGTTCTGTCCCACCTGGGCCAGGAACTCCGCCTCGGTGCGTTCCGGCGCCAACCGCTCGCGGAAGCGACCCCACTGCGCGCTCTTGATCGAGCCGATACAAACCGCGTTCACCAGCACCTGGTCCTTGGCGAGATCGCGGCTCATCGCCTTGGTCAACGCCAGCCCCGCCGCGCGGCTTACCGATGTCGGCATCGATCCTGCGCCGGGCTGTTTCGCCCCGATATTCAGCACGTTGATCACACGGCCCGATCCCCGTTCGCGCATCGACGGCAGGCACTGCCGCGCCATCCGGATCGCGCCGTACAGTTTGAGGTCCAAGTCCTCCTGCCAAAGCGAGTCTCCGACCTCCTCGAATGGAGCCGCGCTGGAGGCGCCGGCGTTGTTGACCAGGATGTCCACGCCGCCGAAACGGTCCACGGTTGCTCGCACCAGCGCGGAGCAATCCTCGGCCGACATCACGTCCGTGGGCAAGGCGAGGGGTTCGCGCCCCGTCGCCGCCTGAATTGCAGCGGCCGTCTCGTGCAACAGCCCTTCGCGCCTGGCCCCAATGGCCACATCGCAGCCCTCCGCTGCCAGCAGAGCTGCCGTCACCGCCCCGATACCCTCACTACCGCCCGTGATGATCGCCGTTTTACCCGTCAGCCCGAGTTCCATGCGGTGCCCCCGTCCCGTTCCTGCAGGGCCCCGCGCCGGACTGATCTAGCCGCGTCGTGATCCCGCCGAGTCGACGGAGAATAGACCAGACAGGGCGCTCAGATGCATCCTTGGCACGGCGGTTGGCATCGGGCACTGTGGAGATACCTCAGACGCGCAGCGAGCCTCGCCCAAGACTGGGCGAGGCTCAGATTGATTGAGCACGGTCGAGGCAATCGCCCCGATTCGCAGAGGACGCGAACGGACGGAAGGCGTTAGCTGGCCATCGCCATGTTTGTGCTGCCCACCATACGCTCCAAGTCGATCAGGACGATGAGTGTCTCCTGGAGGTTCACGATCCCCTTCAGGTCTGTCGACATCGACGCCGCCGCCAAGTCATCCATCGGTTCGATCGCGCTCGTCGCGACCGTAATGACTTCCTTCACTTCGTCGACGACCAACCCGACGGTGGACGAGTTCACGTCCACCACCACGATCCGCGTCTCGGTCGTCTCATCCTTGTTCGGGATGTCGAAGCGCTTGCGAAGGTCGATCACCGGAATCACCGACCCACGCAGGTTGATGATGCCTTCAACGTCGCGCGGCGCCTGGGGCACTCGCGTGATCGTCTGCAGGCGGATGATCTCTCGCACATTGATGATGTCGACGCCGTAGTCTTCCGCACCCAGGCGCATGACGACCAACTGTTCGGTGGCGTCATCGTTCGACTGGGATACCTCAGGATCGATCGTCACGGCGGCGATGCTCGCTGGCTCTGAATTGCTCATGGTGGTCTCTCCCCATGTAAGGCAGTCTTGCCGACACGGCAAGCTCATCCAACCCACTTGCATGGTCGCGCCTGCGTGAAATCCCTCCCATTAGGTCGATGCGCAATTCGGCATGGGAGGTTCCCGGCTTCCCGGGAAACATACCGATGAGAGGTGACATAAACATGAGATCGGAATGCACTCGACGAAGAGGGAGCTGAAGGCGGGAGCGGATACCTCAGCTGGAGAAGATCGACCGCAGCGCGAACACGAGATTCGCCGGGCGCTCTGCCAGGCGACGCATCGTGTACGCGTACCAATGTCGGCCGTATGGGAGATAGATCCGCACCGGGTAACCTTCGCGCAAGAGTCGCTCCTGCTGAGAAGGGCGCACCCCCAAGAGCATCTGGACCTCCCAGCGCTCCTTTGGGGTCGCTTGACGGAAGGTCCGCGTCCGCGCCTCCGCCAGCAGCTTCACATCGTGCGTCGCTACCGCGAGGGACGATCCGGCCTGAATCGAGGCGGGTTCAAGCAGCAAACGCATCAGCACGCGGTACTCCCGTTCCACCTCCGCCGAATCGGCATACACGAGCTCCGCAGGCTCTGCGTACGCTCCTTTCACGAGACGCACGTGGGCGACCCCGTCTGCGATCAACCTCTCCACATCCCCCCGCGACCGATGCAGATAGGCCTGCACCGCCAGCCCCAGATCCGGGGTCTCCACCACCGCCCCGCGATAGAGCGACAGGGTGTCCTCCACTATCCCCGACCGCTCCATATCCAGTTCCACTCCCACGCCCGCCCAACGTCCGGCCTCCAAGACCGCCGTCAAGTTCCCTTGAGCCGTCTCAAACCCGAGGCTCAGCCCGAGTAACGTGGGTTTCACCGCCACCTTCGATTGCGCGGCGATCCCGGCCTGCCCCAGGCGACCCAACAAGGTCTGATATTCCAGGACAGCTTCCACCGCCGCCGCCGGGCTCTCCACATCCTCGCCCAGAAGCGAGAACGTCACCTGGAAGCCTGCATCGATCAAGGGTTGTGCCGTCTCGATCGCCTCGTCATGCGTGGTCCCCGCGACGAACCGCCTCAGCAAACGGCTCCCGAACGGTGCTCGCTCCAGCGCCTCACCGATCCACTGCTGACGCGACAGCCAGAGGAAGACCAATCGCAGAGGTCCTGTCATGTTCCAGACTCCTCGCTCCGGGGCCTTGACCTGGCCCAAGGCGCTATAGCGGCTGTTCCGTGAAGTGTTCTAGGCGCGAAAAAGCCGGGCGCAAGCCCGGCTCCCAATTCTCAGACACAATCCGCTGGCAAGCGCGGGTGACTAGCCTTGCCGCTGTTTGAAGCGCGGATTCCTCTTGTTGATGATGTAGATCCGCCCCTTGCGACGAACGATCTGGTCGTCCTTGGAGCGCTTCTTGACCGACGCCTGAACCTTCATCACGATCCCTCAACTAACTCGCGTCCCACGGTACCACGCGGTTTCAGCGCGCGCAGTAGTCCCCGACGCGCCGCGCGCATCGATCTTCCCCTCCTCCCTCCGATCCATCTCCGATATCATGTGTGCGTGGCCCATCATCCTGTCCTCACTCAACCCGATGACGTCGCCGACCTATGCGGGCACATTCGCGACGCCAGAACCTTCGCACTCGATACCGAATTCGTCACGGAAAAGACCTACACGCCGGAGCTGAGTCTCGTCCAGATCGCGACTCCAGACCGTATCGCAGTCATCGATGCCCTCGCGGTCCCTGACTTGAATGAACTCTGGGACCTCGTCGCGGATCTGAGTCTCCCCGTCATCATGCATGGCCCCGAGCAGGAGGAGCGCTTCTGCTGGGAAGCGACCGGCCGCATGCCCGGCGCGCTCTTCGATGTTCAGCTCGCCGTCGCTTTCACCGGACTCCGTTATCCCATGAACTACAGCGCCCTTGTCGATTCGGTGCTTGGCATCCGTATGCATCAGAGCCAGACGCGGACGGACTGGACGCGTCGCCCCCTCTCCGACGCGCAACTCGAGTACGCCGCCGAGGATGTTGAACATCTCCACGCCGTTCGCGACCGCATCACCGAGCAACTTGAGGACCTGGGTCGCATCGACTGGTTGGGCGAGGAGACGGAGCGCAAGCTCGATTCCCTCGCCCACGACGTGGAGAACCCCCGCTGGTGGCGCGTCTCCGGCGCCCAGGGCCTCAATCGTCGATCCCTTGCCGCTCTGCGGGAGGTCTATTTCTGGCGGGAATCTCTCGCCGAACGCCGCGACATGCCCCGCAAGCGTGTTCTCCGCGACGACCTCATCGTCTCCGTCGCCGGCGCGCTGCCCCAGAACGAAGACGCGCTGCGCCGCCTCCGTGGCTACGAGAAACGCAACGCCCGGGATATCCGGGAGATCCTGGACTGTGTGCACTTTGCACTAGAGATCCCAGAGGACGAACTGCCTGAGCCCCGGCGTCCTCGCAAAGAACAGAGCCTGGCTCGCATGTTGGCCCTCTTCATGGAGGCCGTGCTCGATGAGACGTGCGCCGATCAGGACATCGATACCTCCCTCGTCGGTACCGCCTCCGATCTACGCGAACTCGTGCGCTGGCACCTTGCTGGGCGGTCAACCCAGACGCGTCCCGTCCTCATGCAAGGCTGGCGCGCCGTCGTCTGCGGCGACATCCTCGAGGCGGTCCTCGCCGGCGGCGTCACCGTTTCGGTCGCCGATCCCACCTCCAAACGTCCCCTCCGCATTCAGCGCCACGATCTCGACTGAAGTCGGAATCGACATCTCGAGCATCGGGTCCTGACCGTACACCCGGTCCCCTGTTGAATCCGTTACTCTTCTCCGCAATGCGCCTGACTTGGCGCGGAAATCAGGTCCCAGACGGGGACAAATCATTGCGCCTCAGGGCGGATGAGGTCCGTTACGAGCGGACTTGCCCGGGCAGCGACAGGAGCACTCCTTGAAGTTTGGCATTTTCTACGAGCACCAGTACCCCAAGCCCTGGCCCGAAGGCGGTGAGCTGAAGCTGTTCCAGGATGCCCTAGATCAGGTTGAATTCGGCGATCAACTTGGCATCGACTACGCCTGGGAGGTGGAGCATCACTTCCTGGAGGAGTACTCCCATTCGGCTGCTCCCGAAGTCTTCTTGGCGGCTGCCTCACAGCGCACCAAGAACATGCGGCTTGGGCACGGCATCGTGTTGATGCCTCCCGGCTACAACCAGCCGGCCCGCACCGCCGAGCGCATCGCCACCCTTGACCTTGTTTCCGGCGGCCGCGCGGAGTTCGGCACTGGCGAATCCGCTTCGCGCGCCGAGCTCGAAGGTTACGGGGTCAACCCGGCCGAACGGCGCGAGATGTGGCGCGAGGTCACCGAGCAGGTCGCCAACATGTTGGCGATGAACCCCTATCCTGGCTTCGAGGGCAAGCACTTCTCGATGCCCACACGGAACGTCGTACCCAAGCCCGTGCAGAAGCCCCACCCGCCCATCTGGGTGGCCTGCTCCAACCGCGAGACCATCCATCTCGCCGCCCAGCTCGGTATCGGGGCCCTCACCTTCGCCTTCGTCGACCCCAGCGAAGCCAAGAAGTGGGTCGACGACTACTATCACACGCTCAAGACGGAGTGCGTGCCGATCGGCCACGCCGTCAACGCCAATATCGCCATGGTCTCCTCCTTCTCCGTTCACCCAGATCACGAAGAGGCGGTTGCGCGTGGCCGCGATGGTTTCCGCTTCTTCCAGTTCGCCCTCGGCCACCATTACGCCTTCGGCAAGCACAAGCCGGGCCGCACCGATATCTGGTCCGCCTTCCAAATGGTCAAGGATCATCTCCCCCCAGAGGGTGGCGAGGGCGGCATTGGGACGCCCGATGAACTCCGCGAGCATCTCCGCAAGTTCCAGGATGCTGGCGTCGATCAAAGCGTCTTCATCCAGCAAGCCGGTAACAATCAGCACGAGCACATCATGCAAGCGCTGGAGTTGTTCGGCAAAGACGTCATGCCTGAGTTCAAAGAGAACGAGGCCGAGCGCGTGAAGCAGAAGGACGAGGAACTCGCTCCGTACATCGAAGAGGCGTTCAAGCGCAAAGAGCAGATGGCTGAAATGGCGGACGAAGACATCCCCGTCTACGAGTCCTACGGGCTCAGCATCGCGGAGTCTGAATTGGACAAGATGACGGATGAGCAGCGCACGCGACGCGAGCGTATGCTCAAGCTGGCGGAGGTCGCCGTCGCGCAAGGCGCCGACACGGGCGGTCGAGCGAGCTAGTCCGGAGGATTGAAGTCCCGCCCAGGTCTGCACGAACTGGGCGGGATTCGCTACTGTAGGAGACCACAAGCATGCCCCACCTGGAGCGAGCGCGGAAACGAAGATGCCGTCCCCGGCGAGATGCCCGGGACCGGATGGAGAGAATTATGACCGTGGGCGACAAGAACGAGCAGTACGAACTTCAAGGTATCCATCACCTGGCGCTCGTCTGTAAGGACATGCAGGTGACCGTCGACTTCTACACGCAGGTTCTGGGCATGCCCCTCACCAAGACCATCGATCTGCCGCGTGGCATGGGTCAGCACTTCTTCTTCGACTGCGGCAACGGCAACGCCCTCGCCTTCTTCTGGTTCCCCGGCGCTCCCAAGGCCGCGCCCGGCATCGCCGCTCCCGCCGGGGCCTTCTTCGACCGGGGTGCTGAGCTCGCGACCGCGCACGGTTCCATGAATCACGTCGCCTTCGATGTCTCCGCCGACAAGATCGAGGAGTACCGCGAACGGCTCGTCACTGCCGGTGTCGAGGTGACGCCCATCATCAACCACGACAATTCCCCCTCTCAGGTCACGGCGGAAGTCACGGACGATACCTTCGTTCGCTCCATCTACTTCTACGACCCAGACGGCATCCTTCTGGAGTTCGCCTGCTGGACGGGGACCTTCGACGAATCGGACATTCCCCACAAGGCCGCGACGGCGGCGGACGAGGCACGCTATCTCGCGATGGCCGCGGAGGCCAAGCAGGCTGTCCCGGCCTCCGGCGACTAGCTCTTCGTCAACCGAAGCAGACAACGAAAACCCCGCCGGATGGCGGGGTTTGTTGTTCTTGGGAGAGGCAGCGCCTAGCGATTCCCTAAAGCCTCCGCTACCGTGGAGAGCAGTGTTTCGCTGTCGAACGGTTTCTGCAGGAAGCTCCAATCGTTTCCGTCCAAGTCGTCCAGTGTGTCGGCGGCGAAGCCGCTCATGAATACGACCCGTAGTTCGGGCAATCGCGCGCGCAGCGCGGTAAACGTTTCCTTGCCGGACAACCCCGGCATGGACGAATCGATCAGCGCCACATCCGGCGGCGAGTCCGCCTCCGCAACTAATTCCAGCGCCGCCGCTCCCCCATCCGCGTCCATAACCGCGTACCCTGCGCGCCGCAAGATCGCCCCACAGATCGCACGAAGTTCGTTGCGATCATCAATCACCAGCGCCGTCAGCGGCTGGTCCGCCCGTGAGGTCTGCGCGTCTTCTGTGTCCATCACCCGCCGAGGTGAACGTATTGCGCCAGCCTCCCCGATGGCTGGCAAGTACACGCGCATCGTAGTCCCAATGCCGGGCTCGCTGACAACCCCGATCGTGCCGCCGTGTTCTTGGACGATGCCGTAGACCACGGCCAGGCCCAATCCATTCCCGTCCTCGCCTTTTGTCGAGGAGTACGGCTCAAAGACACGGGTTTTCGTCGCTTCATCCATCCCCACGCCTGTATCCGCGCACTCAATCACTATGTAACCTGCCGATCGGCTCATCAGATCGTCCGGCAACGTTTCGTCCGCCGCCGTCCGAATGGTGATCGTCAGGCGCCCCACCGGAGCCGCGCCCTCAGACATTGCGTCCACCGCGTTCAACGCAAGATTCATCAGCACTTGCTGAATCTGCGATGCGCTCCCCAGCACGACCGCTGCCTCCGGCACGTCTTGGACGAGCCTCACGTTCGGATCGATCGCTCGGCCCAGGAGTCCGAACAGCTCGTCGACCTGCTCCCGCAGCGACACCGGCTCCCGGGCCACGTCGCTCGACCGACCGATCGCGAGGAGTTGGCGGGAGAGTTGCGCCGCGCTGTGCGCCGCCGCCGCCGCGGACTCCATAAGCGGCTGGGTCGTTGGGTCCGCAAGCGATACCGCCTCACTGAGGCTCGCCTGGATCACCGTGAGCAGGTTGTTGAAGTCGTGGGAGATCCCGGCCGCAAGATTCCCTACCGAGTCCATCT
>PVBE011035161.1_pt1 | contig 19819 bp, 10 predicted proteins | sample 1631181 | NCBI WGS metagenome assembly PVBE01 (sample SAMN08397723, study PRJNA350692) | Marine metagenome, whole genome shotgun sequencing project. | isolation source: water | place: Pacific Ocean | collected 2012-04 | reverse complement strand
GAGGATCGGGAAAACCCGTTTGGGTCAGGGCCCATCAAGCGCGTGCTTTTGATTGGGACTCGATCCGGCGGATCGCATTAGGGCCAGCGGTCATGGAAACCGCATCAACAGGCCAGACACATGACTGCAGCTGACCAGTTTGTATAAATGTCAAAAAATCCCTTGCCAACAGGGAGCCGTCCACACATGAGTACACGACCTAGAGTGCGATCGTTTAGATCTAAGACGATAAGACCCTAACGCCCCAACTCGGACGGATTGGTACCGATGGTCGGCTCGGGCGGCGCGCTATCGGCGTCGGGCACCCCGAAAATGTTGCGCAGGAACCCGGGCGCCACGACGGACAGCGGGTTCATGGAGACCTTAGGATCCTCCAAACTCCCGGTTAGCAGGTAGCGCGCGGCGAAGACGCCGCCGCCCTCCTCTCCCCCAGTGAACAGCTTGCCAACGATCGGGATGCTGCCGAGAGCGGCGTTGATCAAGTAGGCCGGCACGACGGTACCCTCCAAATGAATCAATTCGGCCTCGGTATAAATTTTGCCCGACGCGGTGAACCCGATCGACGCCCCGGTCGCCTTGGAGTTCGTGATCACCAGAACACCGTCCTCGAACGTGAAGGGCACTTCCAGCGAGGCGAAGCCAAGGCCCTCTCCCTGCAGGGCGTCGATAATGCCGGTGAGCGCCATGATGCTGAGCAGCCGGGTAAGAAGCGGCGCCTTCACGACCCGATACGAAATGACCTTGAGGCGGCCAACCAGCATCTCCTCGGCGCCGCGTCCATCGAACTCGCCGGTCAACAGCAAGTTTCCACCCAACATGTCGTCGTAATACCCAAGGGTACGTAGAAACGTCCCGGCGTCGTCGGCGCGGATAAGAAGTCCGCGCTTGCCCCCCTCTTTCGGTTCGATATCCAGTTCGAACGCCTTGTCGGACGCGTCCCGCGCCCGCAGCCGCACGGCGCGCCACGAGAAGCCGTCGTGGGACAGGGTGGCCGCGACCTTGCCGATGTATTGTTCCTCGCCAACCCAAACCCGATCGATGGCGGCAACCAGATCGAACTCCGGCCCAGCCTCCGCCGTCCCGGCCTCGAGGAGGTCGTCGATCATCGGCGACAGATCAAACTCTGCCCCCTGGAAACTGGTATCCCAGCCGCCACCCGGCCGCGCCCTGATTTCACCGGCGACATCGGTCCTGCCGTAGGCGAGTCGGTCGATAAGCACCCGTTCCAGGCCGCCACCGTCGACCGCGAAACGCGCCGCCCCGCGTGCCGTCATGCCACCGGTGGAGACGGTGAACCCCGGAATATCCGCGACGCGCCCCCGCCGCAGGTTCACCGTCACTTCGGCGCTTCCTGGCACGTCGGCCGGCTTGCGCCATCTCAAAACCGGAACCGCGAGATCAAGGCCCGAAAGGTCCAACTTCGCCTCGAACCGGCCTTTCACACCATCGATTTCGGTGAAGCGCGCATCCACCTTGACGGCACCGCTTGCAATATCGGGCGGAGGAAGCACCATGTCGGGACCGAGATCGCCAAGCTTGTGGATATCCTCGATGGTGCCGGTGAGTTCGTAGCGCCGGCGAAAAGGCGCCGTGGCGGCAAAGTTCTCCCGCCACGCCAGGGTGACGGGAATCTCGCCCAGCATCGCCCGCCCCTTGACGTCCATGCCCCGCTTGTCGGCGTCGAGGACAAAGCGGCCGCTGCTGATATCGCGGCCGAACAAGGCGCCGGGAAGACCGATATCCGTCAATTTCGATTGCGCCCGGACTTCCACCCGCTCGAACGTGAGATCCTTTTCCAAGATGAAGCGCATATTCAATCGGGTAGCCGCCGAGCCCCAGGTCTGGACAGCATCGATGCCCACCGCCCGGGCCAGGCCAAGGGGCGCGTGATCGACCAATCGCATGGCGTCCCGAAACGGACCGGAGATCCGCAGGTGGAGCTCGAGGAACTGGTCGTGTTCGTCGAGTCCGGTGACTTCGATTGTTCCCCCCTCGACGGCGAGCCCGCCGGCGGCGGCGCCGTTAAGCGCGAAGTCGATGCGCGTCTCGTCGAACTTGGCGGCGGCGAAGACTTTGCGCACCTTGGGCATGGGCGCCAAGTAATCGATGGTAAGGTCCTCGAGCCCGAAGCCCCCTTTTATCGACAGGACATCGAAGGAGCCGTCTCCGTCTCGACGCAGATGAATGGTGGCGTGAACGTCCGTGGCGACGCCGTCGGAAAGGTTGGCCAGCACCCATTTCCGCGTATCCCCGGCCCAACCCTTCGGCCAGTAACGCGGGAAGTCGTCCACGGTGGCGCGGTCGAGCGAAGCGTCGGCCATGATGGTCAAGTCGCCGCCCACTCCCTCGACCCTGGCATTGACGGCGGCCACGGGACCGCCGGTCTCCATCTTCAGGGCGTCCACCTCCAAGCGCCGCTCCTTACGGAAATAGCGGCCCCTGGCGCGCACCTTTTCCAGGGGAATCGCATATCCCTGGGGCGGCAGGCGCAGCGTGCCCCCGGCGCCCGCGTCGACGACGATTTCCTCGATCTCCAATACCTGCGAGCCTCCCTGGTAGCGGCCCCGCGCGTTCAGCCCGGCGACACCGAGCCATTGAGCCAGCGGGTCCGGAAGCCGCAGACGGCCGCGACTGCCCTTTACGTCGAAGGCCAGGTTTGCCAGCTCACCGTCCACCGACATGGCGATCCGCAAGGTCCCTTCGAACGGCACCTCGACGGCTGAAAGGTCCGCCATCCGCGGCAGGACCTGAGCGTATTCAGCGGGAACGACGTCGAAAAAATCAACGTCGAGATCGACGCGGCGGGCGTCCATATGGTAGCTCCCGCTCGCCTTTACCCGGGCCGGCCGGTCTCCCGCCTCCAGCTCGAAGGAGGCCGACCCCCCGATGCCCGTCGCTTGACGCCACAGCCGCATCTCTGTCGCGGGCACCCGCCACGTCCTTTGCAGCACCCGATCCTCGACCGTCAAGCGCGTCTTCACCATGCTGAAGCGAGTCAGATAACTCGACGGGTGGTCGCGGTCGGGGGGGGTCATAAAGGCGGCCAGCCCCCCTCTCAACAAGGCTTCCAACACCTCAGTGCCCTGTTCGAACCCAAACCGCAAGCGGCCGTCCCGATCGCGCACCAGATGCAGGCTGGATCCGAACAGTTCGACATTGCTGGGAGCCACCACGCCCCCCAGCAAAGCCCGCCCGCTGATGGAAAACGCCAACTCCGGCACGCTGGCGATGACCGCCCCGCCGGGGTCGATGGCACGCACGTTGACGACACGAATGTCGAAGGTCCGATCCCATCCGGCCCAGATCAGGATGGTGTCGTCCAATTTGATACGCACCGACTGCTGGCTCGCCTGCAAGGCGCGTTCGACGTAGGGCGAAAGAAAGGCCAGCGACACCGGGCCCGCGGACAGCCGCCAGACGAGCAACAGCAACAGGATGGCCAAGCCGGCGCCAAGCGCCCCCAATATCTGGATCAGTCCTCGGAACGTCCGCAAGAACACCGGTTATCTCCTCCCTCCCGCGGCGTCTTGACCGCGTTTGCCGGTTCACGCAGTGTGCCCCAGACTGGAGCACCAGAGAATGCACCATTTTGGCTTCCAGCCAAACGATCTTCCGAGCCCGGCCAGCGAGCAACACGCCGCCTTGGGGTTGGAGCGCTGGCGCGACTCGGTGGCCCGGGTCAAGGACGCCGAAGTCGCCGCGGCGGCGCGCCGCATGGCCGAAGACGCGGACGGCCGACGGCTTCTCGAAACTCTTTTCGGCAACAGCCCCTATCTGACCCTATGCGCCGTTCGCGATCCGGGCGTCATGGCGGGGATTTTCACCCGCGGCCCGGATGCCGTGGTCGCCGACATCATGGGTGGCTTGGAGGCCATGCGCGGAAAAACGGTCGATAGCTCGGCGATGGCCAGCCACCTGCGCATAGCGAAGCGACACGTGGCTCTTGCCGTGGCCGTTGCCGATATCGCCGGCGTGTGGCCCCTGGAACGTGTCACCGGCGCGCTCAGCGACTTCGCGGAAGCGGCGCTTGGCCGCGTCGCTGCAACCCTGCTCGGGGAGACGGCGGCTAACGGCGTCATCGTCCCGGCCGACCCCGGGGATCCCGAGCGGGACTCGGGCCTAGTGGTACTCGGCATGGGGAAGCTCGGCGCGCGCGAGCTCAACTATTCCAGCGATATCGATCTGGTCATCCTTTACGACCACGAACGCATGTGCGCTAACAAGCCCGACGAGTTGCACAATCACATGGTGCGCCTGGCCCGCAATCTGGTGCGGCTGATGGAAGAGCGCACCGCCGAGGGCTACGTATTCCGCACCGACCTGAGGCTGAGGCCCGACCCCGGTTCGACGCCGCCGGCGCTCTCCGTGCTCGCCGCCGAGACCTATTACGAGAGCCTCGGCCAGAATTGGGAGCGGGCCGCCATGATAAAGGCCCGTCCCGTCGCCGGGGACCGGGAATGCGGCGCCCGCTTCCTCGATTCCCTCAAGCCCTTCATCTGGCGCAAGAACCTTGATTTCGCGGCAATCCGGGACATCCATTCGATCAAGCGTCAGATCACTGCGGCGCGCGGCGGCGGCAAACTGGCGCTCGGCGGACACAACGTCAAGCTGGGTCGCGGCGGTATCCGCGAGATCGAGTTTTTCGTGCAAACCCAGCAGTTGATCTGGGGCGGCCGCGAGCCTGATTTGCGCGGCGCCGGCACGCTCGACGCCCTCGACGCCCTCGCCGCCGGCGGCAAGATCTCCCGCGCCACGGCCGAGGATATGACTAACTCCTACCGATACCTGCGGCGGGTCGAACATTTCTTGCAAATGCTCAACGACGAACAAACACAAAAGCTGCCCGAGAACGAAGAAGAGCTCGCCGCGTTCGCCGTCTTTCTCGGATATGCGGACGGCGGCGCCTTCGCCGCCGAGTTCCTGGAGACCCTCGACGGCGTCAAATCCCACTACGCTGAACTGTTCGAGGACGCACCCTCCCTGGGCGCCGCGGGCGCCGCCGCCGGTAACCTAGTGTTCACTGGCCCGGACGCCGATCCCGACACCATCCGAACCATCGCGTCGCTCGGCTACGAGAACCCGGAAACCGTGGATGGGGCGGTGCGCGGCTGGCACCACGGGCGCTACCGCGCCATGCGCAGCACGCGGGCCCGCGAGTTGCTGACCGAGTTGATGCCACGGTTGTTGGCGGCGTTGGCAAAAACGCCGCTGCCCGACGATACCTTTGTCCGCTTCGACCGCTTCCTTGCCGGTTTGCCGGCCGGGGTGCAGCTCTTTGCCATGTTCTATTCCAGGCCGGAGCTCCTCGACCTGGTAGCGGAGATCATCGGCACGGCGCCGCGCCTGGCCGAACACCTGAGCCGCAACCCGGCGGTCCTGGAAAGCGTGCTGGGCGCCGACTTTTTCGACCCGCCGCCACCGGCGAACCTCCTCGAGGAGAAATTGGACCTCCTGCTCGCCCAGGCCCGGGACTTCGAGGGCGTGTTGAGCTATTGCCGGCGCTGGACCAACGACCGCAAGTTCCAGGTGGGGGTACAAAGCCTCGGCAAGCGCCTCACGCCGCGCGACGCGGCAAGCGCCCTGAGCAACATCGCCGACGTCGTCCTCGGCCTATTGTCTTCGCGGGTCGAGGACGAATTCGCCCGCCAGCACGGTACCGTCGCGGGGGCCGGGATGCTCATGGTGGCGTTGGGCAAACTGGGCGGCCACGAAATGACGCCGTCGTCGGACCTGGACATCATTTTCGTCTACGACGCGCCGGACGACGTCGAGGTCTCCGACGGTCCCGCCCCGCTGCCGCCGACCCAGTACTATGCCAGGCTCTCCCAGCGGCTCATCAACGCGGTGACGGCGCCGACCTCGGAGGGCCGCCTCTACGAGGTGGACATGCGCCTGCGCCCGTCCGGCAGCACCGGCCCCATCGCGTCCAGCCGGCAAGCATTCGTGCACTACCACGAGGATGCCGCCTGGACCTGGGAACACATGGCGCTGACCCGCGCCCGCGTCATCGCCGGCCCGCCGGCCCTCAAGGCACAGGTGGAAAAAGTGATCCGCGACACCCTGACGCGCCGGCGCGACGCCGACAGGCTGCTCGGCGACGTGGCCGAGATGCGCCGGCGCGTGGACGACGAGCACCACACCGACGTCCTCTGGGACATCAAGCATGTACGCGGCGGCCTGGTGGACGTCGAATTCATCGCCCAGTATCTGCAACTCAGACACGCCCACCGAAACCCCGAAATCCTGTCCCCCGCCACGCGGACGGCGCTAACGCGCATGGGTAACGCCGGGCTGCTCGACGCGGCGCGCGCCGGCCAGCTCATCGAGGCCCTAGACCTGTGGCAGGGCCTCCAGGGCATGCTGCGCCTGACCCTCGAGGGACAGGTGCCAGGCACCGACAGCATTCCGGCTGGCCTGCGTGACATCCTGGCCACCGTCGGCGGCGCCGCCGACTTCACCGGGCTCGATGAGAAAATGCGGGCCGTCGCCGAACGCACCCGCGGGCTCTATGACGAACTGGTCGCCGCGCCGGCGGCGGCGCTCGCCGAGGCGGAAAAAGGGAAGGAGGGCGGCGGCCAGGAATAACGGTCGTCCCCTGAACGATTTCTTGAATGGCATCCAACAAAAGGTCCTCAATAGGACGCATTGGAGTCTCACCGGAGGACATCTTGATCCGCCGCATCGTCATGGCACTGCCGCTCGCGCTTTGTGCCGTCGGCACCGGTTCAAGTGCGGCGGAGCGCGTCTACCTCGAACTGGTGCTGCTAGCCGACGCATCACGCTCCATCGATGACGATGAGATCCGCTGCCAACGCCGGAATTACGCGGCCGCCATCACCCACCCGCAAATCCTGGCGGCGATCTCCCACGGATACAGGCAAAGGATCGCCGTGACCTACGTCGAATGGGGCGGCGAGAATTCGCAGAAAGTGGTGGTTCCCTGGACCATCATCGACTTCTCGGGCGACAGCGCCAACAGCTTCGGCGGAATTCCCATTACCGACGCGCGGGCGGCGGCGCTCGCCGACAACATCGTGATCAACGGGTTGGCCATCCTGTGCGCCGACTGTTCTTCGGGGCGGCCGATCTTCTATTATCTTGAGGCCGCCTTCGCCCAGCACATCATTGGCGGGCGCGGCAGTTTCGTGGTCACCGCCGACGGCCCCCGGCGCTTTCGCCCTGGCGGTGCGCCGAAAACTTTTGCTCGAGATCGTTGGCACGCCGGGTGGGCGCACGCACGGACCAGTGAAAACGAAGGCAGCCCTTCAAACTGTGGTTAGATGGCACTCTGACCGGGGAGGGAGCGGACTGCGCTCCCTATCCTCCTGTTGTCGGTCGTTGTTCCTCTTTCAGGGCGGCGCGGCCGGCGGGAGTGATGTGGTGGCTCGGCCTGAAACCCGTCCCCCGCTCCATCAGGCCATCTGAAACCATGTTCACGCACGCCTTTTCATCGGCACCCGGAGACCTCAAATGCGGCCAGGGGACAAAGAAGTGGCCGTCTTCCGTTCGGTTTGCGGATTTCAATATACGCCCCTGTGCCGCGGCAAGTTCGGTCCTGTGTGTTATGACCCTTCCTCCCCATTCTCGACGTATTCACTATTGTAGCCCTGCCAGGAGAAATCGGAAGCCCCTTCGAGGCCGCGCATCTTGGCCTAGTCGGCGGCCTCCTCCGTGCTTCCCTCGACACGGGCGGCGAGCGCCGCGGCCATGAAGTCGTCGAGGTCGCCGTCGAGGACGGCCTGGGTGTTCGAGGTCTCGATCCCGGTGCGCAGGTCCTTGACCATCTGGTAGGGCTGCAGCACGTAGGAGCGGATCTGGTGGCCCCAGCCGATATCAGTCTTGGCGGCGTGCTCGGCCTGCGCCGCCTCCTCGCGCTTGCGCAACTCGAACTCGTAGAGGCGGGCCCGCAGCATGGCCATGACGGTGGCCCGGTTGCGGTGCTGGGAGCGGTCGTTCTGGCACTGCACGACGATGCCGGTCGGCAGATGGGTCATGCGCACCGCGCTGTCGGTGCGGTTGACGTGCTGGCCGCCAGCTCCCGAGGCGCGGTAGGTATCGACGCGCAGGTCCTTGTCCTGGATGTCCACCACGATGGTGTCATCTACCACCGGGTAGATGCCGACGGAGGCGAAGCTGGTATGGCGCCGGGCGCTCGAATCGTAGGGCGAAATGCGCACCAGGCGGTGGACGCCGCTTTCCGTCTTCAGCAAGCCGTAGGCGTTGGGGCCGACGACGCGCACGCTCGCCGACTTGAGCCCCGCCTCCTCGCCAGCGCTCTCCTCAATCCACTCGACCTTGTAGTCGTGCGCCTCCGCCCAGCGAGTGTACATGCGCAGCATCATCTCGGCCCAGTCCTGGGCCTCGGTGCCGCCAGCGCCGGCGTGGACTTCCAGGTAACAATCGTTGGCGTCGGCCTCGCCGGAGAGCAGGGTTTCGAGCTGCCGCTTAGCGGCGCGCGCGCCGAGCTCGGTGAGCGCCGCCTCGGCCTCGGCGACCACTTCCGCCTCGCCCTCCGCCTCGCCGAGTTCCAGGAGTTCCAGGTTGTCAGCGAGCTGGCGCTCGATGTCCTCGATGCCGGCGATTCCAGTTTCCAGGCGGGTGCGTTCGCGCATCACCGCCTGCGCCTTGGCCGGGTCCTCCCAGAGGGTAGGGTCCTCGGCCCGCGCGTTCAGCTCACCGAGGCAGCGGCGCGCCGCGTCGTAGTCAAAGATGCCTCCTCAGCAGTTCCAGGGACTGCTTGATCTGGTCGGCCAGGCTCTCGATTTCGGCGCGCATGCGGGATGATCTCCTTGGAGCAATGATCGGATCGGTTTTTACCCCCGAGGCGGGGCCCCACACAAGGGCGCAAGAGCGCTCAATAGAGCCCGCCGGTTCCCGTCGCCGGGGCGCCGCCGTCGGCGACGATGCCCTGCAGCACCGGGCGCCGCCCGGTCGGTTCGGTGCCCGGCTTGAAGGCCTCTAGGATGACGCCGCGCTCTCTCGGAAGGGCCAGTTCTCCGGTCGCCACATTGACCTGCACCAAGCGGATGCCCGGCGGAATGCGGAAGGGGATGGCCGGCTTGCCGCTTAGCGCCCCGGCCATGAAATCGCGGAATATGGGGGCGGCGACGGAGGAGCCGGTCTCCCGCCGGCCCAGGGTGCGCGGCGTATCGAACCCGGCGAAAACCCCGACGGCGAGATCGGGCGAGAAGCCGACGAACCAGGTATCAAAGCTGTCGTTGGTGGTGCCGGTCTTGCCGCCCAGCGGCTTACCCACCGCCTTGACGCGCCTGCCGGTGCCGCGCTCGACGACGCCCTGGAGGAAAGAAACCACCTGGTAAGCGCTGCCCGGGCCGGTCACGTTAGGGCGGGTATCGGGCACCACCGGCACCGTCTGGCCGGTCCAGAAGGTGGCCCGGCAATCGGGGCAGGGGCGCGCGTCGTGGCGGAACACGGTCTTGCCGTGGCGGTCCTGGATACGGTCGATGAGGGTCGGGCGGATGCGCTTGCCGCCGTTGACCAGCATGGCGTAAGCGGTGGTCAGCCGCAGCAACGTCGTCTCGCCGGCGCCGAGGGCCATGGACAAACGTTGCGGCAATTCGTCGACGATGGCGAAGCGCTCGGCATATTCGGCCACCTTGTCCATGCCGATGGTCTGCGCCAGCCTGACCGTCATCAGGTTGCGGGATTTCTCGATACCGAGGCGCATGGTGCTGGGGCCGTAGAATCTCTTGGCGTAGTTACCAGGCCGCCACTTGGGCAGCCCCGGCCCCTGGTCGACCACGAAGGGCGCATCGAGGATCAACGTGGACGGCGAAAACCCGGATTCGAGGGCGGCCAGATAGACAAAGGGCTTGAAGGCGGAGCCCGGCTGGCGCCTCGCCTGGGTGACCCGGTTGAACTGGCTTTTCCGGTAATCGTGGCCGCCGGACATGGCTAGGATGCGCCCGGTGTGAGGATCGAGCGCCACCAGGGCGCCCTCGATCTCGGGGATCTGGCGGAGCGTGAACGTTCTTTCTGGATAGGGCTTGGCGTCCTTGCCTTTGCCCGAGGCGGCCACCGCTTCCACGACGACGACGTCGCCGGGCACCAACACGTCGGCCGGGCGCCTGACCCGGGGCCCCAGATTCTGGTTCTTCATCCACGGACGCGCCCATTTCATTTCGGCCAGCGGGATGCGCCCGCGGCGGCCGTCGGCGAGGCCGATCTCGGCCACCGCGTCGTCCAGTCTCAGCACCACAGCCAGGGGCCGCCCCAGGGTTCCAGGCGGCGGCTCGATGCGCTCGAGCATGCCGCGCCATCTGAAATCCGCCTCGATTCGCGTCACCGGCCCGCGCCACCCGTGCCGGCGATCATAGGTCTCGAGCCCCCGGCGCAGCACGCGATCGGATATTTCCTGCAAGCGCGGATCGAGGGTGGTGCGCACCGACAACCCCCCTTCGTAGAGCTGGTCTTCGCCGTAGCGGATGGCCAGCTGGCGGCGCACCTCCTCGGCGAAGTAGTCGGCCTTAACGAACACCGTCTGCGAGCGGAAGCGCACGAACAACGGGGTGTTTCGCGCCTGTTTTGCTTCGGCGGCGGAGATGACGCCGTCCGCCTCCATGCGCCCGATGACCCAATCGCGGCGCACCTTCGCCGCCCGCGGGTGTTTCCGAGGGTTGTAGTTGTTGGGCGCCTTGGGCAGGGCGGCGAGGAAGGCCGCCTCGGGAATGCTCAACTCGCCGAGCGGCTTGTTGAAGTAGTTGAGTGCCGCCGCCGCCACCCCATAGGAGCCGAAGCCGAAATAGATCTCGTTGAGGTAGAGCTCGAGGATGCGGTCCTTGCCAAGCGCGTGCTCGATACGGAAGGCGAGGATCGCCTCCTTGATCTTGCGGTCGAAGGAAAGTTCGTTGCTCAACAGGAAGTTTTTGGCCACCTGTTGCGTGATGGTCGAGGCGCCGACTAGCCGGCGGTCCTTTCCCAGGTTCCTGAGGTTGATGAGGACGGCGCGCGCCACGCCGAACAGGTCTATGCCCGGGTGGCTGAAAAAATTCTTGTCCTCGGCCGAAAGGACGGCGTTGACGATGAGCTTGGGCATCGCCCCGACGGGGACGAAGACGCGCTTCTCGGCGGCGTACTCGGCGAGCAGCCGCCCGTCTCCGGCGTGCACTCGGGTGGTGACGGGGGGCTCGTAGTCGGCCAGTTGGTGGTAGTCTGGCAGGCCACGGCCGAATTTTTGGAAGGTGTAAATCGCCCCGCCCGCGCCCAGGGCGGCGAGGACCAGAAGAATTCCAAAGAATGTAACAAGGGCTCTGAGCATGGATTTACCGATTGTACCGGCGACGCGGCGGCGCCAGCCAACAGTATAGCCGAAGCGCTCCAGTGTGTCGGATAGCGTGGAATTGTGGCGATGTTATGGCCGACGCGGCCTCGTGTTGTCCTAGATTAGGTGCAGGGTGTCCAAAGCTGGAGTTTGCCGCCAAACTAATTTTCTCGGGGCTCGGTATCACGTGATACCGGATTTGTATAAAATGGCCAGTTTTCTTGACAACGATCGCCTTGCCTGTGCTTGGACACGAAATGTCAACTTATCCCCAGCCTGTCCACGCCGTGTCATGAAAAGCTGGGGAAGGCATGTGCATAAGCGCAAATCCGATGTTGACGCAAAGTACGTTCCGTACGACCTTCCTCCAAACAAGCCTGACAGAAATTTTCGGACCTAGGGGGGATGCCTAAGATGTCGCTTAGCGCGCCCGCGGCGGCGAACCTGTCCGCCGTCGCCAACTCCCAAGTTGATGCCTCCAAGCGCCTTATCGTCGCGCTTGATTTGCCTACTGTCGTGGAAGCACGTCAGATCGTTGAAGAGTTGGGCGACGCCGTCTCTTTTTACAAGATCGGACTACATTTGCAGTGGGACGATGATGTTAAGAAATTCATTCAAGAGCTTATAGACTCCGAAAAGGACGTCTTTATCGATTATAAATACAGTGATATCGGAGAAACAATGAAAGGTGGCGTCGCCGGCGCTACTAAACGAGGGATTAAATTCCTCACCATTCAAGGCAACGGCGAGCTGAGCGAACAAGGAATGCGTGCCGCTGTCGCTGGCAAGGGTGGCGCCGAGTACCCCAAGATATTTTTTGTAACGGTCCTCACCAGCCTGGATGACAGCGATCTTCACCAAATCGGCTACCAAAAGTCGGTGCAGGACTTGGCAGTCACACGAGCGCAAGCGGCCGCCAAGGCCGGTCTTGATGGGGTGGTTGCGTCTGGGCGGGAAGCTTTCGTGATACGCGGTGCCAGCGAAGAATCATTCCTGATTATCACACCCGGAATAAGACCCGAAGGCGCCAGCCACGATGATCACAAACGCTCATGCACCCCATCCGAGGCAATCGCCAACCGTGCCGACTATCTTGTGGTTGGCAGGCCCATAATCAAACAACGAGATCGAAACGCGGCGGCGCGCCAAATAATTTCCGAGATGCAGGAGGCTTTCAACTCCAGACAATGAGACGCTCGACCGCCCTCGAAAAGAGGTTCGTCAAGCCAACCGACTTCTGCAAGAAGATTGAAATCCACAAGGCGGCGCACAGGTCCTTCACGGTGATTGATGGCGAGTTATCGTGAGTGGGCGCCCTAGCCGCTGAGCTAGCGCCCGATGAACTTGAGACAATGTGGAACAGCGCCGCGTTAAAGGTGCCCTAATTAGGACAGCACCCGCGGCCAGGCTCAGTTGCGGCTCGCTTCCTCTACGCGCGCGAAGTAGACCCCGACGGCGCGGGTAATCGCCTTCGCCAATTTGGCGCGGTGCTCCTTGCGCCTCAACGCCTTTTCGTCCTGGCGGTTGGACAAGAACCCCAGTTCCACCAGCACCGAAGGAATATCGGGCGCCTTCAACACGGCAAAGCCCGCGAAACGGTGCGTGTTGCGCAGCAGTTTGGTGACGCGGCCCAGTTCCTTCAGCACCACCGAGGCGAAGCGGGCCGACTCGTTCATGGTTTCGCGTTGCGCGAGATCGATGAGGATGTTGGTGACCTCGGACGTCTCGTTGGAGAGATCGATGCCGGCGATGAGGTCGGCCTTGTTCTCTTTTTCGGCGAGCGCCGCCGCCTCCTTGTCGGATGCGGTTTCCGACAAGGTGTAGACGGACAGGCCGCGGATTTGCCTCTTCTTGATGGTGTCCGCGTGGATGGAGACGAAAAGCTCGGCGCCTGCCTGGCGGGCAAGCTCGACGCGATCGCGCAGGCTCTTGAAGATGTCGCGGTCGCGGGTCAGCACGACCCGATAGCGGCCCGTACCCTCCAGGGCTCCCTTGACGGCCCGCCCCACCGCCAGGGTGATGTGTTTCTCGTAAACGCCAGAGGCTCCGGTGGCACCGGGATCGACGCCGCCGTGGCCGGGATCGATGGCGATCACCCGTCGGGCGCGCCCCTTGTCATGCTGGCCCGGAGGTTTGGCCAACGGCTTTACCGCCACTACGGAAACGACGGATGGGACGGGGGCCTTAACGGGAGCGGGAGGCGGGACGGCGGGTGGCGTTAAGGCGACCGGACCGCGAGCTGCCGCCAGTGCCTTCTCGCGGCTCGTCGCCGTCAGGTCGAGCACGAGCCGGTAGGCGTGCTTTGCGCTGGGCTCCATGAGGACGGATTTGGTGATAGTCACGGGCTCTGCCATGTCGAGCACGAGGCGCGTCTGCCCAGGCTTGAAAAGGCCATAGCGCAGCTTTTTCACGAGACCCGTGCGGGTGGGAAGAGGCCGCGCCGGCAGCCGCCAGCCGACCTCTGGGAGGTCGATGACGACGCGGTAGGGGTTTGCCAAGGTAAAAGCGCGGAAACGCACCCTCTCCGTAAGGGCGAACACGACACGGGTTTTCTTGGCATGCTTGCCGACCCGCAGGTCGGTGACGACCGCTTCCGCCGCTACCGCCGGAAGCGGCAGGGCATACATCCACAGCAGCACCGGCAGGAACAATGCCGCCATCCCGAGCCGCCGGGTTCCCCCGAGGCAACACGCGCCGCATCGTTTCCACGCGAAGCCCAACAAATTCATGCCCTACTTCTGGTCCGTTCGGTCAACGCAACTGGCCACTAAGAATTAGAATATTGTGCAACCATACTCCAGGCATTATGTTAACAAAGCGTTATGCCTTGATCGGCGGACGATGAAGAGCCTTTCCCCGCTCGTGGGAAGCGCCGGTAGTAACGTTTCGGGACGAGGGCAATCATGCCGCATGCTCCCGGGAAATTCATAGGTTTTCGATGCCGGACAGAGCAGCGCGAACGATACCTGCGATACCCCCTCCATCGGTGGGGCAAGGGGCAACGTTCGCAGACGCCACCGGCGTTCCACACATAGATGCCCGCCTCCGGCGCACCTTAGCGCGCGGCGGTGCCGGGCCATGGAGTTACCGATTTTATGACCACCAAGAGAATGCTAATCGACACCACTCACCCGGAGGAAACTCGGGTGGTGGTGCTCGACGGAAAACGGCTGGAAGAATTTGATATCGAGGTAGCAACCCGCAAACAGCTCAAAGGAAACATATACCTCGCCAAGGTCGTCAGGGTCGAACCATCCCTGCAGGCGGCGTTTGTGGACTATGGCGGCAATCGCCAAGGCTTCCTTGCGTTCAACGAAATCCACCCCGATTATTATCAAATACCCGTCGCCGACCGGGAGGTGCTGATCGCCGAACAGGCGGCGGAGGACACGGCGGAAGACGACGCGCCTTCGGCCGCGGCCAAGGCCGAGGGAACGGGGGCTTCGAAGGGCGTCGAGACCGTCGGCGGAGACGACATCGAGGAAGTCGAGGAACGCCGCTCCCAGCGACTGCAACGCCGCTACAAGATCCAAGAGGTCATCAAGCGGCGGCAGATCCTGCTCATTCAGGTGGTCAAGGAGGAACGCGGCAACAAGGGCGCCGCCCTGACCTCCTATCTATCCCTGGCCGGGCGTTATTGCGTGCTCATGCCCAATACGGCGCGCGGCGGCGGCATTTCACGCAAAATTTCGAACCCCGCTGACCGCAAGCGCCTCAAGGCGCTCATGAACGATCTCAAAATACCCACTGGCCTCGGGGTGATCGTGCGTACCGCCGGCGCCGAACGCAACAAGACGGAAATAAAGCGCGACTACGGTTACCTGATGCGCCTGTGGGACAGCGTGCGGGAGCTCACCTTGAGCTCGTCCGCCCCCACCTTGGTGTACGAAGAGGCCAACCTGATCAAGCGCGCTATTCGCGACCTGTACAGCAGCGACATCGAGGAAGTCCTGGTAGAGGGAGAGGAGGGCTACCGCCGCGCCAAGGACTTCATGAAGATGCTCATCCCCAGTCACGCCAAGAAGGTCAAGCAGTACAACGATCCGGTCTTGCCACTGTTACAGCGCAATCAAGTGGAAAGCCAGATCGACGCCATGCACAGCCCGGTGGTTCAGCTCAAGTCCGGCGGTTACATCGTGATCAACTCCACCGAGGCGCTGGTCGCCATCGACGTGAACTCGGGGCGCGCGACGCGCGAGCGCAACATCGAGCAGACGGCCCTCAAGACCAACCTTGAAGCAGCCGCCGAAGTTGCCCGCCAGTTGCGGCTGCGCGACCTCGCCGGCCTCATCGTCATCGACTTCATCGACATGGAGGTCTCGCGCAACAACACCAAGGTCGAGCACCAGCTCAAGGACTCCATGCGCAACGACCGGGCGCGCATCCAACTGGGCCGCATCAGTCCGTTCGGCCTCCTGGAGTTGTCCCGCCAGCGGCTGCATCCAAGTCTCTTCGAGACCAGTTTCGAGGCCTGCGTCTATTGCGGCGGCACGGGAGCGCGGCGCTCCACGGAATCGACGGCGCTGCATGTGCTTCGCGCCATCGAAGAGGAAGGCGGACGGCGCCGCACCCAAGCATTGACCGTCCACGTCCCGGTCACCATCGCCCTCTATATCCTCAACCAAAAGCGCAAGGCCTTGAACGACATCGAACAACGCCACGAACTGCGCGTCATAATTTTCGGCGATGACAGCCTCATCCCGCCCGATTTCCGAATCGAACGCGACAAGAAGGCCCCGACGGCACTCCCCCAGGAGCCGCCGGCGACGAAAGAAAGAGCCGCCGACGCGGCGAAAAAAAACGACGAGGCTACTACCGAAGAGTCCGGCAAGCGGCGGCGACGGCGGCGTCCGCGGCGGCGCAAGACCGCCGAGGGTGACAACGCAGCGGTCTCCGAGACCACGAAACCGGAAGCCGAGGAGGAGGCCGAGACCACTGCCGCCAAGGTGCAGTCCGAGGCTGCCGGCGAGGAAAGGTCGGGCAAGCGGCGGCGGCGCGGTCGGCGCGGCGGTCGGCGGCACGGCCGCAGGTCGGGCGCGGATACGGCGGCGACCGGTGCCGGTGCCGAGGGCGAGGCGAAAAGCCAGGCCGAGACCGCCGCGCAGTCACCGGACGAAGCGGCCGCCGTCGAGCCATTCGATACCGTGGACGGCGGCGTCGACTCACTCCCCGACGTCATTGCCCTGCCGGGGCCCGAGACGGCGCCAGACACGGCCGATGCCGGTGACGAGTTGGCGCCCCCCGCCAAGAAGCCGGCCCGCCGCCGGCGCACCGCGAAGGCCACAAACAAACCCGGGGCCAAACCCGAGGCCATGCCCGCCGGCGAACAAGGCGACCCCGAAGCCAAGGCAACGCCGAAAAAGCGGACGCCGAGACCGCGGACACGCAAGCCTCGGCCAAAACCAGAAGCGGAGATCGTCAGCCCGGGAGTGACGTCGCCCGCGAGCCCCCGGTACCGGCGCTCGCCGCCACGCCAGAAGAAGGCGTAACGGCCAGCGGGGACGCCAGCAAAATCACGGGCATCGGCGTGCAAACGAACCAACTGCCGGCCTCGAAGGCCTCGGCGCGCAAGGGGTGGTGGCAACGTCTTTAGGAATGATCGGGCCAACCCCCGGTCCGCGCTAGCGCATCATCCGGCCGGGTAACGCCAATTCAATACCCCCCACCCCCGCAAGGGGGGAGAGGGAATTTCTGCTCGTTTCCAGATAGATAGCCTTCCCCCTCGATGGGGGAGGGTTGGGTGGGGGTGGCAACGACACGATTCCAACTGATCGGAGAATGCACTAGGCACCCCAGTCGCGCAGGCGGCGCGCCGCCTCGGCCATATCGTCGGTGGCACCGGCGAAAGAAAAGCGCACGAAGCGGTTGCCGCGCTCCGGATCGAAATCGATACCCGGCGTGGCGGCGACGCCGGTTTCCCGCAACATGCGCTGGCAATACTCCTGGCTGTCATTGGTCAGGTGAGCGACGTCGGCATAGATGTAAAAAGCGCCTTCCACCGGCGCCAGCTTGTCGTACCCGGCCTTCGGCAATTCCTCCAGCAGAAGCGCCCGGTTGCGCGTGTACCTCCTGACGTGGCCGTCAAGCTCGTCCCGGCTCTCGAACGCCGCCAATGCCGCGCGTTGGGAGATAGCGGGCGGCGAAACGAACAAGTTTTGCGCCAGGCATTCCACCGACCGCAGGAGGCTCTCGGGAAGCACCATCCAGCCGAGCCGCCAGCCGGTCATCGAGAAATACTTCGAAAAGCTGTTGATGACGATGGCGTCGTCCGTGAGGCACAGTGCCGTCTCCGCCGCCTTGCCGTAGGTTATGCCATGGTATATTTCGTCGGAAATGAGGCGGACCCCCCACTCCCGACAGTAATCGACGAGAGCCGCCAGCTGATCCCCTTGAACCATGGTCCCCGTGGGATTGCACGGGCTGGTGACGATCAGCCCGTCGATGGCACCATCGACGCGATCTAGCAACGTCGGGGTCAGCTGAAAGTTGGTTTCCGCTCCAACCGGCAGGTTGACGACCTCGACGCCGAGCGCGCCCAGAATGTTGCGGTAAGCGGGATAGCCGGGGCTGGCCAAGGCCACCCGGTCGCCGGTCTCGAAGGCGCTTAGGAAGCCGAGCAGGACCCCCCCCGACGACCCCACCGTGAGAACAACCCTGTCTGCGTCGACGGCGATATCATAGGTGTGCTTGTAATGTTCGGCGATACCTCGGCGCAGCTCCGGCAGGCCGAGAGCATCGGTGTAGCCGAGGGTATCGGCGTCGAGGGCGGCCTTAGCCGCCTCCACTACGAGAGAGGGCGCCCCCGTGCTCGGTTGGCCGACCTCCAGGTGCACCACGTCGTGGCCGGCGGCGGCCCTTTCGTTGGCGGCGCGCAGAACGTCCATAACGATGAAGGGGGGTATGGTCCCCCGCTTTGATACCTTGAGCCCCATGCTTCTCCCAACATACTGAATCCTGCCGGCCGGTCAATTGACGCTGCCCCGGCCGCGGACTACTTTCAGCCTTCAGGGAAAGGCCCAAATCTTGCCGCAGCGCGACCTCGCTCTTTTCGCTGTCACGCTCGCCATCGCGGCGGGGCTTTCGTGCGCACCGGCGGTTACCAAGGCACAGAGGATTTCCTTCATCCGGGATGCCGAGATTGAGGAAACCATCCGTACCTTCGCGACGCCGGTCTTCCAGGCGGCCGGGCTCAATCCCTCGGCAATCAAGGTTCACCTGGTCAACGACAAGACGCTGAACGCCTTCGTCGCCGGCGGACAGCAACTGTTCCTCAACACCGGCCTGCTCATGCGCAGTACCAACGCCGGCCAGGTCATCGGCGTCATCAGTCACGAAACGGGGCACATCGCCGGAGGGCATCTTTCGCGCACCCAGGAGGCCATCCGAAACAGTTCGGCGCAAAGCATCGTCGCCTTTGTCATCGGGGCCGCGGCGGCGATTGGAACGGGCCGGTCCGATATCGGTCAGGCCATCATCGCCGGAGGATCGCAGATCGGCATGAGGTCGTTTCTCCATTACAGCCGCACCCAAGAGGGGGCCGCCGACCAGGCGGCGGTGCGCTTCCTCGACGCCACCGCTTTTTCGTCGAAAGGCTTGCTCGAATTCATGGAAATTCTCGAAGACCAAGAGCTGTTGAGCCCCAAGCACCAGGACCCTTACGTGCGCACCCACCCCATCACCCGCGACCGCATAGAGTTTCTGAGGACACATGTCGCCCAATCGCCCTATTCGGACAAGCCGACGCCACCCAAACTGGAAGTCATGCAACTCCGCATGCGGGCCAAGCTCCACGGTTTTCTGGAGCCCCTCGCCGTTACCTTGCGCCGCTACAAGGAAACTGATGACAGCCTTTATTCGCGCTATGCCCGTGCCATCGCCCACTACCGCAAACCTGACCTCGACAAGGCCCTGCCTCTGATCGACGGCCTCATCGCGCAACATCCCACTGATCCCTATTTCCACGAGTTGAAGGGCCAGATGCTGTTCGAGAACGGAAGGATCGCCGAGGCTTTGGAGCCCTACGAGACGGCGACGCGGCTGCTGCCGCACGCGCCCCTGCTGCGCACCGGCCTGGCGCGCGTCCAGTTGGAGCTCAACGAGCCGGCCCTGCTGGAGCCGGCGATCACCAATCTGCGCGCCGTGCTGCGCAAGGAAAAGCACAGTCCCTTTCTGTGGCGGCAACTGGCGATCGCCTACGGACGCAACGGCCAGATGGGCCAGAGCGCGCTGGCCATGGCCGAGGAAGGCCTGTTGAAGGGCGACACTGCAGCGGCTCGCTTCCACGCGGCCAGGGCCCAGGAACTGTTACCCCGCGGCTCGCGTGCGTGGCTGAAGGCGGAGGACGTCCTATCCGCGTCCAAGGAAGAAGAGAACTGAGCATTTTCGGTAGGGGAACACCCCTGTCACGCCTTTATACCGATGGTCCTTGGTATTATCGCCTCCCGGCACGGCTTTTTCCAATGTTGCTTCTCGTCGTCCTTGCCGGTTGCGCCATTGCGCCGCGCACCGCGGTCGGCCCGCGCGGCCTGCTAGAGGTTC
>PVBE010947508.1_pt1 | contig 19821 bp, 21 predicted proteins | sample 1631181 | NCBI WGS metagenome assembly PVBE01 (sample SAMN08397723, study PRJNA350692) | Marine metagenome, whole genome shotgun sequencing project. | isolation source: water | place: Pacific Ocean | collected 2012-04 | reverse complement strand
CGATGACGAGCTCGGTCGCATCCGCGAGATCATCGACCGCGAATACCGGATCGAGGGCGATCTGCGCCGCGAGGTGGCGATGAATATCAAGCGCCTGATGGATCTCGGCTGCTATCGCGGGCTGAGGCATCGGCGCGGTATGCCGGTGCGCGGCCAGCGCACCCACACCAACGCGCGCACCCGCAAGGGCCGAGCACGGCCGGTCGCCGGCAAGAAATAGCTCGCTCAACGAGGACAAGGAATGGCCAGGAGCGCATCTCCAAGGGTAAGGCGTCGCGAACGCAAGAACATCACGTCGGGCGTTGCCCATGTGAGTGCGACGTTCAACAACACGATGATCACTATTACCGACGCCCAGGGCAACGCGATCGCGTGGTCGTCCGCGGGCTCGCAAGGCTTCCGGGGGTCGCGCAAATCGACCCCATACGCCGCCCAGGTGGCGGCCGAGGATGCCGGCAAGAAGGCCATGGAGCATGGCATGAAGACGCTCGAGGTCGAGGTCAAGGGCCCGGGCTCGGGCCGCGAATCGGCGCTGCGGGCGCTGCAGGCCGTCGGCTTTACCATTACGTCGATCCGCGACGTGACGCCGATCCCGCATAATGGCTGCCGGCCGCGCAAGCGTCGCCGCGTCTGAAACCTGAATTGATGGCGGGGCGCCGAAACGGGCGTCCCGTATGGAACAACGAGCTGACATTCGTCGTTCAGATATCCTGCTGAGGAACACCCAGATGTCCGTAATCCAGAAGAACTGGCAAGAACTGATCAAGCCGAACAAGCTGGCCGTGGTGCCGGGAACCGAGGCCGTGCGCACGGCGACCATCGTCGCCGAGCCGCTCGAGCGGGGTTTCGGAATCACGCTCGGCAACGCGCTCAGGCGTATCCTGCTGTCGTCGCTGCAGGGCGCGGCCGTGACCTCCGTGCAGATCGATGGCGTTCTGCACGAGTTTTCGTCGATCCCGGGGGTGCGCGAGGACGTGACCGACATCGTCCTCAACATCAAGTCCCTGTCGCTCAGGATGCACGGAGAGGGCCCCAAGCGCATGACGCTTGTCGGCACCGGCCCTGGCGAAATCACGGCAGGCATGATCGATGCCGGGCATGACATCGAGATCATCGATCCCGATATCGTGATATGCACCCTCGACGACGGCGCGAAGTTCAGCATGGAACTGACCGTCAACGAGGGCAAGGGATACGTTCCCGCGACCCTGAACCGCGCCGAGGACGCGCCCATCGGTCTGGTTCCGGTCGATGCCGTGTTCAGCCCGGTGCGCAAGGTCGCCTACCGGGTCGACAACACCCGCGTCGGTCAGGTGACCGACTATGACAAGCTGTCGCTCGACCTCGAGACCAACGGCGTCATCTCGCCCGAGGACGCGGTTGCGCTGGCCGCCCGTATCCTGCAGGACCAGCTGCAGCTGTTCATCAACTTCGAGGAGCCGCGGTCGGTCTCGGCCGAGGAATCGCCGACCGAGCCGGCGTTCAACCGGAACCTCCTGCGCAAGGTCGACGAGCTGGAGCTTTCGGTCCGGTCCGCCAACTGCCTCAAGAACGACAACATCATTTATATCGGCGATCTGGTCCAGAAGACCGAGCAGGAGATGCTGCGCACGCCGAATTTCGGGCGCAAGTCGCTGAACGAGATCAAGGAAGTCCTGGCGCAGATGGGCCTACACCTGGGCATGGAGATCACCAGCTGGCCGCCCGAGAACATCGAAGACATGGCCAAGCGGCTGGAAGAGCCGTATTAAGGCATTCGGATAGCGCCGAACCGAACGGAGTAGGGACCATGCGTCATCGCCTCAGTGGCCGAAAACTGAACCGCACCAGCGCCCACCGCAAGGCGATGTTCAAGAACATGGCCGCGGCGCTGATCAAGCACGAGCAGATCCGCACCACGCTTCCCAAGGCCAAGGAGCTGCGCTCGGTCGTCGACCGGCTGATCACCCTCGGCAAGCGCGGTCCCAGCGATCTGCACGCAAGGCGCCAGGCGATCACCCGGCTTGGCGGCGACGCCAAGCTTGCGGACAAGCTGTTCACCACGCTCGCCGAGCGCTACGCCGACCGGCCCGGCGGTTATACCCGAGTGCTGCGCGCGGGCTTTCGCTACGGCGATTCCGCGCCCATGGCGCTGATCGAGTTGGTCGATCGCGATCCAGAGGCCAAGGGCCAGGATTCCGGCCCCGTCCAGATCACGGCGATGGAAGAGATGGAGCAGGCGGACGCCACTGCGTGACGTGGCTCCGGCCGGCGGCTCGACAATCGAGGCAGCGTTAATCGCTGCCTCTTTTCGTATCGGCGCCGCCTGGTCCGGGATAGAATGCCCCCAGAGGCTGTCGTGACGGGTTCCATGAAACATATTCGCCGCGGCGCAACGACCTTCCTCGCGCTCGTCGCTGCCGCATTCGCGGTGGGCTCGCCGACGGTGTCGGCGGAGACCCGCGTTCCCGATTCGCGCGAGGAGATCCGGCTGTCGTTCGCGCCGCTGGTCAAACGCGTCGCACCGGCGGTGGTCAACATCTACGCCAAGCGCGTGGTCCGTTCGCGCCCGATCTCGCCGTTCTTCGATGATCCGCTGTTTCGCCGCTTCTTCGGCGACCAGTTCTCGTTCGGCAGGCCGCGAGAGCGCGTGCAGAACTCCCTGGGCTCGGGCGTCGTGGTGCGCCCGGGCGGGCTCGTCGTCACCAACCACCACGTCATCGCGCGCGCCGACGAGATCACCGTCGTCCTGGCCGATCGGCGAGAGTTCGATGCCACCATCATCAGCGCCGACGAACGGACTGATCTCGCGGTATTGCGTATCGACCCCGGAAAAGAGCGGCTGCCCGCGCTCGAGATGCGGGATTCCGACGACCTCGAGGTCGGTGATCTGGTGCTCGCCATCGGCAACCCGTTCGGCGTCGGGCAAACCGTGACCAGCGGCATCGTATCCGCGTTGGCGCGGACGGCCGAAGGGGTATCCGACTTCAGCTTCTTCATCCAGACCGACGCCGCCATCAACCCGGGCAATTCCGGTGGCGCGCTGATCACCATGGACGGCCGGCTGGTCGGCATCAACACCGCGATCTATTCGCGCGGCGGCGGATCGGTCGGGATCGGTTTCGCCATTCCGTCCAATATGGTCGCCACCGTGGTCGCCGCGGCCGAGGGCGGCGGTAAGGTCGTTCGGCCATGGATCGGGGCGACCTTCCAGGACATGTCGTCCGACCTTGCCGATTCGTTCGGGCTGCCGCGCCCGACGGGCGTCATCGTCACCGAAATCTATCCCGGTGGCCCGGCCGATCGCTCGGGTCTGCGCTCGGGTGACGTGATGCTTTCGGTCAATGGGCGCGAGGTCCTCGACCGGACCGCGTTCCTCTATCGTATCGCGACGCTACAGCTGGGCACCCCGGCGCGGCTTGGGGTGCTGCGCGACCGCAAGGAACGCACACTCACGTTGGCGCTCGTGAAGGCGCCCGAGGATCCGCCGCGGAACCTGCTCGTGCTCACCGGCGATCACCCGTTTTCGGGCGCCGAGGTCGCCAACCTGTCGCCCGCGCTGGCCGAGGAGATGTCCGTCGATCCCATGCAGCGCGGCGTGATCGTCGTTCAGTTGAGGCGTGGCAGCAAGGCGCATCGGCTCGGCATTCAGCCGCATGACATCATTCTGTCGATCAACGGTGACGATATTCACCGGGTTCGGGACTTCAAGAAGGCGCTCTGGCGGCCGCGCAAACAGTGGCGGATCACGCTGAAACGGGGTGGCCGTACGCTGACCTCGGTCATCAAGGGTTAGGCTCTTGACGGCCCAGGAAACCGGCGGGCTATTCGAGGACCAGGCGCCGCGGCCATTGGCCGACCGCCTGCGGCCCGCGCGTCTCGCCGAGGTGTTGGGTCAGGACCACCTGCTCGGCCACGACGGGCCGATCGGGCGGATGGTCGCCGGACGTCGGATCTCGTCGATGATCCTGTGGGGCCCGCCCGGTAGCGGCAAGACGACGATCGCCCGGCTGCTTGCGCAGGAGACGGACCTTCATTTCGCACCACTGTCGGCGGTGTTCTCGGGTGTCGGCGACCTCAGAAAGGTGTTCGACGAGGCGCGTGGCCGTCGCGCCGGTGGGCAGGGCACGCTGTTGTTCGTCGACGAGATCCATCGCTTCAACCGCGCCCAGCAGGACGGCTTCCTGCCCTATGTCGAGGACGGCACCGTCATCGTCGTCGGCGCGACGACCGAGAACCCGTCGTTCGAGCTGAATGCCGCCCTGTTGTCGCGCTGTCAGGTGTTTGTGCTCAATCGGTTGGGCGACAGCGAGATCGAACAGCTCCTTGGCCGTGCCGAGGAGCTCTCAGGGCGCGCGCTGCCGCTCGATCAAGAGGCGCGCTCGGCTCTGCGTGCCATGGCCGACGGCGATGGCCGCTATGCGCTTAATCTCGCCGAGGAGCTTCTGGCGCGCGATGACGAAGAGGTTCTCGACACGGCGGCTCTGACGCGCGCCATTCAGCGCCGCGCGGCGGTCTACGACAAGTCGCAGGACGGCCATTTCAATCTGATAAGCGCGCTGCACAAGTCGCTTCGAGGATCCGATAGCGACGCCACGCTCTATTGGCTCGCCCGCATGCTTGCCGGCGGCGAGGAACCTCGCTACATCGCGCGCCGGCTGGTTCGCTTCGCCTCCGAAGACGTCGGCCTGGCCGATCCGCAGGCGCTCACCCAGGCCCTGGCGGCGTGGCAGGCCTATGAGCGGCTCGGCTCGCCCGAGGGCGAGCTCGCCCTCGCGCAGTGTGCGATCTACCTGGCCACCGCACCCAAATCGAACGCCGTCTACCGCGCCTTCGGCGCCGCCGCCCGAAGCGCCAAGAGCTCCGGGTCGCTGATGCCGCCCAAGCATATCCTCAACGCACCGACGGCCCTGATGCGCGACCTCGACTATGGCTCCGGCTATGCCTACGACCATGATACCGAGCACGGATTCTCGGGGCAGGAATACTTTCCCGAAGGCATGGCGAGAGAGAAGTTCTACCAACCCACCGAGCGCGGTTTCGAGCGCGAGATCGCCAAACGGCTCGATTACTGGGATAAGTTGCGCCGCGAGAACGCGGGGGAGGACCGGTGAAGATCCTGTTGTCGGTGGCGCTTGGTGGGGCGGTGGGCGCGGCGGCGCGATATATCGTCGGCAGCCACTTCGGTTCGTGGTCGGGCGCCGGTTTTCCCTGGACGACGCTAACGGTCAATGTGGTGGGCTCGTTGGCGCTTGGTGTTTTCGCCGGGGTCTCCGCGTTCGCGTGGTCGCCGACCGCGCCGATGCGGGCGTTCATCACGGTCGGGGTGCTGGGCGGATTCACGACGTTTTCCGCGTTCTCGCTGGATGTCGTCCTGCTGTTCGAGCGCGGTCGCCTGGAGCTGGTGGCGCTCTATGCGCTGGCGTCGGTGAGCGTCGCCGTCGGCGCGCTTTTCATCGGGCTCAAGCTGGCGCGCTGGTTCCTCACATGACCGGGGTGCAGGTGGTCGCGGTTGCCGAGGACGAGGCCGACCTCCGGCTCGACCGGTGGTTCAAGCGCCATTATCCGGGGCTCGGCCACGGCCGGCTGGAAAAGCTGCTGCGAACCGGACAGATCAGGCTCGACGGCGGCCGAGTCAAGGCGTCGACCCGCGTGAGCGCAGGGCAGGAGATTCGGATCCCGCCGCTGGATGACGCCGCGTCACCGGGTGAGAGGCGGCGACCGCCGCCGGATCCCAGCGACGTCGCAGGCCTGCGCGAGCTGATTCTCCACCGCGACGACGATGTGATCGCCCTCAACAAGCCACCCGGCCTCGCGGTCCAGGGCGGCAGCCGCGTTAGCCGTCATATCGACGGCATGCTTGACGGGCTCAGGTTCGGTGCCGCCGAACGGCCGCGACTGGTCCATCGTCTCGACAAGGATACCAGCGGGGTCCTGCTTCTCGGCCGCGGTGCGCGCTCCGCGGCCCGTCTCGCCGCTTCGTTCCGCGGCAAGGACGCGGTCAAGACCTATTGGGCGCTGACCGCGGGCGTGCCGGACCTGCCGTCCGGTCGGATCGACCTTGCGGTGGCCAAGCGGCCGACCGGGGCCGGCGAACGCGTTGTCGCCGACGCGGTGTCGGGAAAGCGCGCGATCACCCATTATACCGTCGTCGCCGCCGCCGGCCGCAGGATCGCGTGGCTCGCGCTGTGGCCGCGAACCGGGCGCACCCATCAGCTCCGCGTCCATTGCGCCGCGCTCGGCACGCCGATCATCGGCGATCGAAAGTACGGCGGCGCGGCCTCGGTGATCGAGGGTTTGCCCGAGGGCGGCCTTATGCTGCATGCCCGTGCGATCAAGCTGCCCCATCCGGCCGGCGGCAGCCTCGAGATCGAAGCCCCGCTGCATGACGGGATGCGCGCGGCATGGCGGTTCTTCGGCTTCGACCCGGAGATGACGACGCCGCCGTTGGACGATTCGCCGTGATATCCCGATGATGAAGGCGACGGTGGAAACTGGCCGCCCGCGCGCCTATCTCTTAGCCTTGATTCGAGACCGTTTCATATGACCGCCTCAGATAGCCTTCGTTTCGCCGCGTTCGATCTCGACGGGACCTTGATCGACAGCGCGGCGACAATCGTCGATGGCGTGCTCGCCTGTTGGGCGGCGTGCGGCTTCGCCGAGCCCGATCCGGAAGCGATGCGCCGGGTGATCGGCCTGCCTTGGGAGGAAAGCATCCGCGAGCTGATCCCGGGGTCCGGTCCGACCGAGCTCGCCGCCATCCGAAACTACCACGACGAGGTGCGCCGCGGCGTCCGGCCTCGGCCATCGGCGACGATCGCGCCGTTTCCGGGCGCGCACGAGGTGCTGGATCACCTTGACGCGGAAGGCTATCTGCTGGGGATCGTCACCAGCCGGTCGAGCCACCGGCTGCACGAGCTGCTCGATGACCAGGGGCTCGCGGAGCGCTTCCAGACCTTCAAGACCGCCGACATGGGCCCCGGCAAGCCAAACCCGCACCTGCTGCTGGAGGCGATGGCCGATCTCGGCGTCGACGCCGACCGCACGGTCATGATCGGCGATACCACCTTCGACGTTCTGATGGCCACCAGCGCCGGCACGGCGGCGGTGGGGGTGAGCTGGGGCGTTCACGAATCACACGAGATCGACGCCGCGGGCGCGCATTGCGTCATCGAGGCGTTTCATGAGCTGCCGCCGGTCCTGGGGACACTGGTTTCGGGCTGAATATGCGTATTGGCGCATTGCTCAAGACGATTGTCGTCATCCTGGGCGGTCTCGTCGCGGCCGTTGTGGTGGTACTGCTGACCGTCGATTTCGGCGCCTACAAGTCGGAGATCACCGCGGCCCTGACCGAGGTGTCCGGCCGCGAGGTGTCGGTCGACGGTGATTTCAAGCTGCGTTTCGGGATCAGGCCGTCGGTGACGGCGACTGGCGTCAAGATCGCCAACGCGCCGTGGGGCACGCGTCCTTACATGATGACGGCCCAGCGATTCGCGGCCGAGATCGCGCTTTTGCCTCTGGCCGAGGGACGCGTGGTCGTCAAGCGCCTGATCTTCATCAAGCCCGAGCTGTTTATCGAGACCGACAGGAAGGGGCGCAGCAACTGGGCGGTCGACCTCGCCGAGGACAGTGACGAGACCGCCATTCCCGACATCGGGACCGTGGTCATACGAAACGGCAGGGCAACCGTTCTCGACAGCCGTACAAAGGACAGGCGGACGGTCGAGATCTCGCGGCTCCGCCTGGCGCCCACCGGGCCTTACGGATCGTTCCGCTTCGACGTCGCGGGCGCGCTCGACGGCCGGCGTATGAAAGCGCGCGGGACGTTGGGCGTACCAAACAAGAAGGCCGATCGCGAGTCGCCCTGGCTGCTCGAATTCGTGGCCGAGGCCGGCGGGGCGACGGTCAACGTCATCGGCACCGTGAAGGCGCCGGCCGTCGCAAAGGGCGTCGACATCGACGTCGAGGTCGATCTCAGATCGCGGGGCGCGACCATGCCGGAGTTGGCCGCGGGGCTCAACGGATCGCTCAGCGCGGTGATGGGCCCGGGTGAGCTGCGCAACGAGTATTTCGACATGCTGTCGACCGACGTCATCGAGTCGATTTCGCCCTGGGCGTCGCCGCGCCGAACGGCGCGGATAAACTGCGCGGTCGCCCGGTTCGAGATCAGAAACGGTATTGCGGTCAGCCGGGCGACGGTGATCGACAGCCAACGCGCAACCGTCGTCGGAGAAGGCGCCATAGACCTCGGGCGCGAGCGCATCGGCTTTACCGTCTCTCCCAACGTCAAGGACGCCGGATTGGTCAGCCTGACCGTTCCGATCCGGATCAGCGGGGCGCTCGATGATCCGTCGATCGATCTCGATTCGGGCAAGCTCGCCCAGGACACCGTGGGCGTGGTCGCTGATCTCGCCGAATCCATCGGCTCCATCGTTGGCATCGGGGACTCTTCGGACCGCCTGCGCAATCCCTGCGTCGCCGCGCTGGCCGCGCCGGCGCGACCGCACCCGGCGTCGCGAACGAAGCGTCGGCCCGAGCCATGAGGCGGTTCTGGCGCGAGGCGCGCGTCGTCGAGGAAGATCGCGGCTTCGCCATTGCGCTCGACGACAGGCCGGTGCGGACCCCCGGCAAGCGGACGCTGATCGTGCCAACGAAGGCGCTGGCCGATGCGATAGCCGCGGAGTGGAATGCCCAGGAAAAAGAGGTCGAGCCGAGCGAGATGCCTTTGACCCGGCTCGCCAACAGTGCCGTCGACGGTGTTGTGTTCCGCCGCGACGACGTGATCGACGACATAGCGCGCCATGGCGACACCGACCTCATCTGTTACCGAGCGGACGAGCCGCCCGAGCTGGTCGAACGTCAGTCGGCGGCGTGGCAGCCCCTGGTCGAGTGGCTCGCGGCGGAATTCGGGATCAGGCTCGTGGTCGTCTCCGGCGTCGTACCCGCCGCGCAATCCCCCGCGACGTTGGCGACCTTGCGTTCCGCCGTATCGGTGTTCGAAGATTTTCCCCTGACCGGGCTGCATGCCGCGGCGGCGGCATGCGGATCATTGGTGATCGCGCTTGCCCTCGCGCGCGGCCGTCTGGATTCCGACGCGGCGTGGTCCCTGTCGCAGCTCGACGAGACCTATCAGATCGACAAATGGGGCGAGGACCCCGAGGCCGTCGATCGGCGGGCCCGCCTGCGTGCCGACATTGACGCCGCGTCCCGCTTCATGGACCTCTCGGGATCCGGCGCATGAAGTCTGTTCGTGTCCGCATTTCGGGACGGGTGCAGGGCGTCTGGTACCGCGCCTGGACCGAGCAACGCGCCACTGCCCTGGGTCTCACCGGCTGGGTGCGCAACCGGCGCGATGGCGACGTCGAGGCGCTGTTTTCCGGCGCGAGCGAGACTGTCGAGGCGATGATCGGCGAATGCTGGAACGGCCCGCCCTCGGCCCGCGTCGACGCGGTCGCGACCGAGCCCGACAGCCCACCGCAATCGTCGGGCTTTCACATCCTGCCGCGCGAATAATCAACCACCGAAGGCTTCATCAAAGCTCGCCTCGAGCGCCGCGTCGACATCGGCCATGGTCGCCGCGATGCCGAGGTCGGCGAGCGAGGTCACACCGTGCTCGCGGATGCCGCACGGCACGATGCCGTCGTAATGGGACAGGTCCACGTCGACGTTCAGCGCGACGCCGTGATAGGTGACCCAGCGCCTGACGCGTACGCCGATGGCGGCGATCTTGTCCTCGCGGCCCGAGCCGCGCCGGACCCAGATGCCGACACGGCCCTGGCGGCGCTCGCCGATGACGTCGAAACGGGCCAGCGTCGCGATCAGCCAATCCTCCAGCCGGCGCACGAAAAGCCGGACGTCACGGCCGCGCCGGTCGAGATCGAGCATCACGTAGGCCACGCGCTGTCCCGGGCCGTGATAGGTGTATTCGCCGCCGCGTCCCGTGCGATGCACCGGAAATCGGTCTGGATCGATTAGGTCGGCCGGCACCGCCGATGCGCCGGCGGTATAGAGCGGCGGATGCTGGACCAGCCAGACCAGCTCAGCCTTGCCGCCCGAGCGAATTTCGGCGACCCGACGCTCCATTTCCGCGACTGCGACGTGGTATGGGACGAGGTTGCCGGAGGTACGCCATTCGACGCTTTGCGACATTTCTGGAGTGTCTCGTCTGGATGTGCTTGCGATTATGACGTCATTTTGGTAATTCGAGCCACGAATTCAACGGTTCCCGTGCGGAGTCAGTCCAATCACCATGCGGTCGTGGCGGAAATGGTAGACGCGCAGCGTTGAGGTCGCTGTGGGAGCAATCCCGTGGAAGTTCGAGTCTTCTCGACCGCACCAAATTCCGGGCCCGCCGAATCGACGCGCGGGCCCGGTTTCTTCGACGCCGCCGGGAGCCTTTGCCGCATGACGATCGCGTCGGGCGACGCCGCGCGTGACCGACGAGGAAGGGATGCCTGATGGCCGAGACCGGGCAAGAGCCGGACGCCGATCGATCCCCGCCGCCGACACATGCGGAAGATCTCCTTGGCCTCGGCGCGGATGTTGCCAAGTCCGTCGCGGCGGCGCTCGACGGGCGGCGCGAGGAAGAGGTGGCGCGGCTGGTGGCGCCTCTCCACGCCGCCGAAGTCGCCGATTTGCTGGAGCAGCTGAAGTCGGACCGCCGTCACCAACTGGTGGAGCGGCTTCGCGACGGCTTCGATCCCGTCATCCTCGTCGAGCTCGACGAAACGGTACGCGAGGAAGTCGCCGATCAGCTTGGCAACACGGGCCTGGCCACGGCGATCGCCCAGCTCGAGACCGACGATGCGCTGATGCTCATCGCCTCACTCGACGCGACGCGTCAGCGGGCCATCCTGCCGGCCATTCCCGCCGCCGTCAGGGCGACCCTCGAGCATGGGCTGACGTTCCCCGAGGACAGCGCCGGCCGACTGATGCAGCGCGACTTCGTCGCCGTGCCGACGTTCTGGTCGGTCGGCGAGACCATCGACTTCCTGCGCGACGAGGACGACCTGCCCAACGACTTCTACGACATCTTCGTGGTCGATCCCGGGCACCGGCCGGTCGGCACCGTGGCCGTCAGCCGGGTGCTGCGCTCGCAACGGTCGGTTCCGATGGATCAGATCATGGCCGCCGAGCTGACCAGCGTCCCGGTCAGCCTAGATCAGGAAGAGGTCGCCTATATCTTCGCCCAGCATGATCTCATATCCGCTCCGGTCGTCGACATGGCGGACCGCCTGATCGGCGTGATCATGGTCGACGACATCGTCGACGTCATCCACGAGGAGGCCGAGGAGGATCTGATGCGCCTCGGCGGTGTTCGCGAGGACGATCTCTACGCCGACGTGCTGGGAACCGGCCGGGCCCGGTTCTCGTGGCTGTTCCTGAACCTGGTGACGGCGATACTCGCATCCGTGGTGATCGCGTTCTTCCAGGACACCATCGCCCAGATCGTGATGCTGGCGGTGCTGATGCCGATCGCCGCCTCGATGGGCGGCAACGCCGGAACCCAGACGCTGACCGTGGTCGTCCGCGCGATCGCGATGAAGGACCTGACGCCGGCCAACGCGTGGCGGGTGTTCTCCAAGGAGGTCTTGGTCGGCGTGTTCAACGGGTTGTCGTTCGCGGCCATCGTCGGGATCATCGCCTGGGTTTGGTCGGGCGATGGCGCGATCGGGCTGGTCATGGCGGCGGCGATGATCGTGACCATGATCGTCGCCGGCCTGGTCGGCACGGCGATTCCGATCGGGCTGTCGCGAACCGGCATCGATCCCGCCGTCGCCTCGGGCGTATTCCTGACTACGATAACCGACGTGGTCGCGTTTCTCGCATTTCTCGGCCTCGCGGCCTGGTTCCTGTTGTAATAACGGCGGAACCGAAACGTCATGCCCACGATCCTGATTACCGGATCCAATCGCGGTATCGGACTGGCCTTCGCGCAACACTGCGCGAGCATCGGGTGGCGGGTGATCGCGTCTTGCCGCGACCCGGCGTCCGCGGTCGAGCTCGGTCGTGTCCCGGGCGATGTCCGCGTCCACGCGCTGGACGTCTCCGACCAAGCCTCGATCGATGCGTTGGGCCGGGATCTCGGCGCCGAGCCGATCGACATCCTGGTCAATAATGCCGGCGTCAGCGGCCGCGCCGGACAGCAATTCGGCTCGATCGACGAGGCGGCCTGGAAACAGGCGTTTCGGGTGAACGCGATCGCGCCGATCAAGCTGGCTGAAGCCTTCATCGGCCATATCGAGCGCGGCGATCGCCGCCTGATCGTCTGCATGACGAGCCGCATGGGCAGCATCGCCGAGGCGCCGGGCGGCAGCTACGCCTACCGCACCAGCAAGGCGGCGCGCAACCTGGCCGGCGACCTTCGCCCGCGCGGTATCGGCGTCGTCCTGTTCCATCCCGGATGGGTGCGGACCGATATGGGAGGGCCCGCGGCGCCACTGACGCCGCAGGCGAGCGTCCAAGGGATGTGGCGGGTGATCGAGCGGCTGGGTCCCGACGATTCAGGCCGGTTCCTGGATTGCGACGGCGCCGCCGTGCCGTGGTAGCTGGCGAATTCGTCGCGCGGGCGCTTAACCACACCTTAACCGATATTTTCCTACTCTGTTGCGCGGCGTGGCTGACCGGCCATGTTCCGCGGTGGCGGCCATTTGACGGCCCACGTGACGGCTCGGGCCTTGATCGGGGAAACCCTCGTCTGAACCATGTCTGACGCGAAATACAATTTCGACCGGCTCAACGTCCTGTTGCTCGATGACAATCGAAACATGCGGAGCCTGATCGAGTCGATTCTGTTCGCGCTCGGCGTACGCCACATTCACGAGGCGCACGACGTCAAGCAGGCGTTTCGCGACCTGCAGTACTTCCACGCCGATATCGTCATCACCGACTGGCAGATGGAACCGCTGAACGGCCTCGATTTCGTCAAGATGGTGCGGTCCGGCGAGGATAGCCCCAACCCATACGTTCCGATCATCATGTTGACCGGCCATACCGAGCTTCATCGCGTCTGCGAGGCTCGCGATGCCGGGGTCAACGAGTTTCTCGCCAAGCCGATCTCGGCCAAGGCGCTGTATTCCCGCCTCGCCTCGATCATCGAGGTTCCGCGGCCGTTCATTCGCACCAAGACCTATTTCGGCCCGTGCCGCCGCCGCCGCAATATGGGTGCCCCGCGCGGCATGAAGGAACGTCGCGCCGACGAAATGGCAAGACTTCGTGAAAAGAGGACGGGGTCGTCACGTTTCTGACGACCCGGCTTCGCTTCGATAGGATTCGCTGACGCACATGTCCAATCGACCCGACGTACAGATTATCAAGCCGCCGAACACGCTGATGAAGGTGAAGACCGGCAGTGGTCGGGTCAAGCCCGACGCCGAGGCCCTCAAGCGCGCCGAGGCGGCAGTCAAGAAAATCGGCAATGATTTTCCCCAGTGGGCGCAGGGCGACCTCGACGAGATGGACAAGGCGCTGGCCGCCGCGCGAAAAGACCCCGATCGGCAGGAAGACTACATCATGCAGATCTTCCGGCGCTCGATGGAGGTCAAAGGGCAGGGCGGCAGCTTCGGCTACGATCTGATCTCCCAGGTCGGCGATTCGCTCAAGAAGTTCACCGAGAGCCGCAAGGATGCCAGCCCGCGTGACGTCGAGATCATCGCCGCCCACGTCAACGCCATGCGCGTGGTCATGGTCGAGGACATCAAGGGCGATGGCGGCTCGGTCGGGCGCGCCATCGTCGATGGCCTCCATAAGCTGACGGCGAAATCCTGACGCGGGGCGATCGCCGATATTTCGCGGGGACGCTGGCATGATCCGCCCCCATCGCACATACTGCCGCCCGTCATGGCACTCAACCTGCTCAAGCTGGCGGTCGGCGTGGATTCCATACCCCATCTGGCGCGGCTGCAGAGCGCGCGACTGGAGCGGTCGCGCGCGCGGGGCGAGCCGGCCGAGCTTCGCCATTTCACCCGCAACACGCCGAGGCGCGCCGAAGAGATCCTTTCAGGAGGATCGATCTACTGGGTTATTCGCGGCGGAATCCGCGCTCGACAGCGCATTTGGCGCATCGAGCGGTCGCAGAATAGCGCGGGCGAGCCGAAATGCGCCCTGGTGCTCGATCCCCACATCACGGCGGTCGAGCCGGTGCCGAACCGTCCGTTCCAGGGATGGCGCTATCTGGAGGCGCATGACGCGCCGCCGGACCGAGCGGGTCGGGACGATCCGGGCGGCTCGATGCCTACCGACATGGCCGACGAGCTGCGCTCGCTGGGTCTTCTGTAGCGGGCCGCCTGATCTGGCATCGGGCCGGTCGAGACGCCATATATCAGACGTGCAATCGGGGGATCGAAGCGATGACGTTCATCGGTGAGTTCGCGCCTGTCGATTCTCTCAGAACGGCGATCCGCGACGCCCATCTCGTCGACGAGACGGAGAGCGTGGCGGAGCTGGTCGAGGAGGCGCGCTTCACGCCCGGAGAGCGGGACCGGATCGGCCATGCCGCGTACCGATTGGTCGAGGGCGCACGGGCGTCCAGTACTCTTCATGGCGGCCTCGATGCGTTCCTGCACCAATACGCCCTGTCGAGCCGCGAGGGCGTGGTGCTGATGTGCCTCGCCGAGGCGCTGCTCAGAATCCCCGATTCCGAGACGGTCGATCGACTGATCCGCGATAAGCTACCGAGCGGCGAATGGCGCGATCATCTCGGCCAAAGCGAATCCGTCCTGGTCAACGCGTCGACCTGGGGTCTGCTGCTGACCGGGCAGATCATCTCGTTGGATGACGGCGACGGCGATCTGACCGGGCTCCTCGGGCGGATGATCGCGCGTTCGGGCGAGCCGATCATCCGCCAGGCGATGATGCAGGCGATGCGCATCATGGCGCGCCAGTTCGTCATGGGCCGGACCATCGAGGAAGCGTTGTCGCGCGCCGACGACAAGGCGAACCGCCGCTATCGGCACTCCTTCGACATGCTCGGCGAGGCCGCGCTGACCGCGGCCGACGCGGCGCGCTACCTGACCGCCTATGGCGCCGCCATCGAGACGATCGGCGCGGCGCGGGGCGATCGCCCGATCGAGCACGCGCCCGGAATTTCGGTCAAGCTTTCGGCGCTTCATCCGCGCTACGAGTTCGCCCAAAGGCACCGCGCGCTCGATGAGCTGGCGCCCAGGCTCAGGTCGCTGGCGGTCAAAGCCAAGCAAGTGGGAATCGGGCTCACGGTCGACGCCGAAGAGGCAGACCGGCTCGATCTCTCGCTCGATCTCGTCGAAAAGATGCTGTCCGAGCCCGCGCTCGAGGGATGGGACGGCCTCGGAGTGGCGGTGCAGGCGTACCAGAAGCGCGGCGCGCCGGTCATCGACTGGCTCGCCGAGACCGCCCGCGGTCGTCGCCGCAAGCTGATGGTGCGTCTGGTCAAGGGCGCCTACTGGGACAGCGAGATCAAGCGCGCCCAGGAGCTCGGCCTCGACGGGTATCCGGTGTTTACCCGCAAGGTCGCCACCGACGTCTCGTATCTGGCCTGCGCGCGGCGTTTGTTCGCTGCCGGCGACGTGATCTATTCCCAGTTCGCGACGCACAACGCCCACACCATCGCCGCGGTCGTCGAGCTCGGCGGCAACGCGGCGTTCGAGTTCCAGCGCCTGCACGGGATGGGCGAGGCGTTGTACGAACGTGGCTTCGGCGAGCGCCACCGCGAGATCCCGTGCCGGATCTATGCGCCGGTCGGGCGGCACGAAGACTTGTTGCCCTATCTCGTGCGCCGGCTGCTGGAGAATGGCGCCAATACCTCGTTCGTCAACCGCCTGATCGACGAAAAGGCGCCAATCGCCAAGCTGATCGCCGATCCCGCCGAGACCCTGGACCGGTTGACGCCAAAGCCCCATCCCCGCATTCCGTTGCCGCAACACATACTCGGAGAAGGCAGGATCGCGGCGCGCGGCCTCGATCTCACCGACCCGGCGGTGCTGGCGCCCCTCGCCGCCGAAATGACGGCCTCGGCGACGGCCGATTGGCAGGCGGCGCCCGTGATCGGCGGCATCACCGGGAGCGGTCCGGCTCGCGAGGTCATCGATCCGGCCGACCGGCGCCGCATCGTCGGACATGTGGCCGATGCGACCGCATCCGACGTGCGCGACGCGGTCGCGCGGGCACGGGACGCGGCGCCCGGTTGGGACGCCTTGGGCGCCGAAGCCCGCGCCGCCTGTCTCGACGCCGCGGCCGATCTCTACGAGGCCAACCTCGCCGACCTGATGATGCTGGCGGTGCGCGAGGCCGGAAAGACCATTGGCGATGCATTGTCCGAGGTTTGAGAGGCGGTCGATTTCTGCCGCTATTACGCCCAGCAGGCGCGTTCCGAGTTCGCCGCTCCGGCCGGCTTGCCGGGCCCGGCCGGCGAGGACAACGAGATCGCTCTCCACGGGCGCGGCGTGTTTGCCTGCATCAGCCCGTGGAACTTCCCGCTCGCCATATTCACTGGCCAGGTCGCCGCGGCGCTCGCCGCCGGTAATTCGGTCGTTGCCAAGCCCGCCGAGCAGACACCCCTGATGGCGGCGGCGGCGATCCGCCTGCTTCATCGCGCGGGCGTCCCGGACGACGTTCTGCACCTGGTTCCCGGAAGCGGCGAGACGGTCGGGGCGGCGCTGGTCGGCGATCCGGATATCGACGGCGTCGCGTTCACCGGCTCGACCGAGACCGCGCGGGCGATCAACCGGGCGCTCGCCGATCGCACTGGTCCGATCGTTCCGCTGATCGCCGAGACCGGCGGCCAGAACGCCATGATCGTCGATTCGAGCGCACTGCCCGAACAGGTCGTCCGCGACGTAATCACCTCGGCCTTCGGCGCCGCTGGTCAACGCTGCTCGGCGCTGCGCGCATTGTTCCTGCAGCAGGACGTCGCCGATCGCATGATCGATATGCTGACCGGCGCCATGGAGGAGCTGGTCGTCGGCGATCCGGCGCTGATCGAGACCGATATCGGGCCGGTGATCGACCGCGCCGCGCAGGAGATGCTAGACGGCCACCTCGCGCGGATGACGCGCGAGGGCAGGGAGCTCCACCGCGTCGGCCTGAGCCCGGGTTGCGCCCATGGCTCGTTCGTCGCACCTTCAGCGTTCGAGATCGATCGCCTGGCGCGGCTCGACCGCGAGGTTTTCGGCCCGGTGCTGCACGTCATTCGTTATTCGGCGGACCGCCTCGACGACGTCCTCGATGCGGTCAGGAGCACGGGGTACGGCCTGACGCTGGGGATCCACAGCCGCATCGATTCGACCATCCGGCGCATCCACGCCGCCATGCCGGTTGGCAACGTCTACGTCAACCGCAGCATGGTCGGCGCGGTTGTCGGCGTCCAGCCGTTCGGCGGCGAGCGGCTGTCGGGCACCGGGCCGAAGGCCGGCGGGCCGCGCTATCTGCATCGCTTCGCGGTCGAGCGCACGCTGAGCGTCAACACCGTCGCCATGGGCGGCAACGCCAGCCTGTTGTCGCTCACCGACGACGAGACGGCGTGACCGCCCGGCCGATCGTCATCGATTGCGACCCCGGCGTCGACGACGCCATTGCTCTGCTGCTCGCCTTCGCCTCGCCTGACGAGCTCGAGGTTGCGGGCGTAACCGCGGTGGCGGGCAATGTCGGCCTCGACCGGACGTCGGCCAACGCTCTGAGAATTCGCGATCTTACCGGGCGTGGCGACGTTCCGGTCCACGCCGGCTGCGCCCGTCCGATCCTGCGGCCATTGACGCACGCGGAGCACGTCCACGGCGAGACCGGGCTCGACGGCGCCGATCTGCCGCCGCCCCGAGGCGCGGTCGCCGATCGCCATGCCGTCGATTTTCTGATCGATGCAATTGCCGCCCGGCCGGGCGCTGTGACGCTATGCGCCATGGGCCCGTTGACCAACCTCGCGCTTGCCATGGTCAAGGAGCCCGGCATCGTCGACGACGTCCGCGAGATCGTGCTGATGGGCGGTGCCATTGGGGCGGGCAACGTGACACCGTCGGCCGAATTCAACATTCATGTCGATCCGCACGCCGCCGCGGTCGTCTTCGCCTCCGGCGTGAAGCTGACCATGATCGGGCTCGACGTCACTCATCAGGCGATCGTGACGCCGGAGCGGCTCGACGCCGTTCGGGCGATCGACAGCTCCGTCGGCCGGGCGGTGGCGGGCCTTTTGGATCATTATCACCGGATCGACGTAGACCGCTATGGCGCGCCCGGCTCGCCGCTGCACGACCCGTGCGTGATCGCGTACCTGTTGCGCCCCGATCTGTTCTCCGGCCGCGAGGCGTTCGTCGAGATCGAAACGCAAAGCGAGACGACCCTGGGCCGCACCGTGGTCGATCTGTGGGGCGCCTCCGGCCGCGAGCCCAACGCCACGGTCATCGAGCGCATCGATGCCGTCGGATTTTTTGATTTGTTGATCGAGCGGTTGGCGCGGTTTTGAGAAAAGAAACTTTCTCTCCCCTTGGGGGAGACGGTTTCACAACTAGCCCTTCAGCAACGCTTGAAGCTTGACGTCGGGGTTGGCGAGCTGGGCCGCGTCGACGGCCTTTCCAGCCGCCATCAGACGGCGGGCGAAGCGGATGTCGCGCGGATTGTTAATCGAGGCCGCGCCATCGATGCGGCCGTCCTTGAGATAGAAGACGATGAATTGGCCGGCGTCGCGATCGCCCCGCGTCACGGTCTCGCTCCAGCCCTCGGGCAGGCCGACGAGCTGGATGTTGACGTCGTACTGGTCGGACCAGAACCATGGCACCTCGGTGTAGGCCGCGCCAGCGCCCAGCATTGTCTTTGCGGCGGCGATAGCCTGGTTCTGGGCGTTCTCCCACGATTCGAGGCGGATGCGGCGGCCAAGCAGCGCGTTCGGATGGTTGGTGACGTCGCCGGCGGCGAAGATGTCGGGATCCGAAGTGCGGCCGGTGTCGTCGACCACGATGCCGTTGTCGACGTCGAGGCCCGCGTCCTGGGCGAGCTCCACGTTGGGGACGACGCCGATGCCGATGACCGCGAAGTCGGCTTCGAGCGAGTCTCCGTCGGACAGGACCGCACGCGCGATTCGGCCATCGCCCTCGAAGCGCTCGACCGAGGTATCGAGGCGGACGTCGACGCCGTGACCCCGGTGCAGCCGCAGTACCCAATCGGCGAGGTCAGGCGTGAGAGCGCGCCCGCACAGCTGGCCGAGCGCCTCGACGACCGTGACCCGGCCGCCGTTCTTGGCCGCCGCCGCGGCGACTTCGAGCCCGATCCAGCCGCCGCCGACCACGACGACGCGGGCGCCGTCCGCGAGCTCGGCCCGGATTGCCTCGGTGTCGCGAATGCCGCGCAGGTAGTGGATGCCGGCAAGCTCGGCGCCGGTCGCCGGCAGCCGGCGCACCCGGGCGCCGGTGGCGATCATCAGCCGGTCGTAGGCGATGGTCTCGCCGCCGTCGATCTCGATTTCATGGTCGGCCGGCGAGATACGCGTCGCCTGCATGCCGAGCCGGAGCTCGATGTTCCACTCGTCATAGGACTCGGCGGGCCACAGATAGGTGCATTCGGGCGGCTGGTCGCCGAGCAGCACCTCTTTCGACAGCGGCGGTCGCTCGTGCGGCACGAAGGGCTCGTCGGCGATCAGCACGACGCGTCCCTCGAAGCCCTCGTCACGCAGTGTCTTCGCGGCCCAGCCGCCGGACTGGCCGCCGCCGATGATTACGAAGGCTCGATCGTCGGCCATGGGTCGCTAGTGTACCGATTCTAACGCTTGTCGTCCTCTGGCGACCTTCTTGAGGATATCAGGGGCGGAGGCGGTCCAGACGAAGGGTTTGGGATCGGCATTATGGTGCTCCAGGTAGTGTTCGATGGCCGCGTTGAGGTCGG
>PVBE010408957.1_pt1 | contig 19821 bp, 15 predicted proteins | sample 1631181 | NCBI WGS metagenome assembly PVBE01 (sample SAMN08397723, study PRJNA350692) | Marine metagenome, whole genome shotgun sequencing project. | isolation source: water | place: Pacific Ocean | collected 2012-04 | reverse complement strand
TCCGCCGGCTTCGCGCGTGAGTTTGCAGAGCTCGGCGATCTCCTGCTCGGGGCAATCCCTCTCGGGCCCATACTCGAGGCCGGTGGAGTAGCCGAATGCGCCTTCCTCCAGCCCTTGCGCCAGCATCCGCTTCATTTCTTCGAGCTCAGCTTCGGTAGAAGGCCGATCCACGAGTCCGGCAGCGGCGAGACGCTGGTCAAGATGCTGAAGCTGGACCTCATCGTCGGCTCCGGCGGCGTGCTCAGCCATGCGCCCCGGCGGGTGCAGTCGATGCGGATGATGATCGACTCGTTCGCGCCCGAGGGCATCACGGACATCGCCGTCGACTCCATCTTCATGACCCCGCACCTGGGCGTCTTCAGCTCGGTGCACGCCGAAGCGGCCACGACCGTCTTCGAGAAGGACTGCCTCATCTACCTGGGCAGCTGCATCTCCCCGGCGGGCGAGATCAACGAGGACAAGCCGGTGATGCGGGTCCAGATGAAGCTGCCGGGCGGCGGCTCCATGGACGAGACCCTCGGGTTCGGCGAGCTTCGGCTCATCGAGGCCTCTCGCGAGGACGAACTCAAGGGCACGTTCACCCCGCTGCAGAAGCAGCTCGACCTGGGCGCCGGTCCCGGCAAGCCGGTTCAGCAGGTCGTCCGCGGCGGCGTCTGCGGCATCGCCTTGGACACCCGCGGTCGTCCCGGCGTGCAGGTGCCGATGGACGAGCGTCGCGTTCCGACCCTGACCCGCTGGGTCGAAGAGATGGGGGAGTACCCCTGATGGGCGCCATCTTCACCCCGGGCCTGACGGTCACGGAGCACCACATCGTCCAGAAGGACCGCCGCCTCCCCATCGAGGGGGACGTGGATGTCGAGGTGGGAGACGTCGTGGAGGCCGACCAGGTCGTCGCGCGCACCTCCCTGCCGGGCAAGGTCTTCCCCGCCAACGTCGCCAACCAGCTGGGCATCGATCCCGGTCGGCTCAAGGCCTACATGACCAAGGATGTCGGCGACTCCGTGGTCAAGGACGAGATCCTTGCGGAGACGCCCGGCTTCATGGGCATGTTCAAGAGCGAGGCCAAGGCCATCGTCACGGGCACCATCGAGTCGATCTCGACGGTCACCGGCATGGTCATCCTCCAGGCCGCCCCCATCCCCGTGGAGGTGGACGCCTACATCAACGGCCGCGTGGTCGAGGTCATCCCCGGCGAGGGCTGCGTGGTGCAGGCGCCGGCGATGATGGTGCAGGGCATCTTCGGCCTCGGCGGTGAGGTCAAAGGCGAGATCGCCAACATCGAGGGGGGCGCCCACGAGGTGCTCGACCCCGCCCACCTCAAGGCCGATCACGCCGGCAAGATCGTGGTCGGCGGTGCCTACATCACCCTCAAGGGGTTGAAGCGCGCCGTCGAACTCGGGGTCGCGGGCATCGTCACGGGCGGCTTCGACTATGACGACATCAAGGAGCTGCTCGGCTACGAGGTCGGCGTCGCGATCACCGGCGGCGAGGACCTGGGGCTGACCCTGATCGTCACCGAGGGCTTCGGTCACATCGACATGGCCCCCGCGACGTTCAAGCTGCTCCAGAGCAAGGAAGGCCGACGCGCCTCCATCAACGGCGCCACGCAGATCCGCGCCGGCGTCATCCGCCCCGAGGTCGTCATCACGCACGACGACGAAGAGGCGTCAGCCGAGAAGTTCGTTCCCCCGGAGCCCACGGGCATCTCGGTGGGGGACACCGTGCGCGGCATTCGCGCTCCCTGGTTCGGGAAGATCGGCACGGTCAAGAGCCTGCCGGTGGACCTGATGGCGATGGAGTCCGAGACGAAGGTCCGGGTGCTCGAAATCGCTTTCGCCGACGGGCACGACGCCATCCTGCCGCGCGCCAACGTGGAGTCGATCGAACGATGACCGCACGCTGGCTCACACTGCTGTTCCTCCTCGCGCTGGCCTCGCCGGCGTTCGCGGACTCCGCTCCGTCCGATGCTGCGAACAGCGATGACGACGACAGTTCCGTCATCGGTGTTGGCAACGACTCGGCCGGGGACGACGACGATTCGGCCGCCGGCCTGGAGGCGCCTCCCGGCCTGATGGAGGCTGCCGCGGTCGCCGAGGGCTCCATGGCCGACGTGGTCAAGGTCCCCGCCCCGACGGAGCTGACGGTCACCGCGCCGAAGCACAACTCGGGCCTGAACCTGGACCTGAGCTGGACGCCCCACCCCGACGTCGAGGCGGCCAGGTTCACGGTCGCCCGCGCCGAATCGCCGGACGGTCCCTGGGAGATGCGGGTCGAAGACCTCACTCCGGACATCACGACCTACACGGACAAGGTCGCCGAGGACCCGCTGAACAAGGGGGTCCGGGACCAGTACTACTACCGGGTCCTGGCGCTGCCGAGGGGGCTGCGCGCCCAGGCCGACGAAGCCAACCTGACCAAGCCGGCTGACCGGTTCGCGTTCCTGGACGCCCACGCCAACAGCACGCCGGCGATCGCGGGTGAGCCCAAGGGGGTGTGGCTCAACACCTCGGTCGGCTTCCTGTTGATGGCGCTCATCGTGCTGACGGTTGGCGGGCTGATGTTCTGGTTCACCGACCGGGCGCGGAAGGGCAAGGAAGTCTTCATCCGCCGCATCCCCGGCATCGACGCCATCGAGGAGGGCATCGGCCGCGCGACGGAGATGGGCAAGCCGGTGCTGTACGTGCCGGGCATCGACGAGCTGCAGGACATCCAGACCATTGCGTCGGTCCTGATCCTCGGCGAGGTGTCCAAGAAGGTCGCCGAGTACCAGTCGGACATCATCGTCACCTGCTGCATCCCGCTGGTGCGGGAGGTCGCGGACGAGGTGGTCAAGGCGGGCTACTACCAGGCGGGCTACCCGGACGCGTACCGCTCCACCAACACCCGGTTCATCAGCTCCGAGCAGTTCGCTTTCTGCGCCGGCACCAACGGCATCATCCTGCGGGAGAAGCCGGCGACGAACATCTACCTCGGCCGCTTCTTCGCGGAGTCGCTCATCCTCGCGGAGACCGGCTTCGTCAACAAATCGATCCAGATCGCGGGCACCGCGGAGGCAACGCAGTTGCCCTTCTTCATCGCCGCCTGCGACTACACCCTCATCGGCGAAGAGCTCTTCGCGGTGTCGGCGTACCTGTCGGGAGACCCCCGCCTCGTCAGCTCCCTGAAGGCGAGCGACTGGATCAAGGTCTTCTGCGTCGCGTCCATCATCGTGGGCACCCTCGCAGGCAGCTTCGGGATGGACTTCGTGGTTCAACTCTTCACGGCGGCGGGGCACTAGATGCGCACAACCATCCCGCTCGTCATCACGTTCGTGGTCGGTCTGATCATGCTCGGTGAGGCGTTCATCCCCCACTGGATGTATCGGATCGTGACCGAGAACATCCTCGAATGGGGCGTCATCCTCGCGGCGGCCGCGTTCGTCCTGGGGCTCATCAACCTCATCCAGGTCAACCTCCCCAAGGTGCTCGCCCGCGAACCGGAGTGGGGATACAAGCTGGTGATGCTCGTCGCGCTGGTCGCCACCCTGGTGGTCGGCTTCATGGGCGGGGGCGACCGGCTCAGCAACGGTCAGGCCTACAAGTGGGTCTTCGATTTCGTCTTCGTGCCGCTGAACGCAACGATGTTCGCGCTCCTGGCCTTCTACATCGCGTCCGCGGCGTTCCGAGCGTTCCGCGCCCGCAACATGGAAGCGACGGTGCTGCTGGTCGCGGCGGTCGTCGTGATGATCGGTCGGGTGCCCATCGGCGAGCAGATCTCCGAGCGGCTCCCGCAGATCGTCAACTGGCTCATGGAGGTGCCCAACACCGCCGCACGACGAGCCATCTTCATCGGCGCCGCCCTCGGCGCGGTGGCCACTGGCCTCCGCATCATCCTGGGCATTGAGCGCAGCCACCTGGGAGGCGACTGATGCTTCTCCTGAGCGCATTCGAGTGGCTGGTTCGGTTCCAGCACATGGACCGGCGGTGGATCTTCCTCGGCATGGCGATCGCCATCGCCATCCCGATGCTGTTCCCGTTCACGTCGGAGTTCTCGGTCGATCGCTCGGTCAAGGACGCGTGGCAGGCGGTCGAGGACCTGCCCGAGGGGGCGACGGTCTACATCTCGGCCGACTTCGACCCCGGCAGCCGGCCGGAGCTGGAGCCCTACTACCGCGCGGTCCTGCACCAGCTGTTCACCAAGGACGTCAAGATCGTCAGCGCCACGCTGTGGCCGGCGGCCCCGCCGCTGGTCTTCCCGATCATGGAGGAGATCGCCGAGGTCTACGGCAAGGAGTACGGCACCGACTACTGCTTCCTCGGCTTCAAGGACGGCAAGGAGCTGGCCATCAAGTCGATCGGCGAGAACCTGCCCAAGACCTACCCCGTGGACTTCCAGGGCACGCCGATCGGCGACCTCCCGGTGGCCCGGGGGTTCAAGCAGCTCAAGGACTTCCCCCTCATCGTGCTCGTCAGCGCGGGCTTCCCCGGCATCAAGGAGTACGTGCTCCAGGTGCAGGGGCAGTACGAACTGAAGATGGTGGGGGCGGCGACCGCGGTCTCCGGGCCCGACTACATCCCGTACTACAAGGCCCACCAGTTGGCGGGCATCAGCTCCGGCATGCCGGGCTCGGCGCAGTACGAGAAGCTGGTCTTCCTGGAACACCCCCGGGAGAACCTGGTGCACCCCGAGCGGCTGCTCGGGATCGAGGGCGTCAACGTGCTGAACCTGGGGCACGTGTTCATCGTGCTGCTCATCTTCCTGGGCAACGTCGCCTTCTTCACCACGCGTCCGAAGGGGGTCGAGTAGATGCCTGACTTCGGTTCCATGGACGTGCTGGGCGCCTGGATCAGCATCTTCCTGACGCTGTTCATCCTGTCGTTCCTGTACGAGGACAACCCGATCTACAAGCTCGGGGAGCACATCTTCCTGGGCGTCTCGATCGGCTACGCGGTCGTCGAGGTCTACTTCGGCGTCTTCAAGCCGAACCTCCTGGACAAGCTCTTCTTCGCTGACGAGTGGACCTACGAGCGGCCCTTCCTGATCGTCCCCCTCATCCTCACCGCCCTGCTGTTCATGAAATACAGCAAGAAACACGGCTGGTTGGCGAGGCTCCCGATCGCGTTCGTGGTCGCCGCCTACGCCGGCGTGAAGCTGACGGGCGAGCTGCGCGCGCACCTCATGACGTCGGTGCAGCAGTCGATGCCGGACTTCCGGCGCCTCTGGGCGGAGAACCTGGAGGTCGGCAAGGAGACCACCCTGCGGGTCTACGAGTTTGGCACCGGCTGGGTGGACACCACGGTCGTCGGCACCTGCGAAGACGGCGCGACCTGGTACGGTGGACTGTGGTGCTGGACCAACGACGGCGCCGGGGTCATCTCCGGAGTCGTGCTCGTCGTGGGCCTCACCGCGTGCCTGCTGCACTTCTACTTCAGCGCCCCCCACAACCGGGTGATGACCAACGTGAGCCGGGTCGGGATCCTCGTCCTGATGCTCTCGTTCGGTGCGTCCTTCGGCTACACGGTCATGGGCCGGATCAGCCTCGCCATCGGGCGTGCGCAGGAGATGCTCGGGCTCGACAAGTCGGCCGAGTTGGTCGCCGCGCGGAACCCGCAGATGGCCACCGTGGTGGCGTTCGTCTTCGTGGTCGGCTTCCTCGCGGTCTGGAAGGCCCGCGGTGGTGGTGGCGACCCGGAGCCCCCGCCGCCGGAGTAGCCGCTAACGGTTGACCTTCGAGAGCGCGCCCTCGGGCACCGCCATCGCCAGCCGTCCCTCTTCGGGCTGCGTCTCAGTCACGGACAGCTGCCCGCGGTGCTGACGGATGATCTCGTCCAGCCGCTCGAGGATGTCGTCGCGACCGAGGGCCCGCGCCGCGACGCGGACCGCATCGAGGTCGTCGCTGGCGAAGATCTCATCGGCGTAGGCGAGGGCGGCAGAGTCCCGCAGGTGGAGCGCCAGGAGCACCTGGATTGCGCGATTGCGGACCGCCGGACTCTCCTCCGTTCGGGCCCGCTCCAGGAGCCCCGCGACGGGATCGGCCGCGGCGGCGGCGAAGCGGGAGGCCTGTGCCTCCATACGTGTTGCGGTCCGCATGCCCACGTCGGTGGAGGCTCGGGCGGGCAGCCCGCCGCGGATGGTTCCGCCCCGCAGGCGAAACTCGGTCCGCTCCATGAGGTCGCGAAGCTCAGTCCGGGTCCGGGGATCCAGGGCCGCCAGGATCACGTCCTCAGGCCCCGAGAAGCAGACCGCACGATCCAGCGCCGCATCCCCCGTCTTCGTGCTGCCGATGGTGGACCGGGGGCCGGCGTGCAACTCCGGGGGAAAACCGGAGCAGGCCACCGACAGCGAAGCACGCCCCCGCCGATCGAACGGAGTGGCCCGCTTCCCGGCCTCGCCCAGGGCCATGGCGGCCTTCATCGCGGCGATGTCCGGCCCGAACAGGCCCCGGGCCATCTGGAAGGCGACGAAGAGGCCGGCCGCGGCCATGGAGGCCACGACCAGCCAGCCGCTCCAACCAGGGGGCTCGACGAGGAACGCCACGAGTCCGACCACGGATGCGGCCAGCACCCCGACACACATCGAGATCCAAGCCTGACCGACCACGCGAATCAAATGCTGGAGAAGACCGGTCACCACAAGCAGTCAAACACACGAGCCGCTCGGGCATGCCCTTGGGGGATCCCCCAAGTTGGCCGCGCCTACGCGCGTAGACCTCTAAGGGGCCCCGTGTCCCGGCGTAGCGTGCATCTGGGAGATCCGGATGAGACTCATCGCAACCACGCTCGCAGCGCTTCTGATTCCTGCCCTCGCGCAGGCCAGCGCGCCGCCGCAGTGCCCCATGGTGCTGGACTTCGACACCGACAGCAGCGGCAACGCCATCGCCGCGGGCCAGGATCTGTGGCTCGGCTACGACGGCTGGGGGATCGATCTCACCACCTGGAACTCGATGGACATGACGTCGGCAGGCATGGGCATCGCCTTCGACAGCAGCAACCCTCCCGGCCTCGACTACGACCTCGGCACCCCCAACGCTTCCTTCGGCGGTCCCGGCATCGGCCAGGGCGGCGAAGCCGGCTCCCCCGGCGAGAACGCCAACGCCCTCGGCAACCTCCTCATCAGCGCGGACAACTTCGTCGACGCCAACGGTGACGGCCTCATCGACGTGCCCGATTCGGACGCCAGCGGCGCCTGGTTCGAGTTCAACTTCGACGCCCCCACCTGCGTCTTCGGCGTCACCCTCGTCGACATCGACGCCAACGAAGGCGCCTCCGACATCCTTCACTACGGCCCGTCGGGCGACACCCTGCTGCACGCCTCTCCCGCGGCGCTGGGAAACAACTCCGTGGACACCCTGACCTACGAGGTCTGCGGGGTCTCCTGGATGCTCGTGGACATCTACGGCAGCAGCGGCATCGACGGCCTGCAGGTCTGCGTCGGCGGCACCCCCGAGGTCTGCGACGGCCAGGACAACGACGGCGACGGGCAGATCGACGTCGAGGTGTCGTGGACCTCGGACCTGGATGGCATGCTCGGCAACGAGCCCCCGAACGCCGACGGCGACGGGCAGGAGCTGCTCGGCGGCATGAGCGCGGGCGACCACGTGGTCACCTTCGAGGTCGAGGACCCGGCGCTGGGGCGGTGCTGGGACGCGGTCTTCGTCAGCGTCTCCAACCGCCCCGAGGTGACCATCTCTGCCCCGCTCAACGGTGCCATCTTCGAGGACGACGACCCCATCCTCCTGGCCGGCACGGCCACGGACGCGGAGGACGGAAGCCAGGGGCTGACGGTGGACTGGTCCAGCGAGACGGACGGCGATCTCGGCACCGCCCCCACCGATGGCGACGGCTACAGCGAGGTCATCTACACCGGCCTCAGCATCGGCGAGCACACACTCCGCATGCAGGTCACCGACCTGGACGGCGTCGGGGGCAGCGCCGAGGTCGGCATCACGATCATCGCCGCCGCGGAAAGGTAATTGGGCAGGGTCTGACCCCCCGCATGCCGGTTGGGGTCGGACCCTGCCGCATTCCCATTCCCGAGCGCCTCCACACAAGCTCCACAGGACCTCAAGACGGCGGTTCGCGAGGGCCCCGTAGCGTGAACGCAGGGTACGGGCGAGGCTAGGAGGCCGTCCATGACGTCGCACGCGTCGCACATCGTTCGCAGTTCCTTGTTCACCTCAGCGCTGCTGTTCGCGGCGTGTTCCCCGCAAGGCGTGATCGGCCCCGACGGGCAGCTCCGGGGGGCCGACGATCCGGCGGCCGGAACCGGCGATGACGATCACCCCGCGGGGCCGCTGAACCCCGACACCCTCGCGGCTTCGCCCGAGGAGCACCCCTGCTTCGAGTCCGCCCAGGTCCTGACGGAGGACCGCCGCGAACTCGCCTTCCACTACTCCTGCGAGGCCGGCCCCGAGGAGTTGGAGCCCGGCAAGATCGTCTGGGGCCTCGTCGACGGCGGGTACCTGCGGCGCATCGAATCGGTCGACGTCCAGGGCACCAGCGCCTACCTGACGACCGAGTTCGCGTCGCTGGCCGAAGCGGTCACCGACGTCGAGTTCGGTGAGGACGTGGTCTTCGACGAGGAGCGGCGGGTCATCGACTTCTCCGGCCGCGTGCTCGACGACGTCGAGGTCGAAGGGGGCCGCTCCACGGTCACCGTCAACACGGGCAGCCTCGACATGGATCCCCAGATCAACGCCCGCGGGAGCTTCGGCTTCCTCCGGCTCAAGTCGGTGACGTCGCGCAACCGCATCCCCGTCAGCGTCGACATGGAGACCCACTTCCACAGCGACGGTCCCACCGATCGCGCCCAGGTCGTCGAGATCGAGTCGTTCAGCAAGCCGTTCACCCTCAAGGTCGGCCCCGTGCGCGTGCGCGGGCGTCTTGATTCGAAGGTGAGCATCGGCTTCGTGCACAACTCCGACGGCCCCGTCGACGTCACCAGCCGCTTCACCGGCAACGGCGTCATCGAGATGGGCGGCACCTACTACATGCCGTCGACCTGGAACCCGCACTGGAACCCGAACTTCACCGGCACCGTCACCGAGCTGCAGCCGGACGGCGACTCGACCTGGAACGGCCGCGTGTACCTCATCACCGAGGGGCAAGTGTACGTCGACGGCGAGCCCGGCGGCGACAGCAGGTTCGAGATCGGCAACACCGCCAGCAGCGACAGCGACTGCGAAGCCGTCACGTGGAACAACTCCGGCGGCATCACCGGGCAGACGACCATGCGGCTGCGCGTGCTCGGCCGAAACGTGAACCACGACTTCCCCGCGCTCGACATCGAGGCCGACAGCAAGACCGGCACCATCGAGCACGACGCTCCCCCCGTGGGCTGCCTGGATGACGACGAGTACGGCGTCTGCGAGCCGGTCGCGAGCATCTCCTGCGGCGACGCCATCAGCGGGGACACGTCCGGCATCGAGGCCGTCCCGGCGATGGACGCCTACCCCTGCAACGTCGGCAACTACGACTCCGCGGAGCTCGTCTACGAGTGGGTCGCGACCTCCGCCACGGCCGAGTTCTCGCTGGTGGACGCAACCCCGACGGAGCTGAACCACGACCTCTTCGTGCTCGACGGCGGCGAGGGACAGTGCAGCGCCGCGCAGTGCGTCGCCCACGGGTTCAACAGTGTCGAGTTCGATGCCGTGCCCGGACGCACCTACTACCTAGTGGTGGACGGCTTCTACGAGGAGACCGGACCGTTCCAGGCCCGGTTGGACTGCAACTAGAGGCTAGAGGATGCCCTTGTAGCGGAGGCCGGCGACCACGAGCAGGCCCATGCCCGCGAGCCCGGCCATCAGGCCCATGAGGATCATGAGCCAGCCCAGCAGGTAGGTCTCCGTCTTGCGGCCCCCACCGCCGTCCCGGCTGGCCGTGAAGAAGTCATCGTCGGGGACCCCGATCGCGTCCGTCGCCAACATCGGCGCGGACTCGAGCGCGGGCCCCGGGATGGCCGGCTCGGGCTCCGGCTGATTCAGGGGCGTCGGCTTCACGATCTTCGACGTCTCCCGCTCCGGTGGCGGGTACTTGTGCGGGGTCGTGAGGGACTCGTCCGCCGACTCGGGCGCTGCCTCGGCCGCGGGCTCGGGCGCTGCCTCGGCCACCGGCGGCGCCGCGTCCTGATCGGTCGCCTCCTCCGGGGGCGGCGAACCGGGGCCGAGGCGTGCGGGGGACTCGGCCGCCTGATGGGGATCGCCGGCCTCGAAGACCGGCGGCTCGCCGTCCTCGGCCCCCTTCATCACGGAAATGGCCGCCCGGGTCGAGAGGTCCGTCTCGCCCTTGAACGCCGAGATCGCGTCGAAGGTGGGCAGGTTCGCGCCCGCGACGGGGCCCAGATCGGGGGCCGAACGCGCGCGCTCCGCCGCGAGCAAGGCCGACGCGCTGGGAGGCTCGGCCTGCATGCCCACCTGGATGCCGTCGAACGTGGGCAGGGAAGCCCCCTTGGGGCCTTCGATTCCGTCGTAGGTGGGCAGGTCGCCGCTGGGGCCGACGGGGCTGTCGGGCACGCCGTACTTCGGCTGCTCGTCGGTCGCCGCAGGCATGTCCGCGTCGCTGACGGTGGGCGGCTCGGGGGCCGAGGTCCGCACCGGCACGGGCGGCTGAGGAGGGGACGGCGCGGGCTCGCTGCCCCCGAACGCCGCCACCGCTCGGGTGGCTCCGCCTTCCAGGGCCGCCACCGAGCTGTCGACGCGGTTGAGATCGCCGCACCGCTGGCAGGGAGAGAGGGCTCCAGCCGCGGCCAACGCCCACTTCAGGGGAGCGCCGCAGCCCCCGCAGGCGGGTCCGCCGTCATGAGCGGCGCTCCAGATCGTCACGTCTCGCTGCGGCTGGATCTTGAGAAGCACCCGGAGCCGTCCGAAGTGCACGAGCCCCTTGCTGCCTGCGAGGAGCGGCATCTCGTAGCCGTCGGGGCCTTCCTTCGCGAGGCCGTCGGAGATCAGCTCGGCGGTCGGGCGCTTCGTCCCGTCCACCATCCACTCGACCGTCATGTCCGACTCGAAGGCGAGCCTCGCCTCTCCGTCGCCGATGTGGACGAGCTCGAAGAACTCGGGAAGCTGGTCGTCGGGAAGGGCCACCGCGGCACGCGGGTTGGTGCCGATGGAGACGGCCTCAGGGCCGCGAAACACGGTCCGGACGAGGTACTCGCGATCCCGGGTGACGGCGAGTTCGATTTCGAGGGGGGGTCCGCACACGCGCGTAGCCTAACAATGCCCCCGCATACGCGCGCGACCCGGCGGCGCGCAGGGACCGGTCGTACGAGAGGCACGCGATCCGATGAGCGGGCGCTGCTACACTCAATCAGGAGACTGAGGACCGTCGGGGGACGCTCCCAGGTCCGAAGGAGGCGACGGTGAGTCGAGCGCACGGAATCGCGGCGTTCCTGGCGACTGCGTCCTTGCTCGGTGCCCTTGTGGCGCTGGCGGGAGACGAGGGTCCCACGCGTCCCGACATCCGGACGGTGGCGGGAGGCCTCCACGACGGCCACGCTTTCGGCCCCCGCATCCGCGGAGACGGCCTGTGGGTCGCCTACGGCGTGCGCGAGCAGGTGAAGGGCACCTTCAAGACTTCGTACTACGCCCGCGACATCGAGGGCGGTCTGTTCCGCTCCGTCTGGCCGAACGCGCACCCGTCCTTCGCCGAGGGCGAGGGAACCGCTTCGTTCACCGACCTAGTCGGCTTCGAGTGGGCTCCCGACGGGGAGCACAACGCCATGGTCGCGCTCCACAAGAGCAAGCGGGAAGAGGTGCTGATGGAGACGCAGAAGGTGCGCTTCACCGGACCCGGATCGCAGCGCGAGCCTGCCATCGCACCCGACGGCACCCGCCTCGTGGTCGTCAGCGAGGACGGCGGAAACACGGACCTGTGGGTGTCGGACACCGTCGATGAGGCGCCGATCCTTCAGTTGACCTTCTCCCCGGAGAACGAGCAGGCGCCGCAGTGGCACCCCAAGGAGCCGCAGATCATCCACGAGGTGCGGAACCCCCTCGGCAGCGACATCTACTTCTTCGATCTCGACAGCTTCGAGCACACCGCCCTCATCCGCGCGGGCACCTCGGACGAGACCGACCCCAGCTACGAGCCCGGCAACGGCGAGCGCTTCGCGTTCCTGTCCAACAAGGACGACCCCCAGGGCCTCCGCTTCGACCTGTTCGTCGCCACCCCCGGCGACTCGCTGCCCACGCCGGTGATTCGCAACGTGCGCCGCAGCGAGAAGAGCAAGGGGTACTGCTGGGACCCGCTGGGCCGCTACCTCATCGCCACCGTGGACGACGAGGCCGGGGGCTACCCGCTGGTCATCGCCCCCACGGACGGCAGCGCCGAACCCCGCAAGCTCGTCGACACGCAGGACAACATGGACCCGACGCTCGTCTCGATGGGTTCGACGGTCCGCCTCATCTGGGTCGCGCTCGACATGAGCCAGCCGGAGGAGAAGCGGTTCCGAGTCGTGCACCTCGCGGACTTCGACCTCTCGGACCTCGGCGGCATCGCCGGGTTCGGGGGTGCTTCGGACGGTGCGCGCGGCGGCTGACCCCGTTCGGGTAGGATCTCGACCATGCGATCGACCTTGGGCCGGCTGACCGTCACGCTGGCTTCATCTGCTCTGACCCTCCTGTTCGTCGCGTCCGCGACGGCCGCTGACGTCGTGGTTTACGGCCCCGGGGCCCCATCGCCGGATGCGGCCGCGGAGGCCGAAGCGATCTACAAGGTCGCGGCAGAGACCGAAGAGAGCCCCGCCGGCGGGGTCGCCCACGTACTCGACCTGCCGTTCCCGTCGCAGGATCCGCTCTGGACCGCCGGCGATCTGCTCCAGCTGCCGTGCGCCGACTCGACGCTCGCTGAGGTCGATCCCGCCGCCGCGCTGGAGACGGCGATCGCCCACATCGATGAGCTGGACTACGAGAAAGGGCTGCTGAAGATCGATCAGGGCATCCGTGCGCTCCCCTGCACGCAGTCCGAGATCACCCGGCAGACGCTGATCGACCTGCACTTCTTCCAGGCGATGGCGCACTACGACCTGGGCAACCAGCCCAAGGCCAAGCGCGCCTTCGCCGCCGCGCTCGCGGTGCACATCGACATGCCCTGGAAGACGGAGTACCCGCCGGCTCCGCAGGCGGTGTTCCTGGAGGCCAAGTCGGAGCTGCTGTCGCGAGGCACCACCACCCTCGGCATCGACGCCCAGGGCTCGGGCATCACCGGCGTCGCCGTCGATGGCACCGCGGTCAACGTCGACACCCCCGCGGAGCTCATGCTGTACCGCGGCCGACACCTCGTCCGGTACCTCGACAGCGGCGGAGTGGCCCACGCGGCCCTCGTCGACGTCGGCGAAAAGGGCGGCACCTTGATCTCCCGCGAAGCGTTGCGCAGCGCGGTCCTGAACCTCGCCTGGGGAGGCGTCGGCGCTTCCGCGGGCAAGCTCGCGCTGTCCGAGTTGGCCCGCAACCGGGGCGCGGACCGCGCCATCGTCGTCATCCCCGAGTCCAAGGAGCACGCCCACTCGGCGTTCAGCTTCGACGTGGCCAGCGGCTCGATGATCCCGCTGGCGGTGGACGGTGACGCGGTCGCCGCCATCCTCACGGGCAAGAAGAAGAAGAAGGGCGGCGGCGGGGGAGGCGGCGGAGGCACCGCGCCGGCCGATACCGGAGATGCCGGTCGCGTCGGCCTCGTGATCGGCGGCGGACTTCAGCTCTCGGGCACGAACCCGTACGGCATGGGCGCGTTGCGCGTGCACTTCCGGCTCGTGGAGGGACTCGAGTTGGGCGTGGGCGGCGAGTTCGGCGCGACCACCCAGGACAGCAGCACCATCGTGCTCCCCACCGTCGCGTTCGACGGCCGCTACCGGCTGGATGTGGCGGAAGTCTTCCACCCCTACTTCGGGGGACGCGGCTGGCTCGCGTTCAGCCACGGCCAGAGCGACCCGGCCGACGACAAGATCTACGTGATCCCCATGGGCGGCGCGACCGTCGGCTTCGACGTCACGCCCGGCGGGAGCAAGGGCTTCCTCATCAACGTGGACCTGGGCATCGGGGCGGGCGGAGTGGCCGGCCTCGAGGACGAGGCGCAGCTGTACCTGACGATCGGCGGCGGCGTCGGGTTCCGACTCTGAGGCCCCTCCTGCTGCTGCTGCTGCTGGCGGGCTGCGTCGCACTCGCGGACGAACCGGCCACGTTCAGCCCGACCGGCGAACTCACGATCCTCTCGGGAACTTCGGAGATCGCGGACGGCGCGTCCGTGGATCGCGGTACGGAGATCGTCTTCGGCTACGAGGTCACCGGCGGCGACTACCTCTACCTCCTGCAGCAGGGAGGCGGCTCGCTGAGCGTGCTCTACCCCCCCAGCGGACTGGCGTGGCTCAACGCGGACGCGGGCAAGGGGAAGATCACCCCCATGGATCCCAGCGCCCGGCCCGAGGACGAAGCGCTGCCGGCATGGAACCCGGAGCACAGCGGCGAGCTGACGTTCATCCTCGTGGCGGCTCCCGCGCCGCGCGACGTCGCTCCGGATGCGCAGACGACGTCGGTCGCGACGTTCCTGAAGCCGCCGCCCTACGTGACGGGTCCCGCCGCGGGCCTCGCCGTCGAGCTCGACCGCGTCACCGTCACGTTCGCTGACGGCGACCCCGCTCCCCCGGGAGATTCCCCGGCACCGCCCCCGTAACCACGGGTCCGGAGTGGCTGCGGACGCGCGCCACGTACTCGGCAAACGCCGGCACCGCACGCGCCAACGCCTTCCACCGACCCTGCCGTCGGTAGCCCGACATCGCCTTCAAGAAGGCCTGGGGGCGCAAGTAGAAGAGCATGTTGGCGCGGTAGACGAAGCGGCTGAGTTCGTCCTGCGTCAGGTGCTCCAGGCGCAGAATCGACGTGCCCGAGTCCTGCGAGTACGTCGCCAGATCGTAGCTGAGGATGAGGTCCCGCTCCTTGGCGTACTGGTACAGCGGCGAGCCGGGGTACGGGGTCGCCATGAAGAAGCGGGCGAAGTGGGGGTCGAGGCCGCGCGCCAGGGCGATGGTGTCCTGGAGGTCGCGGGCGGTCTCCCACGGGTAGCCCATGATGAAGTTGCACCAGACGGCGAGGCCGGCTTCGCGGGCGTGGCGCACGCTGACGTAGGCCTGCTCGACGGTGATCGCCTTGTTGAGGCGGTCGAAGTTCTCCTGGTTGCCGGCGTCGATGCCGAACACCACCGACTCGCAGCCGGCGGCCTTCATCTTGGTCAGGAGCTCCAGGTCGACCAGGTCGACCCGGGTCTGGCACTCCCACTCGATGTCGAGCTGGCGGCGGATGAGCAGGTCGCAGAAGTCGTGCGTCCACTGCTTGTTGATGCTGAAGACGTCATCGTTGAAGTAGAGCTTCTTCTTGCCGTAGCGGCCGAACAGCTCGGCCACCTCCTCCATGACGTTCTCGGGGCTGCGGAAGCGGACCTTGCGGTGGTCGGCGCTGGCGCCGCAGAAGCTGCACTTGAACGGACAGCCGCGCTTCCCGACGACCTCGTAGAGCGTGTAGCCCTCCATGTGGCGGTCGTTGCGGAGGGGGAACGGGAGCCGGTCGAGGTGGTCGTTGTACTCGCGGCCCTTCGTCTTGACGACCTCCCCATCGCCGCCGCGGTAGGCGATGCCGGCCACGTCATCGAGCGTGCCGGTGCCGTTCCAGACGTCGATCAGCTCGAGGATCGCGTCCTCCCCCTCGCCCACGATGGCGACGTCGATCGACGGGTCCCCCAGGGTCCACGCGGGCTCGTAGATCGCGTGCGCGCCGCCGCACACCACCGGGATGTCGGGGCTGATCTCCTTGACCCGCCGGGCGACCTCCCAGGCGTTCGGCATGAGCACCGACGTGGCCGTGATTCCGAGCACGTCGGGCTTGCGGCGGGCGACCTCGGCGGCCACGGCGTCCACGCTCAGGCCGTCGATCCAGGCATCCACGATGTCGGCGGTGTGGCCGTGCTCCCGGAGCATCGCCCCCACGTACTCCAGCCCGATCGGCTCCGCGAGGGAGCCGCCCTTGTTCCGCGTCTGGGGCGGAGGCTGGATGAGGAGGACGTCAGCCATGCCAGCTTCTATAGCGCCGGGCCGGCCGCAGGGCGCGCGCGATCACGCGGGTCGAAGTGCGCTCCCCGAAGCGCTGCTTCACGGCGTACCGGGTCAGCCCCTTGAGGTAGGTCACGTAGCTGCGGGGCTGCTCTTCTTCGCCGCCCAGCAGCGATTGCGCCACCCGCGGGATGAGGAAGATCGAAGGCAGGAACGCCTTGTCGAACAGCTTCATCGAGCGGTGGGCACCGGTGCGGACGGCCGCCGCCATGAGCTCTGGAGGCATGACCGTGAACAGCGTGAACAGCTGGTAGTAGGACCGCCACTCGGGGATGTCGCCCACGCCCTTGAAGAGCCAGCTGTCGATGTGCCCGCGCTCCGCCGCCCTGAGCTTCTCCAGCGTCCAGTCCCCCGAATTCAGGCCGGTCTCGTTGATGTCGGTGCCCGGCAGGTACGTCAGGAAGAACGCTTTGACCACGTCGGGGCGGCACTCGGCGTAGAACAGCAGCGCGTCGTCCTGGTCCTGGGCCGTCTCTCCCGGGATGCCGAGGATGTGGTCGACGACGACCCAGACCCCGTTGGCCTTGAGCGACTTGACCGCCCGACGCACGTCCTCGGGCGTCTCGGTGCGGTCGAGCACCTCGTCCCGCGTCCGCTGATTCACCGTCTGGGTGCCCATGATGCAGTGCACGCAGCCGGCCTTGCCCAGCAGGTAGGCGACCTCCTCGGTCACCAACTCGGGGTGCGTGATGACGCTGAACGGGAGCCCCACCCGCCGCGGCCAGATCTCGGCGAACTCCCGCAGCCAGCGCTTGTTGGCGGTGAACACCTCGTCGTGGAACGTGACCGTCTTGATGGTCGGGTACTTGCGCCGCGCCTCCTCCAATTCGAGGCAGACGTTCTCCGGGCTCCGCATGTTTCGAAAGCGGGATCCGTAGACCCGCTGGATCGGCTGATAGAAGCAGAAGGAGCAGCTGTACACGCAGCCCCGTGAGGCGTTCGTGTGGTACTCGTGGCTCATCTCCGGAATCAGGTCGTAGTGGATCGACTTGTCGAAGAACGGCAGGTCGTCCAGCGACTTGCGCAGCGGCCGGACGGCGCTGCGAACCAGCTCCCCATCCCGCCGGCTCCAGATGTTCGGGATCCCGTGGACGTCGCCGCCTTCGTCGAGCGCCTTCAGCAGATCCGGGAGCGCGTCGTCCCCCTCCCCCACGCACAGGAAGTCGAAGCAGTCGAACTCCATGACGACGTCGGGGACGGTGGTGGCGTGCACCCCGCCGACCAGGATCAACAGCTCGGGACGGGCCGCCTTCAGCTTCTGGGCGAGCTCGACGGTCCAGCTGAACGTGTTGATCTCGACGTTGAACCCGACCGCCGGGGCGCCGGTGTCGAGGATCGCCTGCAGCGAGATGTGGTCCGTCGCCAGGAACGACGGCAGCCACTCGCCCGGCACCAACCCCGCGCTGGGGAGGCCGGCGTCGAAGACGTGGCTGACGCGGTGTCCTTCCTTCTTGCAGATGGCGGACAGGAGCTGGATGCCGAGGTGCTCGGTGAGGCGGGTGACGAAGCAGATGTGCATCAGCCGGCCTGCTTCAGCGCCCGCCGCGCTTCCTCCAGGTGGCCGTCGATCTCGGGCTCGCCCGGCTGCCACGCAGCGGCCTGCTCGAGGTGCTCGACGGCCTCGGCAAAGCGGCCCTGTCGGTACCGGACCCAGCCCATCGAGTCCTGGAAGGCGGCCGAGAACGGACGTTGCTCCAGCGCCCGGGTGAGCAGCTCGGCGGCGCGGTCCAGGTCCCGATTCTCTTCCGCCAGCAGGTACCCCAGCGAGTTGAGCGCGTCGGCGTGGTTGGGCCACTGCTCCAACACGGCCTCCAGCGTCGCCTGCGAGGCGTCCAGGCTACCCGCCTCCTTCTCGACGAACGAACGGCGCAGCAACAGCCACGCGATCTCGTTGCCCGCGTCCGCCTGGAGCTCCCAGACCTGGGCCCGGACGACGACGTCAGCGGTCTGTTCGTCGCGACGCGCCTCCACCCCCGCGATCGCCTCATCGAGCGTGGCCGACGCTCCCTCGTAGTCGCCCACCTCGGCGAGCAGATCCGACAGAGAGGCCACCAGGTTCAGGTTGTCGACCTCCAGCGCCAGCTTCGTTCGCACCAGCTCCGCAGCCTCTTCGTGCTCACCGCGCTCGCGCAGCAGCTGGATCCGCAAGAGTCCGCCCGCCGACGGGTCCAGCTTCATCACCTCCCCGATGAGCCGCTCCGCCTCGTCCACAGCGCCGGCGTCGATGCTCGCGTGGGCCGCCTCGACCAGAAGGGAGGCCTGCTGCCGGGGTCGGTCCGCGGGCACCAACTGCCGCGCCGCGACCGCCGCCTCGACCGCGTCGCGAGGCCGCTCCGCCTGCGCGTGCACCCGCACCCGGGCACGCGCCGCCGCCGGGTACTCGGGCTCCTCGGGCGCCACCCGCCGGAGGGTCGTGAGCGCCCCCTCGAGGTCGCCCAACGCCTGCTCGGCGGCCGCGAGGGCCAACAGATCGCGAGACTCCGGCTGCCCGCCGGCGGCGTCCACCCGGGCACGCAGCAAGGCCGCCGCTTCGGTGTGCCGGTGGGACTCGCGCAAGAGTCGGGCGCGCCGTCGTACGAGATCGCCCTCGGCGCCGCCATCGAGCATGCCGACGTACCGCAGGTGGCCGATCGCCTTGTCGTACCGGCCCATCTGGTCGTACACGTCCACGAGCCGGCGATGCAGGCGCTCATTGGACCAGTTCGACGCGAGCACGCGCTCCAGCGACGCCGCTTCTCCGGCGGGGTCGTACCGGTACCAGGTGGCGAGGATGTCGGTGGCCCGCTCGCTGCCCGGATCGACCTGCAGGGCCGCGATCGCAGCCTCGACACCTTCGTCCAGGCGGCCCACGCCCCAGAGGTAGGAGGCGCGAAGCGTCGCCGGCTCCGGATGGCCGGGGAGGGCTTCCATCCAGGCGGTCAACGCGGTCAAAGCGTCCTCGACACGCCCCTGGGTTCGGAGCAAACCGAAGAGAAGCTGGTGAGGCTTCCACGGCGTGTCCCCGCCGATGCCCCGCCGCGCTGCTTCTCGGAAGTGGCCCTCGGCGACCTCCGGCTGAGACGACTGCAGGTACTGCATGCCGAGGATGTAGTGGGTGCGCGCGTCGGTGGGGTCGAGCCGCAGCGCCGCTTCGCCCGCGGCGATCGCCTTCGTGATCTCGCGTTGGGACGCCCATGCCTCGGCGAGGTACCGGCGGAGGAACGCCGACTCCGGCTCGCGGGCCACGGCTTCCTGCAGCAACGCAGCCGCGCGGGCCGCCCGGGTGTCGTCCCCCGTCTCTGGCACCGGCTCCGCCTGCGCCATCTGGGCCTCGAGGAAGAGAGCCACGACGTCGGGATCCAGATCCTCGTACGCGCCCGAACGGGCGGGCGGCGACGACAGCGTCGCGCAGCCGCTGAGGGCAAGCGCCGCCACCACTGCGGTGAGGGTCGAGATCGGCCTGTTCCGAGGCATGGCGCGCAGGATAGCAAGGGGGTCGCGTGCCCTCTCACGCGCGTACGCGACCCGCTAGAGTGGCCTTTCCCGAAAGGGAGGCGTGGAGGTTCCTTGCTCGCTCGAATCAACTACCTGGTCTTGCTCCTGATTCTGTCGCTGCCCCTGGCGGGCTGCCCCGACGACGACGACGACTTCGCTCCCGGCGATGACGACGACGCGACCGACGACGACGACGCGACCGACGACGACGACGCAACTGACGACGACGACGCAACTGACGACGACGACGCAACTGACGACGACGACGACGATAACGAC
>PVBE011280531.1_pt1 | contig 19823 bp, 11 predicted proteins | sample 1631181 | NCBI WGS metagenome assembly PVBE01 (sample SAMN08397723, study PRJNA350692) | Marine metagenome, whole genome shotgun sequencing project. | isolation source: water | place: Pacific Ocean | collected 2012-04 | reverse complement strand
TGCCACTTGCCGATGTAACCGGTTTGGTATCCGCGAGCCTTGAGTACTTCGGCGATCGAGGTCTCGCTGTTGGGCAGTTTGATATCGTTGTGAATCACGCCGGTAGCGTGGCCGTAGCGTCCGGTCATTAGCTGAGCTCGGAACGGCGTGCAGACCGGCTGGCACGAAATCGCATTGGTCACCAAAACGCCTTCAGAGGCGAGCTTGTCGAGATTCGGCGTGATGACTTGCTCGTTGCCCATACAGCCCATAGCGTGGGCCCGCATCTGGTCGGCAAATACGAATACGATGTTAGGTTTGTCCGCTCGCGGTTTCGCAGCCGACACATCACTGACCGCAAACAGAGATGCGCCCGCGACAGACATTTTCAGAAAACCTCGCCTCGATATCCACCTCATGCGTCACTTGCCTTTCTTCTTCGCCGCTTTCGGGGCGAACAGTTGGAACTCCCATATCGTCGGCACGTGGCTGGCTTTGACAATATTAAAACGGACATGACGAGCGGTCACGGGCTTGAAGCCTGCTGTGAAGTTCTCGCCGATCTTTCCGCCAGTGAAAAAAGTTCGCCAGGAATCATCGGCCTTGACCTGCAATTCGAACTTCTCGACCCGAGCGTAGGCCTCGCTGATAAACACGCTGGAAAAAGTCTTCTCGGCTCCGAGGTCAACGCTCAGCCAGCCGGATCTGCTGTCCGGCGCGCCGCCCCAGCGGGTGGTCATGTCATCGTCAAACGCCAACGAAGCCGGCAAGTGCGGATTCGGCCAGACGCCTGATGCGCTGGCTTTACAATCAAACGCCAGCGATTTCGACGCCAGACGCCCCGGTTTGGCGCTGGCGGCCGGACCGTCGAGTTCCAGCTTCACTATCGTATCGAGCCCGTCGCGATCCTTTTCAGCTACGCTCACGGTTATCCCGTCAGCGGTCTGTTTGACGATCGCTTTACCGCCAGTCAGCACCGAATGTGAAACGATCTTCCGCCCGATCGGCGGCAGGGTTATCTCATCGCCGGGCCAGCGGAGGATGTGCAGGTAGACCGTCTTGCCCTTGTGCGTCGAACCGCCCCACCAGCGTTTTGACGGAAGTTTGAAACCGTCGCGCGCCGAGTTGAATCTGCGTGCGTCTCGGTCCGGCGAGATGAACGGCCCGCCGCGCGTGGAGTAGATCGACTGGCCGTATTTCCTCATCCATTTACCGATCTTCGCGAAGCTTGCGGCCTGTCGCGGTTCGATCCTTCCGTCAGGCATCGGATTGGTGTTCAGCGCCAGGTTCCCGTCGCCGACGGCGCAGAGTATCAGCATCCGCAGCCCATCGGTGTACGGCTTGAGTTTGTCGTCCGGCTTCCAGGACCACTGGGTTCCGAGCGTGATACAGCTTTCCCACGCACGTTTTGTGTCCGATCGTCCGACGTGCTGTTCGGGCGTGTAGAAATCCGCAGCCAGCCCGCAGCGATCGTTGATGATCAGGTGCGGCTGGAGCTTGCGGGCCATCGCAAAGAGTTTTTCGGCGTCCCACAGTTTAGCGGCCGGGGGGTTATTACCGCGCCCGCGGAGATTATCGAACCAGAGCCCGTCAATCTTGCCGTAATTAGTCAGCAGTTCGCGGACCTGGCCGTGCAGGTATTTGATATACCGCTGGTGATTCTCGCCGAGGTAGTCCCGATGACGCCAGTCCGGCTGGGAGTAGTAGATTATCAGCTTCAGATCGTGCTTGTGACACGCATCGGCGACAGCCTTCATCACGTCGACCTTCCACGCCGATCGCGGACCCGTCGACTTGTAGCCCGTCAGCTTCGTATCGTACAGGCAGAACCCGTCGTGATGCTTTACGAGGAAGATCAGGTACTTTTGCCCCGCGTCTTTTGCGATCTTCACCCACGCTTCAGCGTCGAACTTGTCGGGCTTCCACTTAGTGTAGAGTTCGTCGTAGACTTTCGCCGGCGTCGGACCCTTGCCGCCGCGAACACCCTTTCTGCGTCCCCAGGCAGGGGCGCCGCGGGACCAGCCGATCTCCTTGCCGGTAAGGGTCACAGGACCCCAGCACAGGAACATGCCGAACCTCATATCCTTCCACGCCTCGAGGACCTCGGATTTCGCCGTCAGCGGAAATTCCGCCGGCGCAATATCACAGATCGCCGCTGCGACAAGCATGGCCAGCGAGATTCGAAATCGCATTGAAATCATCATTTCTTATTCGAGCGTCGGTTTGGCGATCTCGCCGCGAAGCTGGGCCTCGCCGCCTTCCTTCTCGTATACGCCGTAGAACGGCGAGCAGGAATCCAGCCACACCGTTATCCGCCGCATCTCTTCAGGTGAGAGTTTGACCTTGTTGTGTCCCTTGCTCAGCATCTGGTAGAGCGGCGACGCCTTGGCGCCAAACTCGCCGGGAGTGGTGCGATACCACTTCGGATCGGACCAGCTCTTGCCGCCGTAGTTGTAGAAGCCGTACTTCGGCGCCAGGTTCAGATACGACTCGAAGTACTTGGTCCGCGGGTTCATGTAGCTGCCGCGTTTGGTCTGAACGATTTGCGAACCGAGTTGCGGAGGACGTTTCTTCGGAGGCTTGTTGTCTTTGTTCTTCTCGTGGCACTTTACGCAGTGCTTGTCGAGCACCGGCTGGACGAGTCGCGGATAGCTGAACGGGTTGGTCCCATCGGCCTCGGGCTTGAGAACCGAAGGAGCTCGCTTCATCGCCATCGTGACTTTCTTCGAAGGCGACGTCGCCACGCCGTATTTCGGTTCGTGGCAGCCCTGGCAGACCGTTCGTTCGCCGGGCTGGAAGTGCGTGCCGGACCGCATCGACGTTATCGCAAGACCCTTTTCGTCGAGCACCTGGAAGAACAACTCCTTGCCGGAAGGCACCGTGAAGTGCGCGCTTCCGTCGGCCTCGACGGGAACCGTGCCCAGCACCGCGCGGGTCAGGTTGATCGAGTCTTTGGCCTGGGGGATCTGGCAGCCCGTCGAGTGCGTCACGCGAGCTGAAGCCACTGACAGCGGGAATACCTGGTAAACTCGCAGCGACTTGATCTTCGAGCCCTTCGGCAGCGGGGTGCGGGTGTTGTAGACGTTGACCACGCCGATTGTCGCTTCCTTGCTGGGATTGGACGCCAGGCGGTTTGACATTTCCGGAATGACCGGCGGTTTTTTGCGGGCCTTGACGGGTATCGGGCTCTGGCAGGCGATCGACGGGTCACGGTAGATCAACTCCTTGTTGCCGAACGTATCAACCAGGTAGATGCCGTACATCGTGCTTCCGGGGCGCCCGGCCGTCGGTTCGTAGGCGCAGATATAATAGTTCTCGCTCAGGGGCCAGGGCTGACCGTAAACCAGCTTGCCGCCCTGGGTCTCGGGGAAGCCGACTTCCGGCGTCATCCGCTTGACCGGACCCATCTGGTCGTCATCCTCGGCTCGCGGGTCTACGATTATCATCGAGCCCAGCGAATGTCCGTGGTGCGGGGCGCCGATCGCAACATATTTGTGCGAACCGGGAATGGCTCGAACGTCCACCTCCATGTCCGGGCGACTTTTCCTGGCCGAGTAGTTACCGTGGACGGCTCGCGGGTCGCGCCCGTCAGGGGTCGTTGTCCACGGCATGTGCGCCGTCACGCCGTGACGGTCCACGTAGTCCCATCGCGTCCAGACGATCATTCCGTCGTGGTTGACGCTGGGGTGCCATTCGTTGGTCTCGTGGAACGACAGGCACTTGATCTGCTTTCCGTCGGGCGCCATATCATAGAGGGTGTAGGTCGGGCACACTCGCCCGCAACGCAGGTATCCGCCCCGCCGCTCGGTGATGAACGCGATTCGCCCCGAGGGCATGAAGCACGGGTCGAAATCATTCCACGTTCCGTCGGTCAGCATCTTGAGGTTCTTCCCGTCGACTCCGACGGTGAACACGTGGTAGGATCGCTCCTTGGCCCAGTGCCCCTTAGTCGGGTCGGTGTGGAAATCGTGCTTCTGCTCGCCGGTCAGTTCGACGTAGGCCATCGCGACAGTCTTTCCGTCGAACGACAGATCCGGCGACAGGAACGATCCGCCTTCTGTCGCATCGCCGCCGGCGCTTCCCTGGCCGTTATAGCGAACCTTCCAGATCTTGTTCGGGCCGCCGGAGAGCTTCTTGCCCTTCAGGCGTCCATTTGCGACCACCGACTTATCCAGCAGGCTGCGGATAGCGGGTTTGGCACCGAACGGATCGCTGAGAACGTAGAGTCCGCCGCCGGGTCGCTGGGCAAGACCGTAGTACTGGTCGCACATGTGATTGTAACCCGGCAGAAGGCGTTTCAGGATCAGCAGCTCCTTGAAGTCCAGCAGCGGGTTGGAGAACGCCATCTTCCTGCGGACCACGCAGACCTTGTCGAATATCGCTCGTCGGGCCTTGGCGTCTTTCGGATCGACCTTCGCCCCGGCCGCTTTCAGATTCGCCAGTTCGCTCTTGATCTTGTCGAGCTTGGGCGCTTTGGGACTAGCGGCGATATCCGCCAGCAACGCCTCGCTGCGGCGCAGGATAATGTCCAGAGCGTCGCGGTCGGTGTCGAGTATCATCGTATCCTTGCGGTAGATCTGGGCTTCGAGACCCTTTATCCTCGCCCGCTGCCTGATATCCCCGGACAGGGCCTTGAACCGCCTATCGGCCTCTCCTTCGGGATACGCCGAGCCCGAAGGCGCCGGTCCGATCCACGCGTCAGCCGCCATCGCCGCCCGCCCGCCCAGCAAAGCGACAATCATCAGCCCAAAAAACGCTTTCGAGATACAATGTGTCTTCATTTCGTTTTCACCTTTGTGTTAAACCACCCCGCCTGCGTTACTATAGCCTACCGGTTTGGGCCGGGCATTTCAATTCCCTTGCGGACCGATGGGTGCTATAGTCGACCTAAGTTCATTAGGAGAGCTAGAATGCAGCGACGCGACTTCCTGAAGGCAGTGGGCCTGGGCGCAGCAGCAGCAGCCCTGCCGCAGGCGATCTCAGAGGGCCGGACATCCAAACGCAAACCGAACGTAGTGCTCGTGCTGGTCGACGATATGGGCTGGACCGATGTGGGCTGCTTCGGCAGTACGTACTACCAGACGCCAAACACCGACCGCCTGTGTCGCGGTGGCATGAAGTTCACCCAGGGATACGCTGCCTGCGCCGTCTGCAGCCCCACGCGAGCGTCGGTCATGACCGGACGATACCCCGCCCGCGTCGGCGTTACTGATTGGATTCACCATCACGACAAGCGCGCGAAAGCCGCCGCCAAAGCGGGCAAGAATCCCGGCGGTTTCGACCCGCACCGGAACCGAAAGCTCCTGACGCCAACCTGCAAATTCTGGCTCGAACACGACGAGATCACAATCCCGGAAATGCTCAAACCGCTGGGCTACGTCTCCTGCCACGTCGGCAAGTGGCACCTCGGCCCGCCCGGATGGCATCCGGACCAGCAGGGATTCGACTACAATTTCGGCGGCTGCAAGATCGGAGCGCCCCCCAGCTTCTTCGACCCGTACTCGCGAGGCGGCAAGAGCGCCGGCATCGCGACGTTCCCGCCGCGGAAGAAAGGCGAGTACCTGACCGATCGCGAAGCCGAGCACGCGGTGGAGTTCATCGACAAACATCACGCAAAGCCCTTCTTCCTGTACATGGCCCATTACGCCGTCCATTCGCCGATACAGGCCAAGCCGGAAATAATAGCAAAGTACAAGGCCCGCAAGACGACTAACCAGAAGAATCCGGTCTACGCAGCCATGGTCGAAAGCGTCGACCAGGCGGTCGGCAAGATCATGGGAGCCCTGGACAAACACAATCTCACCGACGACACGGTGTTCATCTTCACATCCGACAACGGCGGCGCGGTGCACTTCCCGGCCACGAACAACGCACCGCTGCGTAAGGGAAAGGGTTATGCATACGAAGGCGGAATCCGCGAACCGTTCATCATCCGCTGGCCCGGGCACGTCAAGCCCGGCTCGGTATGCGACACCCCGGTCTGCAGCATCGACCTGCTGCCGACTATCGCAGAAGCGACGGGCGCGAAATTGCCCGACAAGACAATCGACGGCCTGAGCCTGGCGCCGCTGCTCAAGCAGACAGGCGGCCTGAAGCGGGACACGCTCTATTGGCATTTCCCGCACTACTGGTGGGGCACGCGAATCAAACCCTACAGCATCATCCGCCAGGGCGACTGGAAACTCATCCGCCGTTACGAGAGCGGCAAGCGGGAGCTGTACAACCTGAAGGACGACTTGTCGGAGAAGAACGATCGAGCGGCGGACATGCCTAAAAAAGTCTCCGAACTGGACGCAAAGCTGACTGAGTGGTTAGAATCCGTCGGAGCAAAATTACCTAAGCCCAATTCCCAATACAAACCAAAGTAAGGATCCGCCATGCAGCGACATAACAGACGCGACTTCCTCAAATCAGTAGCAATCGGCGCCGCGGCCGCGATTTCAATACCCGGCTGCAAACAGGCGATCTCCGCTTCGGCGTCCGGCAAATCCGGCAAGAAGCCCAACATCATCCTGATAATGATCGACGACATGGGCTGGATGGACCTGCACTGCCAGGGCAACAAGAATCTCGACACGCCCCATATCGACAAGCTCGCCAAAGAGGGAATGCGGTTCACCGACGCATATTCCGCAGCCCCGGTATGCTCGCCGACGCGTGCTTCGATCATGTCCGGCCAGTCGCCGGCTCGCCTGATGATCACCAACCACATTCCCGACCAGGCGCGATTCACGCCAAAGAACGCCAAGCTCAAATCGGCAAAGACGATCAACGTCCTGCCGCTTGAGAAAGTCACTATCGCCGAACGACTGAAAGGCGCCGGTTACGCCACCGCCTTCATGGGCAAATGGCACCTCAGCGGGAAACGCAAAGGCAACGATCAAGGCCGCGGCGACGATCGCTACAACCCCGAGAACCAGGGCTTCGACATCAATATCGGCGGGTGCTGCTACGGCGGACCGCCGACCTACTGGGACCCGTACAAGATATACAATCTCAAGCCCCGCAAGACGGGGGAATATTTGCCCGACCGCCTGTGCGACGAGGCGATGAGCTTCATAACCGCCACCAGCAAGACCGACAAGCCGTTCTTCCTGTCGCTGTGGAACTACACGGTGCACTGGCCTATGGAAGCGCCCGAAAAACTAATCGAGAAGTACAAGTCCCGCGTCGGACCGGGCATCAAAGACGCCAGATACGCAGCCATGCTCGAAGCGATGGACGCGTCCATGGGACGACTTTTCGCCAAGGTCGACGAGCTCGGACTGCGTGAAGAAACGCTTGTGATCTTCACATCGGATAACGGCGCCTACGGCGGCGTCGGCGATAACCGCCCGCTGCGACTGGACAAGGGACACCTGTACGAAGGCGGAATCCGTGTGCCGACGATTATTCGCTGGCCGGGCGTCGTGCCGGCGGGGAAGACCTGCGACACGCCGATCATCAGCACCGACTTCTACCCGACGCTCCTGAGCGCAGCGGGTCTGGCGCCGCAGAAAGACCAGATCATCGACGGCGAGGACATCACACCGATAATGACTCAAAAAGGCTCGCTCAAGCGAAAGGCGATCCATTTTCACTACCCCAACTACGCGTTCCATCGATCCAACGGTCTTGGCGGCGCGATCCGCCAAGGCAAATACAAACTGATCAAATGGTACCTCGACGGGTCGGTTGAGCTGTACGACCTGTCGAAAGATATCTCCGAGAAGAAGAACATCGCCAAAGATGAGCCGAAACTCGCAGCGGCGATGAAAGCCGATCTCGAGGCCTGGCTCAAGGCCAACAACGCGATAATGCCTGAACCAATTACCTGAATCGGAGATTGATGCACTCGAGCATCTCAACCCGAGCGATGGTCCTGGCGGCGATGCTGCTGTCGCTCTCTTCGATTGCGCATTCGCAGACCGCGGCGCGATACGAGGCTGTGTTCGCCGACGGCACGCGAGTCTACGGCGACAAGATATTCGGGTGGCAAAAGCACCCTGGGGCTCCGCGTTTGGACAAGACTTCCCTGGCCGACGCCAAACGCCCGCTACTGTGGCTCTCGGACCGCAAGCCCCGTCGCCAGAACCCCCGCCCGGGCCCCGCTTACATTGAGTTCGTCGGCGGGGATCGGATCCCCGGCGCCATAATGAGCGCTGAATCGGGCGACGGTCTGTATGTCCCGGCGCATCTGCTGGTCAAACCCGCGGTCCGCCTGCAGCACCCGCCCCATGAGCAGGCCAGGGGCGTGCGGATACTGCCCGACCGCATCACGCGCGTCGTGTTCGGGCGCGGGTCGCAACGTCCCCTGCAGCCTGGCGCCCTGTTTAATCGCGGCGGTCGGCGGCTGAATTTCATTCGCCTGCGATGGCAAACCGATTCGGTAGTCCTGCTGACCAAAGGCGGAGCCCGGCAGGTGAATCTGTCCGATATCGCCGAGATCCACCTTCCCAAAATCGATCCATGGAAGGCGTATTACCAGGAGCTTGCGGTCCTCAGCCCCGCATGCCGGTCACGCATGGTGCATATAGAGACCAGCGACGGACTGATCGCCACCAGCAGTTCGCTGCGGACAGCCGCATTTGCATACATGAAGACCAATCTTCAGCAGTCGGCCGAGGCGAATGTCATACTGTTGAAAAGGGAACTGGCGGGCATGGAGGCCAAGCGAAAAACGAATCGCCAGAAGCTCGAAATGGTCCTGACGAACTACCGCAAGCAGTTGAGCGAACTGGGAGATGAGAAGAAAGCGGCGGAACTGAAACGGGAATTCGAAAAGCAGACCAGGCAATGGGAGTGGTTCCTGCGAAGAATAGAGTCGCTCAAGTCGCGGTTGGGCTCAGCCCCGGGCGCCGAGGGCAACGCAGATACATGGCGGCACATCGTCCAGCCTGTCTGGAGTCTCGATCCGCTTTGGGTGCAGTTCAGCAGCATTCGCATGCGATGGTCGTTCGCTCCCGAGCAGGTCCCGCTGTGTCGCATTGACCCCGCGGCGGTCGTCAGCCCGCCATTGCAGCCGGGCCAGGTAAGACGCAGTTCGGCCGACCCGCCGATACGCAGCGGCGGACACCGGTGCGCATGGGGGTTTTCGGTCCACGCCCGCAGTGAACTGCGGTTTCCACTGCCTCGTTGCGCAAAGGCATTTCGCAGCCGTATCGGGCTGGACAGCAGCGTAGCTTCCGGCGGATGCGCCCGAGCGCGGGTTTATGTCGGATCGACCGACGGCAAACCCGCCTACGAAAGCCCAATGCTAATCGGCTCGCAAAAGAGCTTTGACAGCGGCCCGGTCGGGTTTGAAATCCCGCCCGAAGGCCCGAACCTCCTTGTCCTGCAGGCCGATCCGGTAAATCGTGGGGCTCCTAAGGACGCTGATCCGGCGAACATTCGCGACAAGCTCAACTGGCTTGACCCGCGAATCGAACTGGACAAGACCGCACTTGCCCAACAGGTGCGCATGCAGGTTGGGCCGTTGCTCGCTGGCTCTGGGGAATGGAAGCTGAAGCTCGACCAGCGCGGTGTTTGCTCGTGGACAAGTCGTTTCGACAGAACCGCAAGACCGGGCGTGGGAAGCTTCACAACCATGCTGACAGCCAAGGCCCAGCCGCTGAAACTCCTGCGGGAAATGAAGGTCGGCCCGGCCGACAAGTGGTTGGCGGTCTACCTGAACCTTCCCGCCGGCGAGAACCCGCCAACCGACACCATCGCCCTGCTCGCAGGCGGGCGAAAAATCCAGAGCCCTGAGGTTCCGATCAGACAACAGTGGCGCCGGCAAGCCGCTCCCATAATCTTCTCACTGGCCGAGCATAAAGACGCAAAGGCCACGCTGGAATTGATCCAACCGGCCGGTGGGAAACCGTTGACATGGCGGGCGGTCAGAATCCTGGCGACCCGGCCGCCGGAGTATCGTTTCGCCAACATAATGAAGCAGCTGGGAAAGAGCGACACCCAGGTAAGCTACGGACTTTACCAGGCGCTGCTGTCGAACCGTGTCGCCAAGGCCGAGAAGATCGCCGCTCTCGAAATCCACCAGTTCGGCGGGATCGTTAACTTCAGGCCTAATCCCAATGTTGAGGACCCGGCCGACAGGCTCGCCAACGTCCTGGTCGGCGGAGGCTGGACCGGCGGCGACAAGGCGTTGTCGACGTTCAATAAAATGACCAGCCTGCAAACGCTGTTGGTGGCAGAGAACTCCGGGGTCTCCGCCGGAGCAATCGCAAAACTGCAGGCCCAAATGCCCGGACTGACTATAACCAGGCTCATCAAACGGACCCCTTCGCCGAAGAAGAACAAGAGAATTCAAATCACCTGGCGAAACCTCACGCGCAGGAACGTTGTCGTCTTGTGGATCGACACCGAAGGCAAGCTCAGATTCTCCGACTATCTCAAGCCCGCCCACGTCATGACCCGCCCGGCCCACGACGGGCACAGATACGAAACGCATTACCGCCGCAAGGACTACGCCAGCGCCGAGGACTACAGATTCACCCAACCGCTGGCCAGCTTCGTGGCCAAATCACGGGCGATCTGCGATATCAAGCCCTGGAAGAAATAGCGATCTAACCTATTATCTCCACCTCAATTGGCCCGGCCGCGTTTTGTGTTCTACTCTACCAATGGAGAACAGGACACAATGCGCCAACACACATTATTTGAAGTACTGGAAGAGCGGATACTGCTGAGCGGAACGCTGGAGACGGGATTCGGCGATCTTGGAGTAGATCCAGGGGCGATTGTCGCAAGCGTGCTGGTAAGCGTTACTGGCGCCGACGGTGAGGCAAGTCCGATCATCGGCTCCGTCGATCTGCTGGATATTGCTGCTTACCCGGCGCCAAACGCATCTTGATATCGCCCTTGCACTTTGTGCCTTTCACCTTTCCACCCTCCATCTTCAAACTGTAGTGGGCCAACGGTTTGTAGTTCTTCACCCCCGGGCGATAGACATTGTTGACGTTCGTCTTACCGGCTGTGCCCGGGCGAACGTCATGTGTTATCTCTCGCCCGTCCTCCTGCAGCGGCGTCCGGAACGTCCCAAACACTTGCCTGCTGTGATGAAATTTCCTTTACAAAGGAAGATCGCCGTGTTACATTTATTTTGAGCCAGATGATCACATTTCGATAGAGAGCGAGCCTTCAATTATACAGCGGCCGAAATGAGGGAAAGGAGCAGAGGACGATGAGTATAGGCAATTCCATGCAAGGTAGATTCTGTGTGCTGGCGACCACTGCGGCGCTGCTGTCGGTTACGGTTTCCCTGCAGGCGGCTTCCACGGGAATCCGATCGTTTTATATCGACGAGGCCGCCGTGATCAAGGGAGACTGTAAGATCGAGGTCCAAAACCAGTGGGACCCATCGTACGAAGTGACCCTCAGCGCGTCGACCGCGACAGGCGAGATTCCCAAGGGCTTCAAACTGCTCGACGGCACATTGGAGATCAACTCCAATATTCCCAGTTCGGAAGTCAGGAGGCGGCGAGTGCGGATCCGATACGATTCGGCTCGGTTGCGGGCCCTGGGCGGGCGGTTGAATAATCCGCCCACCCTGTTGCGCCTCAGACGTATCGGACAGGCCAGGCGATGGAGACCGATTAGGAGAATCATGGACCTCAGGGGGCTGCGCGGCATTCGAAAGAGCGGTCCGGCTACATTCGAACTGGGGCACTACGGTACGGATTGGACCAACGAGTACGTATGGGCCGTAGCCGACGTGCCGGGTACGTTCGCCATTGGCGTTCCCGAGCCGATCTCGCTGCTGTGCCTGGTCGGCGGTATAGGCGTACTGGCGCTGCGGCGCCCAAAGCGTCGAACGGTGAAGTAATGTGACGCCTCGCGGCCGACCACCCTTCGGACAACAGGCGTTGCTTGCGTATTTCGACTCGGTTTGGCGGTCAGGTCGGTGTGCTTGTGAATAGCAGGTTTGACAAAAAACAGCTTTTGACCTTTGCGGGAGTTGTGCTTCTCGGCGCCGGGATATGTCTGTTTGTGCTCCAGCGCCGTGAGCGCCAATCGCCCGTTCCTTCTCAGCGGCTGCTGGCTGACAACGGACGGGAGCCTATCTCGCTGGTGGTATGCTCGGTCAACAGCGCCCGTCGCTCCGCGCTCCGCAACGCGCGCCTGGTGTCGAGTATTGTCAACGCACTGCCGCCGCGCGTCAGCGTGATTCTTGCAGTGAACGATCCGGAGGCTTTCACCGTAGCCCGCAACCCCTGGCCGGCCCGGGTGCAGTTTCTCAAGCTGACCGACGAGACAAGCATCACAATCTGGCCCCAGGACCCGTTTGTAGTGCTGCGCGACCAAGACGGAGAATACCGCCAACTGATCTCGCGCGACTTCCAACGCGTCAAAGACCGCCAGATGGCGCTGCAGTTGGGGCGATTCCTCGGTTGGCGATCGCGGGTAAGTACATTGTCGTTTGAGGGGGGCAACATCGTATCGGATGACAGTTGGGCGTTTGTCGGCGCTAACACAATCCGGCAGAACGCTTTGGAGCTGGACAAGACTGAAGCCTGGGTCTTGAAGCAGTTCGAGACCGAGCTTGGCAAGCGCGTCCTGGCGATCGGGCCTGTACCCCAGCCGATCGGGCACATCGACATGATGTTGACCCCGCTGGGAGAGAAGAATATCCTCCTGGCCGATCCCGCCTGGGGCGCCCGATTGGCCGAGCAGGAGCTTAACGAGTCGCCTGGCAGTGTAGAGGCGTTCGAAAAAAGCTGCGAGCAAATGTTCCTGGGTGCGCCGGGCATCGTCTCCCTGCGCTACAGTACGGGGCGGGTTCTCAAAGCGCCCGACGTGATCGGCGAGACCCGCAGCGCCATCGAGCACAGCAGGGACATCGCCCCGCACCTGGATCGCCTGGCCGGCTATCTGGCTGCCCGCGGTTACAAGGTTCATCGGGTCCCATACCTGTCTGTACGCCTTCCGGACATGCCCACAACTCGCCCGAACGCCCGCACCGAGACCAAGACGGCGACCGAGGACCGGAACCAGGCGTCTTTGGGATATCCGGAGCTTACGTACAACAATGTGCTGCTCGAAACGGTAGGCGGTCGGCGGACGGTATACCTGCCCCAGTACGGATGGGAGACCATGGACCTGGCGGGGCGAGAGGTATGGCTCAAGCTGGTTGACGACGTTACGCCGGTCAGCGGCTTCGCGGTGTGCGCCACGTACGGCGGTTCGCTGCGCTGCTGCACGAAGGTGCTAACGCGAGGCGCCCGCACCGCCATCCCGGCCCGTCCGGACAGTTCAACGCCATAGCACCTACAGTCACTAAAGGCCAGCTCGTTATGGGGTCTGAGCGCCAGAATGCCTTTTTATTTACCGCCAACGCGCCGCATCTTGACATCGCCGCTACACTTGGCGCCTTTGACCTTGTCGACCTCCATCTTCAAACTGTAACGGGCCGACGGTTTGTAGTTCTTCACCGTAAGGCGATAGACATTGTTTATGTTCGTCTTACCGGCCGATCCGGGACGAACGTCGCGAGATATCTCGCGGGAATCCTCGTACAACGCCATCCAATACGTCGACAGCGAATGCTTGCCGCCGGTTACAACCCCCGCGGCCTGGTATGTTCCTGCGCCCTTGACCACCTCTGAGGCGTCAAACTCCAAGAGGTATTCCTTGCGGAGCTGCTTATCGGTCCAGGCGCCGATCTTTGCGAAATCCTTGAAGTAATCGCCGGGGTACTTCCGCACTTCGATAACGCCCCGAGCGTATCCGATCTTGAGGATATCGAGCCGTTTGAGCGCGGCGCCCAGTCGCTCGGCGAAGCTCTTGTAATCTTTGCGCCCCGGCTCGGTCCACGCCGCTTCGGCGTAGGCGAATATGCGCGGATAAACCTGGAACTCCATCCTTTCGACCGACTGGATCCACTCGCCCCACATCTGGCAGCCCAAGCCGACGACCTTGGGCTTATACTTGTCCTCCAGCCCGCACGGGATCGGATTGAATCCGTACGCACGCGACAGCGGAATCTTGCCGTACGGATAGTCAAGATACGTGCTGCTGTGCGTGGAGTTAACAGTGTCGTGTCCGGCGCGGATCGCCGCTGTCATCTGATCAGTGCTGCCCTTCCAGAACTGCACCACCGCATCGCGGGAAAGTTTGGACGAACCCTTAACCGCCGGACCGCCGTGAACCTGGTCGCCGGTAATCTCGTTCCAGCCCATGATGTGGCGCCCCTTGGCCTCTACGATCTGCGAGATGCGGTTGGTGAAGTAGACCTGCACGTCGCTGTAAGTCTTCAGTCCCTTGGACTTCATAAGTCTGGTTACTTCATCGCTCTTTTGCCACAGACCGGTCTGCACCTCATCCCCGCCGATATGGATCACCTTGCCCGGAAACAGCGCGACAACCTCGTCGAGTATCTCCGAGATCATCTTGTAAACGTTCTCGTCGGCGACGTTGTAGAGATTCGAATGCTTGCCGAACGTCACCGGCACTTCGATCTTCTTACCGCCCATGCCGAGTTGAGGATACGAAGCGATCGCGGCACTGGCGTGGCCGGGCATGCCGATCTCGGGCACGATAGTGATGTGACGCCGAGCGGCGTAGGCGACTATTCTCTTGATCTGCTCTTGAGTGTAGAAGCCAGCATGAACTTCTCCGCTTCGCAGCGGGCTCTTCCATCCGCCGATCTGCGTGTCCTTGCGTGTCGAGCCGATCTGCGTGAGTTTGGGATACTTCTTGATCTCGATCCGCCAGCCCTGATCGTCTGTTAAATGCCACTGGAACACATTCATCTTGCAGCGGGCCATCGCGTCAAGCAGTTTCTTTACTTCCTTTTCGCCCTTGAAGTTCCGCGCTTCGTCGAGCATGAACGCTCGCCACGAAAAGTTGGGCTTGTCCTTGATCTCGACGCCGGCGACGAACCATTTTACGCCTGAGACAGGCTTCGGACTGACGACTTCAGTAGGCAGCATGCTCAGAAGCGTTTGAACGCCGTAAAACGCCCCGGCCGGCGTCGCGGCGCCGATCTCCACGCCGTTAGCGTTAACGCTTAGCAGATACCCTTCGGCGCCGAGCGATTCATCGTCGATCTTTCGCAGGCGGATGTTCGCCTCGGAGGCAGTCTTCAACTCAAAGCCGGTGCAAGCCCGAAGCGTTTGGGCGAGATAGTCGCCCTCGCTCTTGAACGCCGCATCGCAGTGGATCGTGGCCTGGGCGGTAATCGCATAACCGCCGGCTGTAGTCTTCAGCGATGTCGGACGCGGGATTATCGAGGGCTCAACAGCCATAACAACACTCGACAGCAGCAATGCGGTAAAGACGCATGTTCTCATGGCGAAACCGGGACTTTCTGTTTGGTTAGTACGTTCAGGGTTATTCGGCGGAAATTCTGAAAAATCGGTTTGGGCAGGTGCTGATCGGCCGGCGCCGGTTTGGCGGTTACGGGCCTGTCGGCGAATATCCATGCTTCTGTCTGCACGGTTGCGGTGGGCTTTTTCGCTGCCGCGGGATCGGCCTTGAGTCGTACCTGCAGCGTTATCGTCTTGCCGCGATATTCGAGAAGATCAAACGCGTGAATGCTCCAGCGGGCGTCCTTGGATGATTGGCGAGCAAGGACTGCTTTTCCGTCCACGGTGAGTTCGGCGTTGATCGTCGCCCACGGCTGGACGATGAGTTCGTAGCGTTTCATCGCTTCGTCGGGAACTTGAAGTTTCAGTGCGATCGTTCTGTCTGCGACCGTCGCCTTCGCTGTCGGCAGCGGTTTGGGCGTCAGCGCGTTAGTTGCAGAAGGCTTGCCCGGCTCGATTTCGTAGACGATCACAGTGTCGCCCGGAACGGTTACCTTGAACGGTTCACCTGAAGTTAGCGTCCAGGGCATCTGTTCGACAAACGGGTAGATCGCCCGTGCTCGGTACGCCTTGGATTTGGCTCCGCGGTAGTAGACCGTCCAGTCGAACGGTACAGTTAGCGTTTGAGCGTTTCGGTTGGGGTTGCGAACGGTGAGAATCGCCCTGGGGCCTACCCAACTGATATGCCCGTAAATCTCGCCCTTGCCCGGATCACCGCCGATTATCACCGTGTTCTTCAGACGCTGCTGATTGCGCTGGGCCCAGCCGGACGCCCGCCCCAGCACTTCCCACATTTCCTCGTTGATCAAATCGAGCGTGAGGTACAGTTCCTTGACCATCGTCCCGCGTGCGTAGTACATCACCACGTGATTCGACCAGTTTTCGGGCAGATCGCGCCCATCGGTGAACGGCTTCTTACCGGCGGAGATAATCCCGTGCGTCATGAAGTTGGCGATCGGAATGACCGGTCGGGCGCATCGCTCGGGATTGTTGAAGTTCTGATAAAAATATTCGTCGCGGTACGATGTTGATCGATCGCGGTGCGCCAGGTGCGGGTACTTTCGCGAATTGCCCGAATCGCCGGACATCATCCACAATGCATCGACGTGCTGGAGCCACCATGGCGAGAACCACGAACCGTTGGTGTAGTTCTGGTAAACCGCCGGATTGAGGCTGCGTTCGTAGGCCAGCAGGCCCAGCGTAACGTCCAGGCAGGCCTCGCGTGCATGTCGCTGGGTGAGACCGTTGCTGGTGAAGTTGTGATTGAAGTCGTGCTTGATGTAGTCCACCCCGGCATCGACGATCAGAAACTTCAGCGCCTTCTTCAGATCGCTCTGGTATTTCGGGTCGAGGATATCGAAGTAGCTCTTGCCCTGCATCCATCTGAATTCACGCTTAAAATCCTTGGCGTACGCCGGCTTGTATCCGATCTTCAACCCGTGAGCGGTGGAGTTATTCGTCCCGTCCAGCGCCATCCAGATGCCCAGGTGCGTATCGTCATGCTTCTTGAGCGCCTTGGCAAGTTCCGGCAGCGGCGAGTGAGTGGCGCTGACCTGCGGCTGGAATATGTACTCGAACGATTTAGTTTGCTGCCATCCGTGGTCGGGCACAATCGCGTCAAGTTTGGCGCCGTACTTCTTCAACTTATCGTTGATCGGCTTGTAAACGTTGGGGATGAAGTGTTCGACGCCGAGATTCTTGCCCTTGGGGGAATACCAGTTGTTGTAGTGGAAATGGCTGCGAGGGGGCTTTCGCGTTTCGTTGATATAATCGAACAGCCCCAGTTCGGCGTTGTCGCCCTTGGTTTTGCTGATGCCGATAACGGCGCGTTTCGAGACGACGCCCCATCGCCCCGAGCCCTGCTCGCGAGCCTCGCCGGGGTAGTGGAAGACCGTGACCAGACCCTTCCTCGGCGCCAGGATCTTGTCGCGCCCGGCCAGATCGATCATGTAGTCCCAACGATAAAAATAGTCGGGTTTGGCGAATCCGTCGCTGTGTCGGCTGTAGAAGCACGGGTAGTCGGCGCCGACGAACCAGCTGCCCACGAAGACAGCCTCACCCCGCCCGCCGCGCGAAGCTTTTGTAGGCGCAGAGAACCGCAGCACAGACAGGCGATCGATCTTGTCGCCCTCCTTCATGTCGAGCATAATGATCTTGTGCAGATACGGTCCCTTGCCTAGCGTGTACCCGACAGTCACGTCGCCGGGCGCCTTGGGTGACGTTGCGCCTCGGGGCTTGTAGTTGATCAGCAACGCCTGTGTCCCGTCATTACCGCTTATTCGCTTCGGATCACCGGCCAGATAGTCTTTCGCCGTCATGCGAGTGTCGTCGAAAAGCAGAATCTCAAACTCGTCGCTGTCGATCGCAATCGCGTCCGACCCGTCGGCCCGCGAAAGTGCGCAATTCGCCCACACCCCATTGATCAATTTGAAATCCGCACGAATATGCTTGTTGACAAGACGGATCGTTTTCGCTTCAGCCGACCAGGCCGCAGAAGCAAACAGACAGACCGCCAGACACATCAAAGTTCCCAAACGTCTCATGAATCATTTTCCTTTGCGGCTTATTTCATCTCGTGAGCGGAGGGTTTTACGCCCTTTTTGAACTTATTGAAGCCGAAGCGACTCGGTTTGTACTCGCCCACGACGTCAACGTTCGACTTGGCGGGGATATTCTTCTCCATCCCTAAGCACCAGTACGATGCGTTAACCAGCATGCGACGCAGGCCTTCGTTCGCCACGTCCTGGGCGTCGCCCATTGTGGTCATGAACACGCGTCCGACCTGGCCCTTTCCGCCTTTGTACGTTTTCGTCCAGGCCATCGACATCATCGGATTGTTCTTCTTGCCCTCGGCGGGCTTATCAGCCGGCTTCATACCGTCGATCACCTGGCCCTTGAACAAAACAGTGCTGCCCTCGGGCATCGGTCTGGGAGAGACGTAAACGTCGGTAGGTCCCCAGATATCGGTGCAGCCCTGGACTATCGGATGGTCCTTGGCTTCGGGAACCAGAATGCCGCGTGTGGACTGCCTGCCGTGCCGACCATGATGCCCCATCCACGTTTGCCCCAGGATCTTTCGACCGAAACCGCCCTTCCAGACCTTCCCCTTCCAGCAGAACCGCTCGTAGGTCTTGCTGCTCTTGAGCCAGAACGCAACCAGCCCGGCCCGCATTCCGATAACCGGCTTGCCGGCGTCTATATAGTCGGCCACGTGCTTCATCTGATCGTCGGGCAAATCGCGAAACCGCGTTGCGATTATCATCAGGTCGGCGGTCTTCAGCGCTTCGAGCCCGGGGATGTTCTTCTGGTTGTTCGGGTCGATCACCCCGTCGGTTATCGAAAACAGAACAGTGCACTTGAACCCGTGTCTCTTTGCCAGAATCTTGCCCAGTTGTGGAAGGCACTCTTCGGATCGGTACTCCTCGTCGCCAGCGACAAGCACGATATGCTTGCCCGCACCAGGGCCTTTGGCGCCCTGGTAGACCACCCACTCCGAGCCAGACGCCGGAGCCTCGATCTTCGCTCCGACCGCTCGATCTGCGGTTATAAACGCAAAACAGACCACCAACGCCGCCGAAGCGGCCAACACAATTCTCAATGCGATATTAGACATATTATTTCTTCCTTTTTATGTTATTACCGCCGGCGGTTTTCATCGGCTCCCGGCCGCCCATCGCTTCTGATACGCTTCGTAAATCGGATCCTTATTGGCCGCATTGCCGGCCTGGAACAGGTTGTCGTACTTCTTCAAGGCGGCCTGCACTTTTGCGTCGGTCGCATGATTTGCGGTTTTCGCGAGCATCGGCTTCATCAGATCGGCCGACCAGTACCCGACGTCGAGATACGCCCTTCCGTTATGCTTCCAATGCGCCCCGTCGCCGGAGGCGTTGTAAACCGAATAGGCCTTGTCGCCTCGCAGATTGATCTTCGACTTGGAAAGGATCGCAGCGGCCTGCTTGTTTCCGCACTTCTTGTTGACGCGATCGACGGCGTTCTTGAACGCAGAACCAGGCGCGCGGCTCGAAAGGCTTTCAACAGCTATGAAAGGAAGTTCCGGCAGCCCGAGCATCGCCCTGACATCCGGGATAAAATCGGCCAGGTTGTCTTCATATTCCTTGGCGTACTTGCCGCCGTCGGCGTTTCCGTGGACCCAGGCAACGCCCATAATCTGGTAGCCGCGTTTTGGATCGTAGCCTTTGATGAGCTTAGGCAGATCGTCGAGAGCCTTCTTGACCTTGTAGAATGCCGCCTGGAACCCGGCGCGGCGGCCTTTGAGCGGGCCTTGCCGACCATTACGTTTGGCCGCACTTGGAGACGTCCAGTGCGTCGCCAGCGGAGTACCGCCCGCGATGCACTTGATAAGCAGGACATCATCGTCGTAGTGATCGCCCATGCGGTGTCCGAATCCCAACTCCGGGCCGAAATAATTAAACTGTCCGAACCCTGGTTCGAGGCGAACGTTGCTCATCTGATTGGATATCCCGTTACCGTTGGCGCCGGTGATCCAGACATCGGGGCGTATTTTCATAAGCGACGGAGGATACTTCTCGGGAAGGTCCTTTG
>PVBE012796812.1_pt1 | contig 19827 bp, 15 predicted proteins | sample 1631181 | NCBI WGS metagenome assembly PVBE01 (sample SAMN08397723, study PRJNA350692) | Marine metagenome, whole genome shotgun sequencing project. | isolation source: water | place: Pacific Ocean | collected 2012-04 | reverse complement strand
GTGGGATCGGTGTAGGAATCGACCTCGTCGCCGTCGTCCCAGCCGTCGGCGTCGGTGTCCGGATCGTTGGGGACCGTGCCGAGCACGGTCTCCTCGGCGTCGGTCAGGCCATCGCCGTCGGTATCCCTGTCGGTGTCGGTGTCGGCATCGCTGTCTGCGTCGCTGTCTGCGTCGCTGTCTGCGTCGGCATCGCTGTCTGCGTCGCTGTCTGCGTCGCTGTCTGCATCGCTGTCTGCGTCGCTGTCTGCGTCCGTGTCCGTGTCGCTGTCCGCGTCTGTGTCCGTGTCGGTCTCGGGTGCTTGGGTGTCGTCGGTGGGTTCCTTGTCGCCGCAGGCCGTCAGGGCTGCGAGCAAGAAAAGCGTGGTGGCTCTCATCGATCCTCCTCGTGGTGGTCGCACGGAGGCATCCCTCCAAAAGAACAGTCTTATGCTGGGGTGGGAACAGGCGAGGGATTGAGTTCGCAGAGCCGCGCTTTCGTGGTGCCCGCTACGCACCGTGTTCGGGGGGCTCGTAGACCGGCTTTCCGAAGAGGTGCTTTTCGCTCGGCTCGTGCGGGGGGTCCAAGGAACTGCCGACCAGCGAGGTGACCCATGACACGCTCTTCCCTTCCCGGATCCCACGGCGACGAGACGGGCATGGACCCGGTGCAGGTGGAGCTACGCTGGGATTGATGCGAAGCTGTCCTCTGTCTGGAGGCCTCATGCGCTCGACGACGTTTGTTCTCCTCTCCGTGCCGCTCGCCCTGACCGCCTGCCCCGGGCCCGGTGACACCGGCGCCATCGCAGACTTCGTGGTGGTCGATGCCTGCGATGGCCAGCGGGAGTTCCTGGACATCGCCCCGGGCGCCGACCTGTTGTTCACCGCGGGCATCTACGCCGAGGCGCCCTACCCAGACGGCCTGAACGCCCCCACCGAGATCTACGCCTTGGACCTGGACGATCTCGAGATCCACCGGGTGAGCTGCTCCAACTTTGCGGAAGCTCGATGCCACCACGCCCGCCCGCAGGCCTCGCCAGACGGCGGCAGCGTCGCGGTCATGCGCGCCTGCAGCGACACCACCGGCGACGGTATGGTGAACTACCTGGACACGACGGAGCTGCGGGTGATCGATCTGTCCACGGACGAGATCGTCGAGGTGTCAGGCTTCGCCTCGGTCAACGCTCCGGACTGGTCCATGGACGACCGCATTCTCTTCGCGGCCAACCTCGAGGGCCAGCTGAATACCGACATCTACACCATGGATCCCGACGGCTCGAACATGGTCAACCTGACCGAGACCGATGAACTGATCGAGAACGATCCGGCCTGGTCCCACGACGGCGATCGCATCGTCTACGCCATGGGCGAGTTCGTGGAGGTGGCCCCCCCCGAGGGGCAGGAGGCCTGGGTGGCGGCCCGGGGCTCGCTGTGGCTGATGGACGCCGATGGTGGCGGTGCCGCCGAGGTTGTTTCCTACGGTGGGGACGGCTGCGAGGCCTACTCCGACCACTACTGCCTCGGCCTGCCCGTGGATCCCGACTTCTACCCAGACGGCGATCGCATCGCCTACTCACAGCTCCTGTCGGTCGAGGAGAACTCGGGCTCGGGTCGCTGGAACGTCTTCTCGGCTTCCACCTCCGGTTTGGACCAAGACGTCCAAAACCTCACCCAGCACCCCACCGCCTACCAGGACATCGTGCGGATCTCCGAGCGTGGCCTGCTCTTTCACGAGGTCGACGCCGCCGCCGATCCGCCCTACTTCGGGCTGGTGCTGACGGACCAGGAGGGTGGGAGCCGCCAAGAGCTTCTCAACAGCGAGTGGAACTACTACATCGGGCCCGGGCACTGGTTGTAGGGGCGCAAGTCTACCCCGTGCCGTGATAGGTCCTGGCAGCCGCGACATCACGCGGGACCGTCGGGAGAGCCCACCATGTTCCTCGCTTGGCTGCTGATCGCCTGCTCCACCACGCCAGGGCCTGCCATCGAAGCGGTCCCTTCCTTCGCGGACGGGCTCACCACGCCTGCTGCCCGGGCCTGCTTCGATGCGGCCTGCGCCGAGAGCGCCGATTCGGCGACCTGCTTCGCCACCAGCTGTCCCGAGCGCCTGGAGGGCTGGAAGCTCGTGCCGGAGAAGGTGCAGTGGGACGACGAGGAGCAGATCTTCTTCCTCGAAGCCCACGTCGAGCACACACCCGCGGGCTGGGGCAACGTCGACGTGCTGCGCGACGAGCCCGTCTTCGTGGGTGTCACCCTCATCACGCCGGACAACGAGGAGATCGACCTGGCCATCGCTACCCGCTTCCCCGGTGCCTTCGAGGAGCCCTTCTTCATCTCGTCCGAGGTGGGCAAGCCCGTCCTCGACCTCATCGTGGGGGTGTGGGCCCGCAAGATCGAGCCCTGCGACAACGAGCGCCTGGGCTGCCAGCTCTTCGGGTTCCTGCTGGATGGCCCCATGGCGTCCTGGCCACCGGGCTTCTACGACACCATGGAAAGGCAGCGCCTGCCTCCCCAGGACATCACGCTCCTGGCTCGCAGCGGGGGAGCGCGTGCGGCGCAGATCGACGCCGCGGTGGTTCAGGCGGTTCGAGGGCTCGAGGCCCTGCTCGCGCCCTTCGGGACCACGGTGACCGTGGGCGCGCCAGCGGTGGCCGACGCCGCGGTCGAGCAGTCCACCCTGCGCTACTCAGCGCCCCACGACATCGCCCTGGCGCGCATGGTGGTGGAACACCTGGGTGGCAAGGACGCCGGCTGGGTGCGGGGTGAGCGCATCGATGGCGACGCCCAGGATGTGCTCGAGCTGGTGGTGGCTGGCGACCCGGCGCACCACGCCTGCCTGCTCGAGCACTGCGCCGACGCCCCCGACCTGGCGGGCTGCGAGGCCGCGAGCTGCCAGTGAGCATCCTCTGGGCCGTCATCGACGGCCTGATGGCCGTCAGCGCCATTCTGTTCGGGCTGCGCCTGCTCTTGCTGGTGGTCTGCGCGGCTTGGGACGTGCTGCGGCGGAGGTTGAAGCCCCTGCTTCCGCACCCCCCGGAAGCTGGGGAGTGGCCATCGCTCACCGTGCTCGTGCCGGCCTTCAACGAGGAGCGGGTGTTGGCAGGTACGGTGCTCAGCGCCCTGCGCAACGACTACCATCGGCTGCGCGTGGTGGTGGTGGATGACGGCTCCTCCGACGCCACCGCCGACGTGGCGCGGCGGCTGGCCCAGGACGATCCACGGGTCGAGTGCGTGGTGCTCGAGTGCAACCAGGGAAAGGCCGCGGCGCTGAACGTGGGGCTCGGGCGAGCCGACACCGAGGTGGTGGTCTCTCTGGACGCCGACACCGTGCTGGCCCCCGACGCCCTGCGTTGGCTGGTGGCGCCGGTGCTGCGGGGGGCCGATGCCTGCTCCTGCAACCTGAGGGTTGGCAATCGCAGGGGTTGGCTTCTTCGTTGGCAGAGCGTCGAGCACGTCGTGGGGCTCAACCTGGGTCGTCGCGCCCAGGCGACCTTGGGCTGCATCACCACCATCCCCGGGGCCGCCGCGGCTTTCCGGCGGCAGACGCTGATGGAGGTGGGAGGCTGGTCGGGAGACACGCGGACCGAGGACACGGACCTCACGCTCACCCTGCTCGAGGCCGGGCACCGCGTCGTCTACGAGCCTCGTGCCCTCGCCTTCACCGAAGCTCCCGAACGTTTCGTGGGCCTGCTGCGCCAGCGCACCCGCTGGATGCACGGCTACCTGGCCTGTATCTGGAAGCACCGCCGCGCTTCCCTGCGGCTGGATGCTTTTGGGCTGTTCGGCATGCCCAACCTGGTCTTCCTGCACCTGTTGGTCTTCCCCTTGATGCTGGTTGCACTTCCCTACACCGCCCGATTGGTGCAGTGGACCAGCCCCGGTGCGGTGCTGGGTTTCCTGCTCGGCTACCTGTGGCTCGACTCCCTGATTGCGCTGCTCTGTTACCTGGTGGACCGGCAGCATCCCGGCGAGGTCGTACATGCCCCCTTGTGGCGGTTGGGCTGGCCCTTCTTCCTGCTGCTGGTGTTCTTCCGCACCTGGGCCCGCATCCTGTCGGGTCGGGACGTCCCCTGGGACAAGCTCGAGCGCACCGGCAGCGTCGCGGACGCTATCCCTGCATCATCATCCCTACCGCGATGACCACCAAGGCCCAGACCACCGCGAAGACCGTCAGGCCCACGTCGCCCATGCGACTGCGGTCGGAGAACAGGGGCTGCTTGATGTCTTCGGCGGTGGCGTCGTCGTCGGGCTTGTCGGCGAGCGCCTGATCGTTCTCTTCGGACATGGCCGTTCCCTCGGGCTGGGGCGAGCGCCGGGAGCATAGCGCGCAGCGGGCGGGTCGCCCAGGAATGGCGGGTCCGAGGGGCGTTAGGGGGATCCCAGGCCCTTTCCCTGCAATGGAGGCTCCCATGAAGCGCTGGCTCGTCGTTCCTTTTCTCGTCCTGATGCCGCTCTCGCTGTCTGGCTGTGCAGCCATGGTGCGGTACGAGTCGCCGTCCCTGGCCAACAAACCCACCGCCAGCAGCCACACCGTGCGCAGCCTGGGCTTCCTGTGGGGGATCATCCCGCCCAGCCACATCAGCCTGCAGCAGTGCGGCGACGAGGGCATCCAGCGCATGAAGGTGCGCCAGGGCTTCATCGACGGGCTGATCACCTACGGCACCGGTGGGATCGTCACCTCCTACAAGGTGAAGATCTGGTGTGCCGAGGGGTGAGCCCCTACTCGACGATCACGCAGCCGGTCTTCTCGCCCGTGTAGCGGGCGGTGGTGCGGCCCATGCCCAGGGCCCGAGCGCGCACGGTCTTGGCGTCGTGATCCACGCGGAACTTGGCCACGTCGGGGCTGACCCGTGTCCACTCAGCGCAGAAGTCCTCGTCCCGGCCCATGACGAAGACACAGGAGCAGACCTCCTGGGCCGAGAAGCCCGAGGCTAGCTCGAACAGGCTGTTGTCGTATTTTTCGGCTTTCTCTTCGGAAGGTGGCGACTCGACCCACGTGCTCGGCTCGCCCTGCTGGGTGGTGTCGAAGCCCACCAGGTCGAGGGCCAGGCGCAGGGTCTCGTCGTGGACATAGCTGCCGTCTCGGTCGTCGCCGTTGCGGGCAACCACCAGCCCCGCCTGGGGCACCACGTAGATCGACTGCCGCCAGTGGCCCAGGGCGGCGAAGCTGCCTTCGGGTACGTGGGGCCAAGGCAGGTTGGTCAACCCCTGCTCGGGCACGCGGCGGTTGAGCCAGAAGCCGCGGCCCTGCATGGTGCCGCCACCGTGGTCGATGGGATGGCTGAGGAAGGCATCGTTGACCTGTGTGGACCACTCGACCCAGCCCTCGGGCAGGATGCGTTCGCCCTCCCAGCAGCCGTCTCCCAGCAGCAGCCATCCGAAGCGGGCGAAGTCGCGGGTGGTGGCGTAGACGTAGCTGGAGCCCACATAGGTGCCAGCGCCGTCGCGTTCCCACACCGCGGACGTCATGCCGATGGGATCGAAGAGGAGGGGCCAGGGGAAGTACTCGCCGTGTGCGGGAGTCAGCGCGGCTCCGACCGCGGCGGAGGCCACGTTGGTGTCGCCGGACGAGTAGTACCAGGTGGCACCGGGCGCGTCCCGGAGGGGGTGGCCGGTGACGAAGGTGGCGGTGTCGCCTCGGCCTTCACCGTAGAGCATGGCCAGCACCGACGACGCGGTGGGGGACTGCCCCTCGTAAGTCTCGAGCCAGTCGAAGCCCGTGCCGAACTCCAGGGCGTCCTGCACCGTGACGGCGCAAACATCCTGGGAGCCAGGCGTGACGTGATCGCAGATCGAGTCGGTCACCTCGAGCGCGCCCTCTCGCACCGCGATGCCGGTTACGACGTTGGTGAAGCTCTTGGCGGCCGACCAGGAGATGTGGCGCATGTTTGCGTCGTAGCCGTGGTCATACCGTTCGTAGATGATGGCTCCGTCGTGGATGATGACGATGCCGTCCGTGCGCACGCCCTGGCGTTCGGGATCGTCCCAGTCCAGGCCTTCGGGGAAGAGCCAGGCCTCGAGGGCGGCGACCTGCTCGGGCTTGGCCTGGGCCGTCTCTTTCGTACGGTCCAGCCAGGTCTCGCCAGGCCACCCCGTGAGCGCGGGGCAGGTCGAGGCGAAGGAAGCCTCGGGATCGTCGGGAGTGGGCGCGTCCGCAGCTGCGGCGGCGAGGACGAGGAAGAGGATGGAGGGCGACATGGGGCGAGGCTATCTCGGACGCGCTGGACGTGCCTCCGGGGCCTGACGGGGGTTCGCCCCACGACTCCTGGTCCCAGGGAGAGGTGATGCCGGCGCTGGAGCCTCCGGACGACCACTAGCGGCGCTGTTTCCGCCTGGTGAGGAGCCACAGGCCGCCGGCGAGGGCCCAGTGCGCGGTGATCCTGCCGGGGGACGCGCACCCGCAGCGGTCGAACACGTCTCCGTTCCAGCCGCCGCCTGGGCGGTCCTCTTCGGGTGGCCAGTCCGTGTCCGCTGGCTCCGGGGACAGAACGAACCGGTAGTTCGCCGATGGCTCGACCGTGGCCAGCACGCCCACGATGTCGCCGCGTTCCAGGTCGAGGGTGGTGCCCCAGCCGCTCGGGCCTGCGATGAGCACATCGTCGTCCTCGTCCCAGCCTTCCACGGTGAGGGTGCCGTCCCAGGGCATCCGGTAGTACTCGGTGCCGAGCATGGCCAGGCACTCCTCGAAGCCGTCCTCGACGTCTCCGTCCGTCTCCGGTTCGGCGTACAGGGACGACTCGGCCAGGCCGTTGGCGGTCATCTCGCTGACGAAGCTCGCCCAGATCTTGCCTGCGGGGATGCCCAGGGCGCCTTCGATGATCTCGTCCCAGTCGTCGTGCTGGTGCTCGCTGGCGTACTGCCAGATGGCGTGGAGCCCCCCGTCGCCGGTGACGTCTTCCTCGAGGTAGGCGTTGAAGAGGAACATGCCGTACTGGTGGTAGTTTGTGGTGGAATCGAAGCGTCGGCGGGCTTCCCAGGCGTAGTACCAGGACATGTCGGCGTACTCGTCCAGGTCGGGCCTGGCGAGCTCTTCCATCCACACCGCAGAGGCTTCCCAGTACCAGCTCTCACCGGTCCCACCGTAGTCCCGGATGGCGAACTGCAATTCGTGGGCGAACTCGTGGGCGCAGGCGCTCTGCCACCAGTCGGTGTGCCCCGAGTAGTCGGTGTCCATGAAGATCACCGGGTAGCCGTCGGGGTAGTCGTCGCTCTCGTAGCTGGTGGTGTAGGCGTAGCGGCCGGTGTCGGAGTCGAGGATCACCCACAGCAGGTACAGGTCGCTCGAAGTGGGCTGCTGCCAGCCTTGTTCGACCACCAGGGCCTGCCATGCGGCTTCCATGCCGGCGGCCGTGCGCTCGGCATCGCTCTGGGTGGCTTCGCCGTCGGCCCAGGCGATGGTGAAGTTCGCCGTGTCGAGGTGGTTGTCCATGCGCTCGCCGTAGATCGCCTTTTGCGTGCCCGGGGGCGTCTCCGATGGGCGCCCGGTCAGCTGGGGTGGGGGTACGAGCACCCGCGGATCGAAGGGTGCCACGCGGCCCTCGAGCACCTCGAACACCTCTCCCACCGAGGCGCCGCGCATCGGTGGCTCCGAAGCGTTCGCGGAACCCGCGAGCAGCACCAGCGCGGTCCCGAGCGCGATGAGTCCCTGTTCCATCATGCGCGGAGTATAGCCTCGGTCTTCGTCAGGGCGCATCCAGCTCCACCTCCACCAGCCGGATCTCGTCCTGCCAGTCCCCCGTGGTGTGGAAATAGCTCACGTACTCGTACCGACCGTCCTCGCGTTGGTGCTCCGGGTGGCCCAGAACGCAGTACAGCAGGTCGTCCTTCTCGAGCTGTTCCTCGGCCTCGAACAGGGTGACCTCGCGGGACCAGGGGCCCTCGAGTGCGGGGGCCGTGCGCATCCGCGCTTCGTCCGACAGGAGCCCGGCGTAGATGGCCACCCAGCGGCCGAGGTGGGAGTTGTAGTGAACGCTCATCTGGTTGTTGCCCTGAAAGAGCACGTCGGCGTCGGCGAAGTCCGAGGACCAGGCGCCGTCGGCGGTCAGGAAGCTCCAGGCGTCGCGGTCGAACACCTCGTCCAGGTCGGCGCGGGCCAGCCGGCAGCGCTTGAAGGCCTCGTCGGGGTGGTCGCAGCCAAAAGCGTAGAGCTTGTCGCTCTCGATGACCGCAGCATCGCCGAAGCTGCCCATGGACTCCTCGAAGAGCATGGTTGGGAACTCGGCGCCCTCGTTTGCCACCGGCCGAACGGGGCCCTCCTCGAGCACGGTCCACTCAGCCAGGCCGATGCCCACGCCGTAGAAGTTCCATTCCCCAGGCTCTCCGTAGATCTTCGTGTAGAACATCAGCGCTCGGTCCCGGTCATGGTCCACTACCATGTCCATGGGCCAGACAGCATAGCGGGCGCCGCAGGGTTGCTCGTCGCAGTCGTCGCCGGCGTGCGCGTCGTTGAACGAGGCTTCCTCGTCGGTGCGCGGTAGAATCTCCAGCGGCGCTCCCTGGCCGTCCTCGGCCTGCTCGAAGCCTACCAGCCCGTCGCTTGCGTCCAGGTCGGCGGTCCACGAGGCGGTGTTGTTGCGCCAGGACTCGCCGTCCTCGCCCTCTTGGGCCAAGATCGTGTCGCCGTAGAGCCAGACGGAGTGACCCTGGAACAGCTCGCTGTAGCCGCCATCGCGGCCGCTGATGGCCTCGGAGCGTTCGATGGGGCCCAGGTCGGTGGCGTCGAGCACCACCACTTCGGCGGCGGGGTGGCACGCGGGCAGGGCGAGGACGATGGCGAGCAGGGTGCGGTTCATGGTGGCTCCTCCTGCACCCTGAACACGTGAGTGGGTCGATGTGGGAACCGGGGTGGAACATCACTCGCCGGCTTCGAAGAACTCCTCCACGCCCAGGTACTGTAGCCGGTGGATGGTGGCCCAGCGCCACAGGAACAGCTCGGGCCAGGCCGCGATCTGGTCTTCGAGCCACTGGGCGTACCAGGCTACTGAGGCCCCGATCCACTCACCGGCCGGCTTGCTCTTCGTGCCGCCGCGGGCCGCGGGTGGCTGGCGTGCAGGGCCCAGGTGCAGGCTCCATCGACCTTCACCCCGAGGCAGCACGCAGCCGCAGACCAGGCTCGCCCCGGTCATCCAGGCCAGGCGGGGGGGGCCGGTGGGCAGGCGAGCGCGCCCGGCGGCCAGGGGCACCTCGATGGTGGACTCGCCCCAGAGGCCATCGCCGGGCATGACCAGCACCGAGCCCCTACCTAGGGTTCGAACGGCCTTTCTCAGGGCCTTGGGACCGGCTCCCGGACCGGTGGGGATGGTGCGCACCGGCAAGCGTTCACGGGCACGTTCCTCGTAACGTCGTAGGGCGCTGCCCGGACCGCCGGGCGCGGGGAGGAGCATGTCTACCAGGGTGGGGTTGACGGTTGCCTCCACGACGGGCAGCCCTCGCAGAGACAGGGTCAACCCGGCCAGGTGGTGGGGGCCGGCATGGGAGGTACAGAGCACCACACCCTGCCCTCGCCCCAGTGCGCTCTCGAGCAGGCCGAGCCCCTGGACCTCCACCGGGTCGCGCTGGAGCTGCTCGGAGAGACGATCCAGCAACAGCACCTCCAGCCAGCGCTCTAGCTCTGCGGCCACGGTGGCGTTCATCAGGACCCGCTCGGAGCGGTGGTCCAGGTCCAGCCCCATCCACTCTTTTGCGGCGTTGCGGAGGTGGAAACGCCGATCTCGGCGCAGCTGGGCCACCAGGGGGGCGCCCCGACGGGCGAGGTTCTCTACACGCCTCGGACCGCCATGTCGGACCAAGGGCCCGGCGAGGCTGACCACGGCATCCCAGAGCAGCTCCATCACGATCTCCGAAGCGTTCGACGCAGTGCCCGCGCGCCGCGCCAGGTCAGGGCGAGCCCCCGCGCCGGCGCGCCCTGCGACATGACCCTCGCCAGTCCCGGCCTGGAGAGCAGGCGCAGAGCGTGGGGAGACAGCCAGGTGTCGCGGGACATGGCGAGAAGCAGGTTGGTGTATCGGGGCTGTACTTGTTTGAAGGTCACATCGACATCCGGCGTGGCCCATCCCTCGGCGAGTGCCTTGTCGTGCAGAGGCGTGCCTTCCATCAGGCGCAGGGAGTTGAGCTCCAGGCGGTGGGGGCGGGGTAGGTCCGCCACCAGGCGCAGGGTCTGCAGCTCGTCCTCGAGGGTCTGGAAGGGCAGGTCCACCAGCAGGTCGAAGCGCGGGGGGAGCAGGCGCTCGCCGTGGGCCGCGATGGCCTCGATGGCTTGGGGGATGCGGTGGTGCAGCGCGGTGCGGTCGAGGGTCTCTTGCACGCGCTCGCTGCCGCTCTGGATGCCCATCTTTACCCGGCACAGCCCCGCGTCCACCAGCAGGTCCAGGCGCTCCTTGCTCCAGGTGGCGGGGCTGCCCAGGCAGATGAAGGGCAGGCCGATCTCGTCGCGATATCGTCGGGCGAGGGCGCGCAGCCGAGGCAGCGGCCGAGCGGGGAAGTTGTCGTCTGCGAAGCCAAACCCGGTGAGGAAGGGGTAGGCTTCGCGGGCGCGGTGAAGCTCCGTCATGACCGAGTCCACCGAGCGCCAGCGCAGGGCCGGCCCCGGAACGGCTGCTCGCAGGGCTGTGGAGCCGCAGAAGGCACATCGATGGGGGCAGCCGCGAGAGGTGACGGTTTCGTAGGCCACGGTGCCCGTGTCTCGGGATGCCGGATTGTGGGACAGCTCGGCCTGCATGTCCTCCGTGGTGAGCATCCGCAGCCGTCCGTCGCGGAGCAGCCAGCCAGAGGCCCCCACCAGGGGTACGGTGTCCAGCAGGGCCGGTGCCACCGGTGCGCTGGGTTCGCCGGGCGGTGGCAGGACATTGGCGGGGTCTCGGCCGTGTAGCGACGCTTCGACCAGGTTTGCCATCCAGCCCTCGCCGTCTCCTCGGCAGACGTATTGGGCTACCTCGAGGGCCCGCTGGGGCCTGAGGGTGGGGTAGGGTCCACCCCAGGCCACCACGGCGCCTTGTTCCCGGAGCCAGCGGGAGAGGGCCGCTGCCCGGGGGGCGTCGACGGACAGCACGCTCAGGCCGACGACGGTGGCGCCGCTGGCGATTTCGGCGAGCTGCTTCCGCCACGGTCCGCCGGTGCCTTCGTGGCGGGCCGGGAGGTAGACCTGTGTGACGGTTGCGCACTGCCGCTGCAGGACCGCAGCGATGGTGCGCAGGCCGACGCAGGTCAGGTCGTCGGCCAGGGAGACCAGCACCACGCGGGCCCCGGCCAGGCGCTGGCTCGGCTCGACGGCCCACGTGGTCGGCATCAGACGTGCTCCCGGAAGGACTCACGGCGTAGGAAGAAGGCGTTGTATCGTTCGTCCACGATGCGAAGGTGCACGATGTTCAGCACCTGCCAGATGGTCATGATGGGTGTGGTCACGCCGTAGGCCACCACCATGAAGGGCGCGGCCAGAGGAGCCATGATCGCGAGGGCGAGCCCGGCATCCACCGCGAGGGCGAGGCAGGCGAGCAGCAAAAAGTTGGGGTGGAAGAAGGGAAAGCGGAGCCTGCGGTAGATGGGGTAGGCGCTGCCCATCGCGTGTCCCCAGGCGTCCAGGGGTGGCAGCGTTGGCTCCGGCTCGGGCGTGGCCTCGCCCTTGCCCCGGTCGAAGGTGCCCATGTGGACCGAGGTGATCACCGCCGTGACCAACACGGGGGCCAGGCGGAAATAGATCTGCGTGAGGGCGCCCAGGATGCCCAATGCCAGCAACCAGCCGCCGTACAGGCGCCAGGCTCCGATGGACATGCCCAGGAGGATGAAGGGGTCCACCGCGTAGCAGCCCGCCTGTTCGAGGTACCTGCCTCCCATGCTGGCCAGCTGGCGGTACCGCGCCAGTTCGCCGTCGACATAGTCCAGCACCAGGTAGGCCTGCAGCAAGACCAGGGCGAGGAGGCTCGTCCAGAGCGAGGGGACGCAGAGCACCGCACCTGCAGCGAAGCCGCAGACCAGTGAGATGACGGTGACCTGGTGGGGTGTCAGGCCCGTGCGAATGGCTTGCCGGGTGAGGTGGATGGAGAAGTAGCGGTAGAACCCATCGTGCCGCAGGGCGAAGCCCTTGATGGGATCCTGGCAGATGCGGCGCAGCTCGGCGGTGGAGGGCAGGGTGTCGGGGGCCGGGGTGGCCTCAGGCATGGTTCGTTCCTCTGGTTTCGTCGGTTCGACGCCGGAAGCGCTTGCGCAGCAGGTTCACCGTACGCCTATCGTCCTCGCCCAGGATCCAGACCTTGACCACGCCAACGTGTAGCGCGATGGCCAGCGCCAGCGCCGCCAGGCGCACGGGCAGGCTGGCATCGCTGGTCAGCAGGAAGGCCGTACTTCCAAGCAGTGCGGCCATGACCGCGAGGCGTACGTTGCCTCGATCCCAGGCCGAGCAGCCCAGCAGGCGACGGACCTGGAGCACGATGACCGCGGACCACAGCACCAGGCTGGTGGTGGTGGCCAGCGCGGCCCCCTCCATGCCCAGCCACGGGATGAGCCAGAGGTTGAGCCCGCCGTTGAGCAGCACCACCCAGGCGTGGTTGAACAGGTTGAGCTTGGCGAAGCCGGCCATGGGGATCAGGCGCAGGGTGGGGGTCGCGGCCGCGACCACGGCCATGCCGACCGCCAGGGTGCGCAGGGCCGGGGCGCCGGCCAGGTAGGCTTCGTCGAAGACCCACAGCAGCAGGTCGGGCACCAGCACGACGGCAAGGAACACGGGAGCGGATAGCGCCAGCAACCAGCGCGTGACCGTGGCCAGCAGCAGCTCGAGGCGTCGCGTCTCACCCCGGCCCAACAGGTCCGCTACCACGGGGTTGAACATGGTCACGAGGGCCATCACGGGCAGGGTGCAGAGCAGGGCGATGGCCAGCGCCACTCGGTAGGTGCCCACCAACATCGGCGCCGCCAGCGCCGTGAGCATCAACACGTCCATCCACTGGTTGGTCCGGAACAGGGTGGACTCGAGGCTCTGGGGCAGGGACCAGGCCAGGATCTTGCGCGTCTCGGTGACGGCCTTCAGTTGGCGGTCCCGCAGCATGGCCCCCACCCGGCGCAGGCATTGCCACCCGGCAAGGAGCGTCGCCGCGAACACGGCGAGGGTGAAGGCCATCAGCACGCCCCGCAGGCCCAGGTCGAGCTGCAGCGCCACGATCACACCCAGCAGGGTGGCGGCCGGGAGGGCCAGCTGGAACGAGATGGCTTGGGCCCGCATGTCCTTGAGGGCGCGGAGGACACCTACGAGGAACAGTAGCAGCCCGTAGACGCCCACCGCGGGGCCGAGCATCGCCAGGTCCGCGGCCAGGTCGGGCCGTTGGTTCGCGAGCCAGCCTGCACACAACCAAGAGCAGCTCAACACGGCGAGCGTGGCCGTGCAGGCCACCAGCACCGTGCTCATGCGCAGCAGCCCCTTCAGCTCGGCCCGTTCACCTCGGCCGCGGTAGCGGGCACCGAAGTAGACCACGCCCATGTCGAGGCCCAGGGGCACCAGTGCCGACACGACGATCAGTACGGTCACGGCGGATGACCAGCGGCCAAACGCGGCCGCTCCCAGGGCCCCGCTGAGGTACCAGGTGGTGGCCAGCCTCAGGGCGCGCCCACCGATCTCCGCTCCGAAGACCACGCCGGCTCCGGTCGCCACTTCCGCTGCGTCCCCCAGGTGATCCTGGGAACTCGTCTCCTTTTCGTCGTGGGAGGGGTTGCCGGCTGGTCGGGTCGACGCCATGGTGGGGGACGATACCGCGTCGATCCCGGACCTGTCGATGGCGCGGGGATAGAGGAGCACCATGATGCTCGCCAGTTCCTTCGCCATCCTGATGCTGTGCCCGCTCCCAGTCGGGTTTGCCGCGCCCCCACCCCCGCCTCCGCCTCCCTACGGCGTGGAGTGGGACACTCCCCCCGATCTGGCCACCCTGGGCACCGAGCCCCAAGGCTCCGCCGCCCTGTCCAAGTCGGTGTTCACGGTCCAGACCAAGGACACGGTGGACTACGTCTACACCGTGGGCGAAGGCGGCATGGTCGTCGGCGACTACGTCCGCGTCGAGGATCCATGGGGACATGGGATCCGCTGGTCCAAGTACGGCTCGCCGCAGGTGGACGCCGAGACCTGTACGCCTCTGGCCGAAGAGACCGATCAGTCCTCGAAGTCGCTGGTCTCGGTCTCGACAACGGGCGGTGCCTCGGTCCAGATCGAGCGCTCCACCATCTCGAGCGATCTGCACATCTACGCCTACACGGATGCCTACGTGCAGGCCGGCGACCTGGTCGAGGGCGACACCATCACCCTACGCTTCGGCGACACCTCCACCTACGAGGACTGCGCCCACCAGTTCTCCGATCGCGCCTACGCCGACTGGCAGTGGCGTGCCTTCGAGAACATCGGCGGGGCCTTCACTCCGGTCACGCCCTACCCCGAGCACCACGTGGTCGCCGAGCGCGAACCCGCCATGCTCTGGGTGTCGGGCCCCTCGTTTGCGCAGGCCGACGAGCTGATCGTGGTGAAGGTGGCGGTGCTGGACCGGCTGGGTAACCCCATCGACGCCTGGGGCGAGACGGCCACCCTCGAGGCGGCCTACGGCGGCCAAGGTCAGGAATTCGACGAGGAGAACGGCGGTTGGTTGGACTTCGGGGTGCGCATTTCCGACGCCGGTGTGCACCGGGTCGAGGTCACTGCGGGGGAGTTTACCGTCAGCTCCAACCCCATCGTCATCACCAAGGATGCGCCCGAGCGGCGCCTGTACTGGGGTGACCTGCACTCCCACCACGGCCACACCATCCAGTACGATGACGGCACGAGCCTGGACGAAAACCACGTCTACGCCCGCGACGTCCTGGGCCACGACCTGGGCTGCGAGTCGGTCAAGATGAACCCCATCGAGATCGACGGGGCCAACCTGTGGGAAGAGGTGCAGACCAACTGCGCCGAGGTGAGCGAAGAGGGCCGATACCTGGCCATGCTGGGAACCGAGTGGATGGGCAACTACCTGGGTAGCGGCGACGGCCACCACAACGTCTACTTCGATGACTGCACCGGCTTCTACGGCGATCACGAGGTCATTCCCGCCCTGGGTGGGACCGGCGGCCTGCTCGAGCTGTTGCACGACCTCGAGAGCTCCCAGAGCACCCGCTCGGTGGTGGTGCCCCATGCCATGCCCCAGACGGGCAAGAACTGGGACGAATTCGACTACGACCTGCGGGCCGGCGCCGAGATCTACTCGGAGTGGGGAAACACCGTAGACTGCCCTGAGTGCAACGAGGGCGAGGTCGCCGGGAGCATCGCCCGGGGCCTGTCCCGGGGCCACCGCTTCGGCTTCATCGCCGCAACGGACAACCACGACGGTTGGTTCGGCAATCCCCTGTCGTTCAAGTACGAATTGGCAGGCCTGGCTGGGTTCTGGGCGCCCGACCTCACCCGTGCCGACGTCTTCGACGCGCTGGCCACGCGCCAGACCCTCGCCACCACCGGCGCCCGTGTCATCGTGCAGTTCGAGGCTATCGAAGGTGACTCCACCATCGGGGCCGGGGGCGAGTACGTGGCCAGGAGCCCCACCTTCGCGTGGGAAGTGCACGGCACCGGCACACTGTCCGGCATTCTGGTCCAGGCCGTGCCGCTGGGTACGGACCCCGACGAGCCCGAGGACCTCAACCGCACCTCGCCCGTCTCGCTGGATGCCGAGGGTCAGTTCAGCTGGAGCGGCTGGGACGGCAGCGACTACGCGGTGTTCCTCTCCGTCACCCAGGAAGACGGCGAGCAGGCGTGGTCCTCTCCCATCTGGATCACCCAGAGCTGCGACAGCGAGTACGCCAGCGATCCGGAGGGGTACTGTGAGGGCGACACGGGGAATGACACCGGACCTATAGAGGACACGGATGACACCGACGGCAAGGACACGGCGGACACCTCGGACACATCCGCCAGCGGCGACACGGCGGACTCCATACCGAATGGTCGGCATCCTTGCAGCTGCGCAGCGGGAGGGCTCGTGTCCACTGGCTTCATGTTGATCGGTCTGGTGACGGTGGGTGCCGCGCTGCGGCGAAGGGAAGACTAGGCCCGCCGACGTCTTCTGACGCCCAACACCGCCAGCACGAGCGCCCAGATCGCCCCAGCCGTGCTGGTCCCGGCACAGCCGCAGCCGCCCGAGGTGTCGCCCTCGATCCCTCGGTCCGGACGGCAGTCGCCGTTGCGGTCCTCGGAGTTGGGGGGGCAGTCGACCGCGACGGTGCCCGTGTCGGTCCAGCCGGTGTCCAGGGTGCCCGGGTCGTAGTCGCAGCCCGCGGGGGCGTCCTCAACCCAGGCTTCGCAGCCTTGCCCGTACTGGTAGCCGCCCGAGGTGGGCATGGACCGGATGCTGCCGTCGTCGGTCTCCCACACGAAGCGGTAGCCCGTGCAGCCCGATTCGACGGGCGCTTCCACCGACCAGCCGCCACGACCGTCGTCTCCCACGATGCGCTCGAGGTCCAGACAGGCTCCGCTGGTCTCGACGCCGAACCACGCCGGAGCGTCGCCTTTGTACGTGGCCATGAAGGTGACCCGGCCGCTGGGGCGCTCGGGTAGGTGGAGCCCCATGGCTACGGGGCTGTGCTGCTGCCCGGAGCCGCTGCCGAAGTCCTGCGTGTAGTAGGTGCCCTGCACGCCGCAGCCCAGGTCGGTGAACTGGGCGCTCATGATGTTGGCGCGATGGCCCCCTGAGCACATCCAGCCATCCCACACCGCCGCGGCGTTGTCGCGGTAGCCGTAGGCGACGTTTTCACCGATGCTCCACCCCTCGTAGTAGGGCCAGACGCGGTTGGAGAAGCTGGTGCCGTCCCAGCTGTCGTGGTCCAGGAAGCCGTGCGCGGCCATGTCCTCGCTGTGCAGCTGGGCGATCTCCGTCAGTCCGTCGTGGTAGAGCAGCGGGTCGCGGGCCTCGCGCTCGTTGGACGAGAAGCTGCTGGTGGAGCAGCCGTATTCCCCTGACCAGGCCATCGGGTCCACGCGCACCAGGTTGGTGTAGACGTGCATCTCCCGTTGGCCCCAGGAGGGGCGCCCATCACGCACCTCGCCGTAGCCGGTGACGGCGAGGACCGAGATGGTGCTGAGGGTGGTGAGGTCCACATCGGCTCCGAAAGGTGTCCCATTGAATCCTTCCCGCGAGAGCTGCGCAAGGACTTTTTGTTCTTCTTACATGTCTCGTTTTTCGCGTATTGCGGAATGAGCGCGGGATGGAGGTTGCCATCCTGCCTTTTGCCATGCGGCCAAGGCTGCATCCCGCGTTAGTGGGAGCGTGTCCGTCAACAGCAGGATTCCCCATGAGACCTCCTTCCCGCCGTCAGTTCCTCGGCGCGAGCGCGGCCGGTGTGTGCATGCTCTCCATGCCTCGCTTCCTCGCCGGTTGCACCAAGACCGCTCCCCTCGATGCGGTCGCGGCTACCCCCGTCAACCCCTTCCTCGACTGGTTCGGAATCGACCAGGCCCTCATCCAGCGGGTCCTGTCCGAGCTGACCGCGCGGGGGGCCGATCAGGCCGAGCTGTACTTCCAACACAGCCGGTCTTCGAGCCTCACCCACGAAGACGGGATCGTCTCGAAGGCCAGCTCGAGCGTCGATCTGGGTGTGGGCTTGCGCTGCGTGGTCGGGGACCAGACGGGCTACGCGTTCACCGAGGACATCACCCTCGAGTCCATGCTCCAGGCGGCGCGCACGGCATCGTCCATCGCCCAGGGGGGTGGGGGCGCTCCGGTCGAGAGCTTTCAGTTCATAGAGCACCAGGGCATGTACACCATCGTCGAGCCGCTCTCGAGCGTCGGGGTGGCCCGCAAGCTGCCTCTCGTCGAGACCGTCGCAACACAAGCCGCCGCCGCCGACCCGGCCATCGAGAAGGTGCGGGTGATGTGGTCCGACTACGAGGAGCACGTGCTGGTGGCGGACATGACCGGCGCCATGCACATCGACGTGCGCCCCATGACCCGCATTTGGTGCACCATCACCGCCAGAAAGGGCGAAGAGGTCCAGTCCAACAGCTCGAACCTCGCCGGTCGCCGTGGCTTCGACTTCTACACCCAAGAACAGGTGGACCTACTGGTCAAGCAAGAGGTGGACCGCACCCTGATCCTCTTCGAGGCTCGCCGGCCTCCGGCTGGTGAGATGCCCGTGGTGCTGGCCGCGGGCGCGTCTGGCATCCTGCTGCACGAAGCCATCGGCCACGGCATGGAGGCCGACTTCAACCGCAAGGGCATCAGCATCTTTTCGGACATGGTGGGCAGCCAGGTCAGCTCCGAGCACGTCACCATCGTCGACTCGGGCATCGAGCCCAACGAGCGTGGCAGCCTGAACGTCGACGACGAAGGCGTGAACAGTCAACGCACCGTGCTGGTCGAAAAGGGCGTGCTGAAGGGCTACCTGCACGACGGCATCAGCGCTCGACACTACGGGGTGGATCCCACGGGGAACGGCCGTCGAGAGTCCTTCCGATTCTCTCCGGTACCCCGCATGCGCTGCACCTTCATGGAGAACGGCCCGCACACGTCCGAGGAGATCATCGCCTCGGTGAAGAACGGCATCGTCGCCGAGACCTTCACCAACGGCCAGGTCAAGATCGGCGCGGGAGACTTCACCTTCTACGTGAAGAACGGCTGGCTCATCGAAGATGGCAAGAAGACCACCCCCATCAAGGACTGCAACATCATCGGGAACGGCCCGGACGTGTTGAAGAAGATCACCATGGTGGCCAACGACTTCCGCCTGGACACCGGTGGCTGGACATGCGGCAAGGCCGGTCAAGGCGTGCCTGTCTCCCAGGGCCTACCCACTACGCTGGTCTCTGCCATCACCGTCGGAGGCGAAGATGCCTGATCAACTCCTCGAACGTGCACAGCAAGCCGTCGAGCTCTGCAAGGCCGCGGGGGCCGATGAATGCTGGTCGAGCGCCAACCGCCACCGTGCGGTCGAGTTCACGACCCGCGATGGCACCCTCGAGAAGGTCCAGGAGAACACCTCCCGGGGCTTGAGCGTGCAGATCTACGCCGAGGGTCGCTACTCCACTCACAACACCACCGACCTCCGCCCAGAAAACCTCCAGGCCTTCATCGACGAGGCCGTGGCGCTGACCCGGGCGCTGCAGCCCGATCCCCACCGCCTCATCCCCGATCCGTCGTTGTTCGAGGGCCGCTCCGACGTGGCTCTCGACCTCGTGGACCCAACCCTGGGTGAAGTCACCCAGCAGCAACGCGAGGCCTGGTGCAAGGCCATGGACGAAGCGGGTGGCGCCCACGACAAGGTCATCTCGGCCACCAGTACGGTCCAGGACGACCACTACCTCAGCGCGGCGGCCAGCTCCAACGGCTTCTCGGGCACCAAGGAAGAGACGGGTATCTGGTTCGTCTCCCAGGTCTCCTTGCAGGGCGAAGGCGAGAAGCGCCCCTCGAACTACGACTACTGCGGTGGCCAGTTCGTGGCGGATCTCGGTGATCCCGCGGGCGTGGGTACTCGCGCCCTCGAGCGCGCCCTGGCGCGGCTGGGCTCGGTCAAGGGCCCCACGGGTACCCAGACCATCGTGGTGGACCCCCGATCGGGTGGCCGCCTGGTGGGCTCGCTGCTCTCACCGTCACAGGCACGCTCCATCCAGCAGGGGCGCTCGTTCTGGGCCGACAAGATGGGCAAGTCCATCGCGTCGGACAAGCTCACCATCATCGACGACCCGCTGTTGGTGCGTGGCTTCGGCTCACGCTTGTTCGATGGCGAGGGCATCGCGGCCAAGCGCATGCCCGTCATCGAGGCAGGCGTGGTCAAGAACTTCTACGTGGACACCTACTACGGCCGCAAGGCCGAGCTGGCGACCACCACCGGTTCGCCGTCCAACAAGGTGATCACCCTCGG
>PVBE012836271.1_pt1 | contig 19828 bp, 18 predicted proteins | sample 1631181 | NCBI WGS metagenome assembly PVBE01 (sample SAMN08397723, study PRJNA350692) | Marine metagenome, whole genome shotgun sequencing project. | isolation source: water | place: Pacific Ocean | collected 2012-04 | reverse complement strand
GGGGCACAGACTGTATCCGAATTCGCGCACGGAGCGTATACGGGAGAGACTTCCGCGGCGATGTTGCGCGACGCCGGTTGCCAATATGCAATTGTCGGTCATTCTGAGCGCCGGCATCTTTTCGGCGAAACCAGTGATGTTGTTGCGGCCAAGGCGAAAACCGCCGTCGCGGCTGGTCTCATCGCCATTATTTGCGTCGGGGAAACCCTGGAAGAGCGCCAGGCCGGCGCGACGACTGCCGTGATATCGGGTCAATTGAATCCGATTTTAGAGACCGAAGCCGTGACGGCGTTGCTCGGCGCGAGCGTAATCGCCTATGAGCCCGTTTGGGCGATCGGGACCGGCGAGACCGCGACACCGGACCAGGCCGAATCGATCCACGCTTTTATCCGGGAGACTATCGCGAAGGTCGACGGGACGGCTGCGGCCGCGATCCGGATACTGTACGGCGGCAGCGTCAAACCCGATAACGCCGCTGATTTGTTCCGAATGGCCGACGTCGACGGTGGATTGATCGGCGGGGCATCGCTCAAAGCGGCAGATTTCTTAACCATATGCGGGTCCGCGCCCCGCGACTGAGGCGCGACCACACGGAGTTTTCAAATGCAACCGATTTTATTGGTGCTTCACATTGCCCTCGGCCTCGCGCTGATCGCGATCATCCTACTGCAGCAGGGGGCCGGAGCAACGGCAGGGGCCGCGTTCGGTAGTGGGGCGTCGTCGACGGTATTCGGCGCCCGAGGGTCGACCTCGTTCTTGACGAGGGCCACTGCCGTTCTCGCGCTGGTCTTTTTCGCCAACAGTTTCCTGTTGGCTTACCTGTCAGGTCAAACGATCGCCCCGCAGAGCATCCTCGATCAGGTCGAACCGGCGACCGCCGTCATCGATGAAGCGGAGATAGACCTTCCCGCCGTCCCGCCGGCTTCAGCGCCCACCGATCTCCCCGATATTCCGCTGGACATTCCGCAATAGCGTTGCGTCTGCTCTGGCGGCGAGGTGCCGCATTGCGTATCATGTAGCGTTACTTTATGACATCGTTTGTCGCAGCGACCGATGCGATTCTCAATCAGCCGATGTGGTGGAATTGGTAGACACGCTGTCTTGAGGGGGCAGTGCCGCAAGGCGTGCCGGTTCGACTCCGGCCATCGGCACCATCGCTGAGTTCAGACCGCATCACTCTGGGCTCATCGGGCGTATTGAAAAGGCGAATCGGGTAGAATGCGGTGGTGCGGGCGCCTTGAATCTCAGCCCCGGCAGGAATCAACGTTTTGTTAGAATTATATCTTCCAATATTGGTCTTCGTGCTCGTTGCACTCGCGATTGGGGTGGCGTCTCTGGCCGCGAGTTATTTTGTCGGGTGGGTACTCAACATCCGCCAGCCTGATCCTGAAAAATCATCGCCCTATGAGTGCGGGTTCGAGGCGTTCGAAGACGCACGCATGAAATTTGATGTGCGCTATTATCTTATAGCGATTTTGTTCATCATTTTCGATCTCGAGATCGCGTTCTTTTTTCCTTGGGCGGTTGTATTGAAACAAATCGGGATGTTCGGTTTCCTCGCTATGATGGTTTTTCTCGGACTTCTGGTCGTTGGCTTCGTCTACGAATGGAAGAAAGGGGCGTTGGAATGGGAGTAGCCCCATCGATGGAGCACGGTTTCGTAACCACGACCGTCGATACCGTCGTCAATTGGGCCAGGACCGGCTCTATGTGGCCGATGACTTTCGGTCTGGCCTGTTGCGCGATCGAAATGATGCACGCGGGCATGGCGCGTTATGACCTGGATCGTTTCGGTGTCGTTTTCCGCCCGAGCCCGCGGCAATCGGATGTGATGATCGTCGCCGGAACGCTGACCAATAAGATGGCCCCGGCTCTGCGTCGAGTCTATGACCAGATGACGGAACCGAAGTGGGTGATTTCAATGGGTTCGTGCGCGAATGGCGGCGGCTATTATCACTATTCGTACTCCACTACTCGCGGTTGTGATCGCGTCGTGCCGGTCGATATCTACATTCCCGGGTGCCCGCCGACGGCCGAAGCACTGTTGTTCGGTATTCTGCAACTTCAAAAGAAGATAAAACGCAGCCACACGATTAACCGGTAAGAGTGCGCACCTACTTCATGACGGATCCGAAGGTCGAAAATCTGGCCGCCTCGATTGGCGAGCTACTCGGGACGGCGCTTGTTTCGCAAACCGTCGAGTACGGGGAATTGACCGTAGTCGTGCAGGCAGACGCAATCCTTGCCGTCGCGAAAACGCTACGCGACGAGCCTGAACTCGCGTTCCGACAGCTTTCGGATCTCGCCGGAATCGATTACCTGTCGTTCGGACAGTGCGACTGGCAGACTCGAGGAGCAACCGATTCCGGTTTCAGCCGCGGGGTCAGCACGCCCGAGGCCGAGATTCCGGAGGCAGTGCCGTCACGATTCGCCGTCGTCTATCATCTGTTATCCATCGAGCACAACTGCCGGGTCCGGGTGAAAGCGTATTTGAACGACGACGCGCCCCGCATCGATTCGGTCGTCGAAGTCTGGCCCAGCGCCGACTGGTACGAGCGTGAAGCTTTTGATCTGTTTGGCATCCTGTTTGATTCACATCCAGATCTCCGTCGGATCCTGACCGACTATGGTTTTATCGGTCACCCGTTCCGCAAGGATTTTCCGCTCGAGGGTCATGTCGAGGTGCGTTACGACCCGGACAAAAAGCGGGTCATCTATCAGCCGGTAACGATCGAAAACCGCGTACTCGTGCCGAAGGTACGCCGGGACGACGGCGGATCGGCGCAGACCGCCGAGGACGGCCGGACTGATGCCTGAGATTCGTAACATGACGCTGAATTTCGGTCCGCAGCACCCGGCCGCGCACGGCGTGCTGCGGCTGGTGCTTGAAATGGACGGCGAGGTGATCGAGCGGGCCGATCCGCACATCGGGTTGCTCCATCGCGGGACGGAAAAGCTGGCGGAAAGCAAACCATTCAATCAAAGCATCGGCTACATGGATCGCCTCGACTACGTGTCCATGATGTGCAACGAACATGCCTATGTCTTAGCGATCGAAAAACTGCTCGGCGTCACCCCGCCCATACGCGCGCAATATATCCGGGTGATGTTCGACGAAATAACCCGGATCCTGAACCATCTCATGTGGTTGGGTGCTCACGGCCTCGATATCGGCGCCATGACGGTTTTGTTGTACTGTTTTCGCGAGCGCGAAGATCTCATGGATTGTTACGAGGCGGTATCCGGTACGCGAATGCACGCGACTTACTACCGGCCGGGCGGGGTGTATCGTGACCTGCCCGAACAGATGCCGCAATATTCTGCATCGAAATGGCACAACGAAAACGAAGTTCGAAAGCGCAACGAAAATCGACAGGGGGGCTTGCTAGATTTCATCGAATCCTTTGTCGATCGATTCCCGGGCTGCGTCGACGACTACGAGACCCTGCTGACTGATAACCGCATCTGGAAGCAACGCACCGTAGATATCGGTATTGTTACCCCAGAGCGCGCGGTCGAGTTGGGGTTCACCGGGCCGATGCTGCGCGGTTCGGGCGTCGAATGGGATCTCCGGAAAAAGCAACCCTACGAAGTCTACGCCGATCTCGATTTTGATATCCCGGTCGGAATCAACGGTGATTGCTACGGTCGCTACCTGGTACGCGTGGAAGAGATGCGTCAGTCCGCGCGGATAATCAAGCAATGCCTCGCCTGGCTAAGGGATAACCCGGGGCCGGTGATGCTTGATGATCACAAACTGACCCCGCCCAAGCGGGAGCGGATGAAGGGCGACATGGAATCGCTGATCCACCACTTCAAATTGTTTACCGAGGGCTATTGCGTACCCGCCGGGGAGGTCTATGCGGCGGTCGAGCACCCAAAGGGAGAATTCGGGATCTATCTGGTGTCGGACGGCGCGAACAAGCCCTACCGGATGAAGGCCCGCGCTGCCGGATTCGCGCATCTTGCGGCGATGAACGAGATGGTCGAGGGTCACATGTTGGCCGATGTCGTTGCAATCATCGGTACGATGGACGTCGTGTTCGGCGAGATCGACCGATAGGCGGGCCGACGATGACGACGCCAACGAAGAAATTCTCGACCCACGCGCTCGAAGTGATAGACGCCGCGCTAAAGAAGTACCCGGACAATAAAAAGCAATCCGCGGTACTGGCAGCGCTCCACGAGGTCCAACACGAAAACGGCGGATTCCTGACCGCAGAGTTGATGGACATGGTCGCCGATTATCTCGATATGCCACGAATAGCGGTCTACGAAGTTGCGAGTTTTTACTCGATGTTCGAGACCGAGCCGGTAGGGCGACACAGTGTTTCCATCTGCACCAACGTGTCGTGTATGTTGCGCGGCGGTGAGGCAATCGTTGGGCACGTGGAAAAGTCTTTGGGTATCGAGTTGGGCGAGTCCACCGAGGATGGAAGAATATATTTGAAGCGCGAAGAAGAATGTCTGGCCGCATGCTGTGGCGCGCCGATGATGATGGTCGATCACGTTTACCACGAAAACCTGACGCCTGAGAAAGTCGACGAAATATTGGCGAAGCTGAAATGAACAGCGTTGAAATCAATCAAACCTGTTACGAAACACTCGGATACGATGAGCCGTGGTCGCTCGATACTTATCGGAAAATCGGCGGTTACGAGGTGTGGGAGCGGATCCTGAGCGACAAAGTGCCGCCCGGCGATATCATCGAACAAGTGAAGGCGTCGGGGCTCAGGGGGCGCGGTGGCGCCGGGTTCCCGGCGGGTGTGAAATGGAGTTTCATGCCGCAGGACTCAGACGTCCAGAAATATATCGTCTGCAATTCCGACGAGAGCGAGCCAGGCACCTGCAAAGATAGGGATATCCTGCGTTTCAACCCGCATGCACTGGTCGAGGGTATGGCGATCGCGGCTTATGCGATCGGCGCGAATGTCGGCTACAACTATATGCGCGGCGAATTCATGGACGAGCCCTGCCGTCGATTCGAAGGCGCGCTCAAAGAGGCCTACGACAACGGATATCTGGGCGCGGATATCCGCGGTTCCGGCATCGAGGTCAATCTTTTTAACCACCTCGGTGCCGGCGCGTATGTCTGCGGCGAAGAAACGGCGCTGCTGGAATCGTTGGAAGGGAAAAAGGGCCAACCCAGATTCAAACCACCATTTCCGGCCGGGTTCGGTCTGTATGGTAAGCCGACTACCATCAACAATACCGAATCGCTGTCTTCGGTGCCTACGATCCTGCGCAAAGGTCCCGAATGGTTTTCGGGGCTAGGCAAAGAAGGCAGCGGCGGGACAAAAATATTTTCCGTCAGTGGTCACGTCAACAAGCCGGGTAATTTCGAAGTCCCGATGGGTACACCGTTCACAGAATTGCTCGCGCTCGCCGGCGGTGTCCGCGACGGTCACGAATTGAAAGCCGTGATCCCCGGTGGCTCATCGGTGCCGGTGCTGACCGCCGAAACCGTAATGACGGTCGATATGGACTACGATTCCATCACGGCCGCGGGATCGATGCTTGGTTCGGGCGCCGTCATCGTGATGGACGAAACGACCGACATGGTCCAGGTGCTACACCGGCTGTCGCGTTTCTACTACGCCGAGTCGTGCGGTCAATGCACTCCCTGCCGCGAAGGAACGGGGTGGCTTTATCGAATGCTAACCCGCATCGTCGATGGCAAAGGTGTACCCGAGGACCTCGACAAACTCGACGACGTCGCGTCGAAGATACAAGGGAGCACGATTTGCGCGCTTGGTGATGCTGCCGCGATGCCGATCAGGAGTTTTGTTAAGAACTTCAGGGTCGAGTTCGAGCATTACATCGCGACCGGCAGCAGTTTAGTGGCTACGGCCGACAAGTCGGCGGCCGTGTAGCCGAAGTGGACGAAACATGAGTGAGGAACAGATTATAATCGAAGTCGACGGACGGACGATCCCGGCCGCCAAAGGCTCGATGCTGATCGAGGCGACCGATGCGGCGGGTGTCTACATACCTAGATTCTGCTATCACAAACATCTGAGCATCGCCGCAAGTTGTCGAATGTGTCTGGTCGAGGTTGAGCGGGCGCCCAAGCCGTTGCCGGCCTGCGCGACGCCGGTGATGGACGGCATGAAAGTATTCACCCGTTCGCAGCGAGTCGTCGACGCCCAGCGCTCGACGATGGAATTCCTTCTCATCAATCATCCGTTGGACTGTCCGGTATGCGACCAGGGCGGCGAGTGCGAACTCCAGGATTTGGCGGTGGGGTATGGCGGCGACGTGTCGCGCTACACCGATCGCAAGCGCGTGGTGAGCGATAAGGATATCGGACCGCTGGTACAGACCGACATGACCCGCTGCATTCATTGTACCCGGTGTGTGCGTTTTGGAGAGGAAATTGCCGGTATGCGGGAACTAGGCGCGATCGGCCGGGGCGACCGAATGGAGATCGGAACCTATGTAGCCAAAGCGATGAATTCGGAATTGTCCGGCAACGTCATCGATCTGTGCCCGGTCGGCGCATTGACCTCGAAGCCGTACCGCTTTTCGGCCCGCGCCTGGGAGCTGCAACAGCGCGATGGCATCGCCCCGCATGACTGTCTTGGCTCCAACGTCCATTTTCACATTAAAGGCTCCGCGGTCAAACGTATAGTGCCCAAAGACAATGCGTTGGTTAATGAAACCTGGTTGTCCGACCGGGACAGGTTTAGTTACGAGGGTTTGGCAAGTGACGATCGCTTAACCAACCCGCGCATCAAACGCGACGGCGATTGGCACGATTGCGATTGGGATGTCGCGCTCGATATGGTTGCCCAACGTCTGGGACAACTCAATATCGACGGGCGCGGCGACCAGATAGGCGCCCTTGCCTCTGCTTCGTCGACGACCGAAGAGTTCTATTTGTTGCAGCGGATGATCAGAGAGCTAGGCGGAAACAACGTCGATCATCGCGCCCGCCAACTAGACTTCTCCGCCGATGTCGCGGCTCCCTTGGCACCGTCCCTCGGTGTTGATCTAGACCAGCTCGAGAGGGCCGACGCGATATTGCTGGTCGGCAGCAATCCTCGTCACGATCAACCGTTGATCAACCATCGCATCCGCAAAGCCGCTTCGCGCGGCTGCAAGGTCATGGCGGTCAATCCTGTCGATTACGACTTCAATTTTGGGCTCGCCGAGAAGCTCATCGTCCGACCGAGCCAGATGGTGGCCGCGCTTGGCGCCATCGCTAAACTAGTAGTCGACGACTCGGCCGTCACCGATAGCGTCCGCACCGGGCTGGCCGGGTTCGCCGCGACGACCGAGCACCAGGCAGTTGCCGCCAACCTTCGCGCCGCGAACGTCGCCGTTGTCCTTATCGGCAATTACGCGCACCGGCACTCGGACTTCGGTCAACTGAGCACTATCGCGTCGATCGTGGCCGAAGCCGCGTCCGCCCCCTGCGCACGGCTGACCGACGGCGCCAACAGCGCTGGTGCGTGGCTGGCAGGCGCGGTGCCGCACCGGGGCCCCAGCGGCCGGAAATTACCTCGTGTTGGAATGAACGCGGTCGAAATGTTCGATTCGGCTCTTGCCGCTTACGTCTTGCTAGGTTTGGAGCCAGAGCTCGATTGTCTGCGGTCGCAGAAAACGATCGATTCTTTGCGCGCGGCAGGATTTGTGGTTGCGCTGACCCCTTTTCGGCATCCGTCGCTAGAAACCGTCGCCGACGTTTTACTACCGATCGCCGCCTTTGCGGAAAACGAGGGTAGTTTCGTAAACGTGCTTGGTCAATGGCAGCGATTTGCGCCGGCCGTACCCCCGCCCGGGGAGGCGCGACCCGCGTGGAAACTATTTCGAGTGCTGGGAGAAAAAATGTCGCTACCCGGTTTCGACGCGGTTACTTGCGAGGACGTGGGACGAGATATAGCCGCGCTATGCGAAGGCAGCGCGCAAATGCCGGGGGGCGGCGACGCCCGAACCGTCCGGCTCGCATCCCCGTCGGGTGCCTCGGATAAGCCCGAGGCCGTAATCGAAGTTCCGGTTTACGCCGGCGATCCGCTCGTACGGCGCGGGCGAGCCTTGCAGGCGACCGCCCAGCCGGACGGCGACTGCGTTTATCTGAACCAGGCGACCGTCAAGCAACTCGGTCTAAAGGCGGGCGGGCAAGCAGTGATCAAGGGCGATGGCGCTGAGACCGTCGTCTCGGTGGTGGTCGATGATTCCGTTGGTGATGGCAGCTATCTGCTATACGCGGCACGCCCGGGAGCGACCGCGTTCAGCGGCGCCAGCCAGATACAGATACTGAAGGTCTAACGCGGTGCGCTGTTCTCTAGACGTTTATGGTTCGCTGGCTCTCGTCTCGCGCGATTGCGTGACAACCAGAATCGCGGTTTCCGATGTTACCCCGCGAAACGGCGGGACGCTGGTACGTTTTCTCGAACGTGATTGTGGAGCGCCGCGTAGCGTGCCGGACAGCGATGTTTGACTTACTGCGTTCTTATCTCACTTTCCTGCCGGAGCCGGTAACGACCACGGTGATCATTCTCGTCCAGATCATTTTGATTGTCGTTCCCATTATGTTGTCGGTCGCCTACCTGACCTTCGCCGAGCGTAAGGTCATCGGCTACATCCAGGTTCGGATCGGGCCAAACCGAGTAGGTCCCCGCGGTTGGCTGCAGCCGATCGCGGATGCGTTCAAGCTGCTGTGTAAGGAAATCATCATTCCGTCCGGCGCGAATTGGTTCCTGTTTCTGCTCGCGCCGATCCTGGCGCTCGGGCCGGCGCTGGCAGCGTGGGCCGTGATCCCGTTCGGTTCGGAGATGGTGTTGGCCAATATCAACGCCGGGCTCTTGTACATTCTGGCGCTGACTTCGCTCGGCGTCTACGGCATCATCGTCGCCGGCTGGGCCTCGAATTCGAAGTACGCTTTTCTCGGTGCAATGCGTTCGGCCGCGCAAATCGTCTCCTATGAAATCCCGATGGGATTTGCGCTCGTGGGTGTATTGATCGCCGCCGGCAGCTTGAATTTGGGTGACATAATAGAGGCGCAACGCGGTTCGCCTTTGACTTGGTTCTGGGTTCCGCTCCTGCCGTTGTTCGTCATTTATTTCATCTCGGGGCTTGCCGAGACCAATCGTGCGCCGTTCGACGTCAGTGAAGGCGAATCTGAGATTGTCGCCGGGTTTCATGTCGAGTACTCGGGTATGGCCTTCGCCCTGTTTTTCCTGGCCGAATACGCCAACATGATCATGATATCGGGCTTGACCGCGGTGATGTTTACGGGCGGGTGGTTGTCGCCGCTCCCCGGATTGTCCGATCTTCCGTTGGCCGGTCTCTTTTTTGCTGACGGTGTCCACTGGTTCGTGTTCAAGACCGCTCTGTTCCTGTTCCTTTTCCTATGGTTCCGGGCGACGTTCCCGCGATTTCGCTACGACCAGATCATGCGTCTCGGCTGGAAGGTGTTCCTGCCGATTACGATCGTATGGTTAGTCGTCGTTGCCACGATGGTGGTCTACCGGGTTCCGCCATGGTTCGCCGCATGACGAGGAATTGGCTATGAGCGCAGTGAGTTATCTGAAGAGCCTGGCGTTGTGGGAACTCATTAAGGGTCTGCGGTTGACCGGCAGCCACTTGTTCGTGCCTAAGATCACAGTGCAGTATCCGGAAGAGAAGACGCCTCAGTCGCCGCGGTTTCGCGGGCTGCATGCTTTGCGCCGTTATCCAAACGGCGAAGAGCGATGTATTGCCTGCAAACTGTGCGAAGCAACGTGTCCGGCCGCGGCCATTACCATCGAGTCCGAGCCGCGCGACGACGGAACGCGCCGTACTACGCGATACGAGATCGACTTGACCAAATGTATCTTTTGCGGCTTTTGTGAGGAGTCGTGCCCGGTCGATTCCATCGTCGAGACGAGGCATTACGAATATCATGGTGAACAACGTGGAGACCTTCTGATGACTAAGGATAAGCTCCTCGCAAACGGTGACCGTTTGGAAGCGCAGATCGCGCTCGATCGGGAGCAGGAATCGCGCTACCGCTGAGAGATGAGATTATGGGAACAGCCGCGAATCAATTGAGATGAGTGTAGAAGCAGTCGTATTTTACTTTTTCGCGATCATGCTCGTGTTCGCGGCGTCGATGGTAATCACGGTGCGCAACCCGGTACACGCCGCGTTGTTTCTCATATTATCGTTCTTTTCCAGCGCGGGCCTGTGGCTGCTGTTGGAGGCGGAATTTCTGGCCATCACGTTGGTATTGGTCTACGTCGGTGCCGTGATGGTACTTTTCCTGTTTGTTGTGATGATGCTCGACATTCATCTCACTGTACTGCGGGACGGTTTCGCGAAGTACTTGCCTATCGCCTTCATCGTAGCTCTCATGATGATGGTTTCTCTAGGGCTGATCGTAGGTAAAGAGAACTTTGGCTTGGACGCCGTGGGGCTCCCTGAGAAGGCTCCGGCTTCCTATAACAACACCGAAGCCTTGGGGCTCGTACTGTACACGGATTACGTATTTCCATTTGAAATAGCGGCCGTGATTCTTCTTGTGGCGATCGTGGCGGCAATCGCACTGACTTTGCGCACCACGCGCCAGACCAAGGCGCCTAAACCGGAGCGGCAGGTGGCCGTAAAACGGGAAGACAGGGTTAGAGTCGTAAAAATGGACGCCGAATAGGGAGGCGCTCGGTACGGGTTGGAATAGGCTGGAATTCATTATCTCAAATGCGTAGCGAACGATGTTGTCACTAGCACATTTTCTGCTGATTGGGGCCGTCCTGTTCTGCCTCAGCGTCGCCGGCATCTTCATCAATCGGAAGAACGTCATCATTTTGTTGATGTGTATCGAATTGATGCTGTTGGCCGTGAATATGAATTTTGTTGCGTTTTCCCACTTCAACGGTGATATCGCAGGCCAGGTATTCGTTTTCTTTATCCTTACCGTCGCGGCCGCGGAAGCGGCGATAGGCCTGGCCATACTTGTGGTGCTATTTCGAAATCGCAATTCGATCAATGTCGAAGATCTCGACGCGATGCGGGGTTGAAACAGGTTCGTGGGCGATCGATCAGAAACCAGGAGTTGAAATAGACACGTGCAGAATCTTTGTCTAATGATCGTGCTGGCGCCTCTGGTGGGTGCCGTTGTTACGGGACTGTTCGGACGTGAAGTCGGACGGGCGGGCGCGCATTGGATCACGATCATCGCGGTGGGTGCGTCCTTCGTACTTTCCTTCGTCGTTTTCTGGCAAATCGTGATCGCCGGCGAAGCTCCGTATAACGCGAATCTCTACACCTGGCTCGACAGCGGTGGCGTCCCGTTTCAGATAGGGTTTCTCATTGACGAACTCAGTGCGACGATGATGGTAGTGGTCACGTTTGTGTCGTGGATGGTGCATATCTACACCATCGGGTACATGCACGACGACCCGGGTTATCAGCGATTCTTCTCCTACATTTCACTGTTTACTTTCAGCATGTTAATGCTGGTAATGGCGAACAACTTCCTGCAGTTGTTTTTTGGGTGGGAAGCCGTGGGCCTCGTTTCCTATCTCCTGATCGGGTTCTGGTACAAACGCGATACCGCGATTTATGCGAACCTCAAAGCGTTTCTAGTCAACCGGGTTGGTGATTTCGGTTTCTTGCTGGGTATTGCGGCGATCCTGGCGTACTTTTCTTCTCTCGACTACGTGGAAGTGTTCGCGCGAGCCAACGAGCATAAGGCGCTCCAGATTTCGATCTGGGCCGGGCAAGAGTGGTCGCTGATGACCGTGGTGTGCCTGTTATTGTTCATCGGCGCGATGGGAAAATCGGCACAGGTGCCGTTGCACGTATGGCTACCGGATTCCATGGAAGGTCCGACACCCATCTCGGCATTGATCCACGCGGCGACGATGGTGACTGCGGGCATCTTCATGGTCGCCCGGATGTCGCCACTGTTCGAACTCTCGACGACGGCCTTGTCGGTGGTCCTGGTGATCGGAGCGATTACGGCATTCTTCATGGGGCTCTTGGGGTTGGTGCAAAACGATATCAAACGAGTGATCGCGTATTCGACGCTGTCGCAATTGGGGTACATGACGGTCGCTTTGGGCGCGTCGGCCTACGCCGCTGCGATATTTCATCTCGTGACCCACGCGTTTTTCAAAGCACTGCTGTTCCTTGCTGCCGGCTCGGTCATTATCGGCTTGCATCATGAGCAGGACATGCGTCGCATGGGGGGCTTGAGAAAATACATGCCCATCACCTGGATCACCTGCCTGGTTGGGTCGTTCGCCTTGATCGGCTTCCCGGGTACGGCCGGCTTTTTTTCCAAGGATGCCATTATCGAGGCGGTACACGCATCAGACACGCCCGGGGCGACAATAGGCTATCTGGCGTGTCTCGCGGGCGTATTCATCACCGCCTTGTACTCCTTCCGGCTCGTATTTCTCGTTTTTCACGGCGAAACACGAATGGATGAGAAAACGGCCGCACATGTGCACGAGACGCCGGCGGTTGTCTGGGGGCCGCTTGTGGCGCTAGCTATCCCCTCGGTTCTCGTCGGCGCCATCGCCATCGAGCCGATGTTGTTCGGTGACTATTTCGGCACGAGCATTTTCGTCGATTCGCGCCACGACGTGCTTGCGCACGTTGGCGAGGAATATCACGGTGTCTTGAGTTTCATCGGGCACGGCTTGCTGCAGATGCCGTTCTGGTTCGCGATGGGCGGTGTGCTGGTCGCGTGGTTTTGCTACTTGCGGCGTCCGGATATTCCGCGGAGAGTCGCCGAAGGGACTTCGTTGGTCTACCGGACGCTGGTCAACAAGTACGGTTTCGACACTTTCAACGACTGGTTTTTCGCGGGCGGCGCGACCCGCACCGGGCGGCTGCTCTGGCAAGTAGGCGATGTCGGCATGATCGACGGGATCATGGTCAACGGTTCTGCGAAGATGGTCGGCTGGTGGTCCGGAATAATACGGCACATCCAGTCGGGTTATCTCTACCACTACGCATTTGCAATGATCCTTGGCCTTTTGGCCTTGCTCGCGATATTCGTCCACGGTTGGATCGGATAGGACGATGTCGATAACAGATCAGAATAACCACTAAAGAGTCATGCTGCCCGATCTTCCAATTCTTAGCCTCTGCATCTGGTTTCCGATTGTAGGCGGACTGTGGGTGATATTTGCCGGCAGCAGGGTCCCGGCGCGCGCGGTCCGAAATGATGCTTTTCTTTTCTCCGTCTTGACTTTTGTTCTGTCGCTGTTGTTGTGGCGTGATTTTGATAACGCCACCGCAGCGATGCAATTCTCGGAGAGGCTGACGTGGATCGCGCCTTTCGATATTTATTACCACATCGGGATAGACGGAATCGCGCTCCCGTTGATTTTGCTGACGACGTTTACGACCGTACTGATCGTGTTAGCGGGCTGGGAGGTTATTACCGATCGCGTCAACCAGTATATGGGCGCCTTTCTGATCCTCGAGGGGCTGATGATCGGTGTTTTCAGCGCGCTCGACGCCATTCTATTCTATGTGTTCTGGGAGGCGATGCTGATTCCGATGTTTTTAATCATCGGGATCTGGGGCGGTCCGCAGCGCGTCTATGCGACGATAAAGTTTTTCCTTTATACGTTTTTGGGATCGGTCTTTATGCTGGTTGCGCTCCTGTACCTGCACCAGCAAACCAACGATAGTTTTGCGATCCATGAACTGCACGCTGTCAGCTTGAGTCTGACTCAACAGAAATGGATATTTGTGGCTTTCCTGCTTGCGTTCGCGGTTAAAGTTCCGATGTGGCCCGTGCACACCTGGCTACCGGACGCTCATGTCGAGGCGCCCACCGGCGGCTCGGTCATATTGGCCGCGGTCATGCTGAAAATGGGGGGATACGGTTTTCTACGGTTCAGCCTGCCTATCGCGCCGGATGCGTCGGCGAGTCTCGACGGGTTGATGATTGCTTTTTCCCTGATCGCCATCGTCTATATCGGTTTTGTCGCTCTCGCGCAGGAAGATATGAAGAAATTGATCGCCTATTCGTCAATTTCGCATATGGGTTTCGTGACCCTGGGCTTTTTCGCGGGTTTTCAGATATACAAGAACACGGGCAATTGGGCCGACGCCGCGATGGGCATCGAAGGCGGTATGGTTCAGATGATTTCGCATGGATTCATTTCGGCCGCGCTCTTCCTTTGCGTCGGCGTGATGTACGATCGAGTCCATAGTCGCCGGATCGGTGACTATGGCGGGGTCGTCAATACGATGCCGAGATTCGCGGCCTTCATGATGCTGTTTGCGATGGCCAACGCCGGCTTACCCGGTACTTCCGGTTTCGTCGGCGAGTTTCTGGTCATCCTGAGCGCGTTCAAAGCCTCGTTCTGGTACGCGTTTTTCGCTGCGACGACCTTGATCCTTGGTGCAGCTTACACCTTGTGGATGTATAAGCGCGTGATATTCGGAGAGGTCACCAATGCTGCCGTGGGTGCCCTGCAGGACCTATCATTGCGCGAAACCTGCATCCTGCTGGCGCTAGCGATCAGTGTCCTTGTTCTCGGTTTGTGGCCGGCGCCGCTCTTCGACATGATGCACGCAAGCGTCGAACAATTGGTCGAGCATATTTCGCATTCCAAACCGCCGTTGTAACGAGTATGACTGATCTTGGCCTGATTATTCCCGAAACAACGCTGTTGGTGCTCACCTGCGCCGTGCTGTTGATCGACGTTTACCGGCGGCAGGAATCGAACGTTGTGACATTTTGGGCCGCGATTGTGAGCATTCTCGTTGTGCTCTCGCTAATGGCGCTTTTTTTCCCCGATGGATCGACGATCGCATTTTCCGGGATGGTCAAACTCGACCCGATGGGCACCGTCCTCAAGGCGTTCGCACTCGTGCTCGTTCTGTTGTCTTTCTTTTATGCTCGCGACTACTACGACAAGAACCGCGAACAGGTTTCGGAATATTACATTCTGTCCCTATTCGCTACGACCGGAATGTTGGTGCTGATATCGGCGAATAGCCTACTGACTGTCTATTTGGGGTTGGAATTATTGTCATTGTCGTTGTATTCGATGGTCGCGATGCGGCGGGACTCGATCGAATCCTCGGAGGCGGCGATGAAGTACTTCGTCCTCGGGGCCCTCGCTTCGGGCATGCTGCTTTACGGTATGTCCATATTGTACGGCGTTAGCGGCACGCTGCAGCTCCATGAGTTGCTCGTGAGTAGCGGGGCGACCGGGCAGCAGCGAGTTCTGATGGTTTTCGGCGTGGTTTTCGTTATCGTCGGCATAGCATTCAAACTCGGCGTCGTACCGTTTCACATGTGGCTGCCGGACGTTTATCAGGGCTCGTCCACGCCGGTTACTTTGTTCATCGGGACAGCACCGAAGATTGCTGCTTTCGCGATGGCGATCCGGTTACTCGCCGACGGCCTTCAGGGCCTCGCCGAGGAGTGGAGCGCCATGCTGATCATACTGTCGGTATTGTCGATGGCGATTGGCAACATCGTCGCCATCGCTCAGACGAACATCAAACGGATGTTGGCGTATTCGACGATCGCGCATATGGGATTCCTATTGCTGGGTATTCTCGCGGCTAGCAATTCGGGTTACGCCTCGTCGATGTTCTACGTGATCGTCTATGCGCTGATGAGCATGGGCGCCTTTGGTACCGTGATCTTGCTGAGCCGGTCGGATACCGAAGCGGATCAGATCGCGGATTTCAGCGGACTTTCGAAGCGTAGCCCATGGTTCGGATTCATTATGCTCGTGCTGATGTTTTCGATGGCGGGAGTACCGCCGTTCGCCGGGTTCTGGGCTAAGTGGTACGTGTTAAAGGAAGTCATCGCGGCCGGACACGTCTGGTTGGCCGGCGTCGCCGTGCTGTTTTCGGTCATCGGAGCTTATTATTACGTGCGTATTGTCAAATTGATGTATTTCGACGCATCGCGTGACCGCAAAGCTCTGGAAGCGAGTCAGGATATGAAACTTGTTTTGAGCGTCAACGGCCTCGCGATTTTCCTGATGGGCGTGCTACCCGGCGCGCTGATGTCGATTTGCGTTATCGTAACGATCCCTTATTCGGGTTAACCCGGATTTCTCAGTGCGATGCGTTGGCCGACACGCACCGGATCGCCGTTTGTTAGTCCGGCGTCCCATATGATCCTTCCCGGTTCCGCTAGGACGATTACCGTTGATCCCATATTGAAGCGTCCAAGCTCGGCGCCGCGCTCCAGTTCCGGAAACGTACCGTTTTGCTCGACTAAGAATGGCTGCATCCCGGTCGCCGACTCGATCGCCGTCCCGACGTCGCAGAATGTCAGTTCCATCGACCCGACCAGCATTGCGCCAACGAGTATCAGCGCTACGCATCCGGCCTCAGATTGCATTTCGACGATCAGTCGTTCATTCCTCGCATACAGGTTCTCCACGGACCGTGCCGTGCGAGCGTTTACTGAGAATAAACGGCCCGGAATATAGCGAACCGCCGAAACCCTACCGGTCAAAGGCGCGTGGACCCTGTGATAATTGTGCGGCGCGAGGTAGATTGTGACGAAGCTGCCACCGGTAAAACGATCCTCCAAGGCTTTGTCGCCGGCGAGTAATGCGCGCAACGAGTAGTCGCGACCTTTGGCTTGCAGCAATCGGCCGCCGACAACCGGCCCGAGTTCGCTGATCCGCCCATCCGCGGGGCTGCCGATCGCGCCGATCTCCGCAGGGGAGGGGCGGCATCCGGGACGTAAGGCGCGCGTGAAGAAATCGTTGAAGCAATCATACTCGTCGATTCCAGCGCGGCTTGCTTCGGTCAAGTCGATGTCGTAATGCGCCATAAACGCTTTGATCAGTAGTTTCTTAAACGTTCGGTTCCTGCTTCGTGCAATACGCCGTGCCAGTCGCGATAAAGCGTGTTGCGGGAGCAAATACTGGGGAAAAGTCAACAAACGTTCGATGCAGGCCATCTCGGTCTACCGGGTGTGCGTAAGTAAGGTCAGCGGTTCTTCATTACGTCGAAGTCAACACGAAACGTCCCGCCGCCCGCACAGGAAAACTCGATCGGCACTACGTCGCCGTGGCGGATCGGCTCAATTGGGGCGATCAGCATCAGATGGGCGCCGCCCGGTGTGAGCACCGCTGCTTCCAGAGGCGCCAATTCTAGCGCTTCGGTCCGGGTCATACGAACCCGGTCACCGTCAAGGGTGGTTTCGTGTAGAGCGATCCTCGTGCAGCAATCACTTTCGATTCGATTGATCGCCACAGGGTGATCTCCTGTGTTTTCCAGCCGTAGGTAACCCGCCGCCACCTTGGCGACCGGCGGTGGTTCTCTTACCCACGCATCCGTGGCGAGAATATCGTCGCAGGATACAACCGGCCGCGCGATCAGCACGAGGGTGAAACAGACACATGACGGTTTCATTGTTGACTATGAGCCGGCGTAGGCCTTTAGCACGGGACCCTTGCCGGGCTCATTGCTTGGTGCCTTCCACGAAAGAGACCATGCGAGTCAGACGGTCCGTGATATCACCGGCAGAATGTGGTTGCGAAAATATCCCGATGAAGCGCAATTCGGGATCGACTAACAGAACGGATGCCGAATGATCCATCGTATAACCAGCCCCGTCCGGTGTATCCACCTTCAAATATAGAACGCCGAATTGTCGGGCGAATTGACTCAATTGCTCGTCGTCGGCCGTTGCGCCCACGAAGGCTTTGTTGAAGTAATCGACGTAGGTACCAAGCATTTCTCTCTTATCGCGGTCCGGGTCGACCGACACGAACAACACCTGGAATTTCTCAAACAGTGTTTCGTAGTCACGCAGTTGCTCGTAGACTTGATTCAAGGTATTCAGGGTAGTGGGGCAGATATCCGGACAGTTGGTAAATCCAAAAAAAACAAATGTCCACCGGTCGCGTAAGTTTCGCTCGGTAAACGCGTTGCCCGCGTCATCGATCAAACGGAACGATTCGATCACCGGCGGCTCGGGCCATAATAGTCCGGATATATCGGGGTAGCGCGTGGCCGTGCGATCGCCGATGGCGACGAACAGGCCGACGGAAAATGCCATCATCAGGAGGGTAGCCGAGATTAGGATTTTAGTCCGCATCGTTTATCGGCGTTCCCCGCGAACACACCGGTAAACTACCATCGGCGTGCAACAAACCGCGAAGGCCCAGACGACCTCGTCTCTTGTGAGTTCGGGCTGATCCGGCGCCCCGCTCAGCGTTATGAACCGGCGGCCCGCCATACAAGTCCCGTTTTCTAAGCTCGGCGACTACCATCGCGCTATTATAGCGGATAGGTTCGATCCACCCGATCAGCGCGTTCGTCGCGCCCTAAAGGCGCGGCGCCGGCGGGTAGCGGTGTTGCCCCGATATCATCGCGGCGCGGAGGCTTCGCGATCGTTCGCCGGTCCGCGGAACCCGTCGAGGAATTGCTCACTTGGCGTCGCGCGGTGAAACCCGGTGATGACAAGGCTTGGCCGGCAGGGCATAGTCGTTCTATGATCACGCGCTGCACTACAATCGGCGCCGTTTCCAGCGTGCAACCTGCGTTGTCGTCGGCTGTTTTCGCGCATTTCGGCGTCGCGCCTCGCTCACTTAGCCAGGTCAAGTCGCACCGCGTGCGCTTCGACCGCTAGGTTCGAACTAACGCCCAGGAACAGGTGACTTGAGTTGACTACACATGAATTCGCCCGCACCAGATAAGCTCGGCAAATACGAGATTCAAGGAGAGGTCGGCCGGGGCAGCATGGGCACCGTATTCGCCGCTTACGATCCCTACGTCGACCGCCGCGTGGCGGTAAAAGTCGCACTGACCGATACGCTCAAAGACAAGGAATCGGGGGAACGCTTCCGCAAGATGTTTTTCAATGAGGCGCATACGGCCGGAATGTTGCAGCATCCTAATATTCTCGACATATTCGACGCGGGCATGGACGACGACAAATGCTATATCGTCATGGAGTTGGTCGAGAATGGCACCACGCTCAAAGAGCACTGTCGATCCGAAAACTTGCTGCCGCTAAATCAAGTGGCGGAGATCATCTTCAAGTGCGCTAAAGCATTGGACTACGCGCATAAACAAGGCGTGATCCACCGCGATATCAAGCCGACCAACATACTCCTGACCAAAAACATGGATGTCAAAATCGCGGATTTCAGCATAGCCCATATCGCGAGTACCGATATGACTCAAACAATGCCGATGGGTTTCGTTGGATCGCCGAGGTATATGTCTCCCGAGCAGGTGCAAGAGGACATTATTACGAACCAAACGGATCTGTTCTCGCTCGGGATCGTCGCTTACGAATTATTTACAGGGAGACACCCCTTCGGTGGCGAGACCTTTTCGAGTTTGATTCATAAAGTTATCAACGAAGAGCCGGTCCCAATGGATCATTTCCGTGCCGATCTGCCGGAAGTGCTCGAGAAAATTATTTTCAAGGCGCTGGAAAAGCAGCCCGAACGGCGCTATCGCATGGGGCTCGATCTTGCGTCCGATCTGAGTATGTTGTTCACGCACCTCGACCGGCCGCAGACTGATATTTCCGTTCAGGAAAAATTCAATTACGTAAAGGAACTCGACTTTTTCCGCGGGTTTCCGGATTCGGAGATTTGGGAGATCATTCGGGCCAGCGTCTGGCAGGAGGCTGATCTCGACGAGATTGTCGTGAAAGAGGGAGACATCGACGATGCTTTTTTTATTATTACCGCTGGGCGCGTCGAAGTAGCTAAAGAAGGGCAGGTATTGGGGGAACTGGTCGAAGGCGATTGTTTTGGCGAAATGGGTTACCTGAATAAGACTAAGCGCACCGCGACCGTCACCGCGAAAGTTCCGGTATCTCTAATGAAAGTTAATTCAACCTTGATAGAACAAGTAACGGCGGAATGTCAGTTGCGGT
>PVBE010935360.1_pt1 | contig 19836 bp, 16 predicted proteins | sample 1631181 | NCBI WGS metagenome assembly PVBE01 (sample SAMN08397723, study PRJNA350692) | Marine metagenome, whole genome shotgun sequencing project. | isolation source: water | place: Pacific Ocean | collected 2012-04 | reverse complement strand
GGGTGTTCCCTCAGCTCCCCTGGGGCACGCTCCACAATCCCCGGTACGTGCAGACCGCGCGCTGCAGCAAGCTGCTGACGGACGGGTGGTGGCGCTACGCGCGCAAGATCCACTACACCTGCGACGTCGTGATGGCCCTGAGTTGGGGGCTCGTTTGCGGGTTCGACCACTACCTGCAGTACTTCTACGTCACCTTCTTCGTGCTCATGATCAGCCACCGCGCGAGGCGTGACATCCAGCGCTGTCGCGCCAAGTACGGCGAGGACTGGGACCGGTACTGCGAGGAGGTTCCGTACCTCTTCGTGCCCGGAGTCTTCTGACTTGAATGATTTCCGGGAACCTCCGCTCTGGTCCGGTGTCATTGAAACCGTGCTCGCTGCCTGGCAGTGGGTGCGAAGGGCCGCATGGGGTCCACAGGAAACGTCGGGGCGACCCGGCGGAAGGGGAGAGTCGTCACGCTCCCCCGCTGCGAAAGCAGACCGCCCATGCAAGTCGGAAGGCACCTGATCCAGGGTGGATCGTCGAACCGGCGGTCCGACCCATTCGAACGAGGACCGGCCTGCTCGGTAGAGCAGGGGTCGCAACCAAACCGGGGTTCGCCCAGAAGGAGGTTGCGAGAAGCAGTCAGCGGGGACGCTGGCGGCCGGTCAATCCCCTCAAACGGATGGTGAGCCTCAACCGGCAGTCGACGAGTCCGAGAGGTGGAAGCCAAGGGCCGTCGGCAGGATCAGGGGCAACGGGTGGAACCCCCCGCGCCCCAAAGTCCGGGTAAAGCCCGCCAGGGCGAACGCCAACTGAAGTGTCGCATTCGGTCGCTCAAAAGGCGGCGGAACGGCAGACAGGGCGCTTCGGTGTGACAGAACAAGTTCATTTGGTTGAACATCAGGCTCTTAACCTGGAGGTGTCGGTTCAAATCCGGCGTTCCTCTGCAAAAGCATGGAAAGACCCTGTCGGTCACGCTCCTACAAGGGGCCTAAACCTCCCCCCAGATGGGAAGGGAGGCCGCGGACGCTCCCAAGGCCGAAGCGGTTGGCGATGATGTTGAAGACCCAGCGGAAGGCCTCCGTTGGACGGATGCAGCGCGCCGAGCAGGACGTGATTTGGGGGACATGCCACCCCCTCAGAAAAGGCGGTCCTGGCCGGATACTGCGGAGACGCAGTGGATACGACGCCAACCCTTCCTTCCACAGGGACAGGGATACGGCGGCAAAAGACCGGTCGTCCACAGGTGGAATCTCAGCCTGTGACTAACTCCACGAGCTTGTCCCGGACGCGGCGCCTCTGCAGCTTGCCGAGGCCGCCACGAGGGAAAGCTCCATCCCAGTCGACGATCTGTCTGGGTCTCTGCCAGGGCAGCAATCTGGCCCGCGCGCATGCCAGCAGATCGTCACGACGGGGTTCCTCGGCCCAACGCACGGCCGCGACCACTCGCTGGCCCCACTGAGGGTCGGGGACCCCCACAACACAGACCTCGACGACCCCCGGCGCGGACGCGAGCACCTGCTCGACCTCGCCGGGGGCGACGTTCTCACCGCCCGTGACGATGCGATCGACGCGGCGGTCCAGGACGACGAGGCGCCCGTCGGACTCGATCCGACCAAAGTCGCCCGAGGTCAGCCAGCCATCCCGGTACAGCTCCGGTTCCGGATCGAAGGCGTCGGGCTCGGCGCGCGTCGACAGCCCCCCTGAGAAGACCGCGTCGTAGCGGCTCGCGAGGCCCGGGCCCCGCAGCTCGATGCGGCCGTCGGCGGCGATGCGGAGGTCCCGTTCGCCGATCGGCCAGCCGGCGTCGCCGGCCTCGGTGGGGAGCACATCCACCCGCCCCAGGGTCACGGTCGATCCGGCCTCCGTCAGCCCATACGTCGTCACCGCGGGGATCCCCGCGGCACGGGCACGTTCGATGAGCGTCGGCGCCGTCGGGCCTCCCCCCACCATCGCGAGGCGGAGCGCCGGAGCGGTCAGGTTCGGGACCTCGTCGAGCAGCCGCGCGAGCATCCGCCCGACCAGGGAGACGTGGGTCGCGCCGGAGGCCAACTGAGCGCCGAGCACCGCGGGTTCGAAGTCCTCGAGCACCGCCGTCGCGCCCACCTGTTCGCAGCGCAGGAGCACCGCGAGCCCGCCCACGTGGGTCAGGGGCAGCGGGCAGACCCAGCGATCGCCGGGGCGCAGATCCACGGCGTCGATCACGGCCGAGGCGCACGCATCGAGCTCGTCCCAGGGGAGCACCACGGCTCGCGCCCGCACCGTCGTCCCGGAGGTGAACACGACCACCGATGGCCGGGCGTCCTCCCGGTCGGCAAACGACGCCCGCCGGTGCTGCTCCGCGGTGGGAAGCCGCGGATCGACCAGCACGATCGACTGGCCGGCCACCCGCGCGGCAAGAACCTCGTCCACTGCGTCGGCTGTCGCGAGCAGGACCTCCCTCATCGGAGACATGCCCCGACGAAATGGGAAAGGGGCAGGGTCAGACCCCGCCTGATTCCCATTTGGGGGGTCATGCCACGACCCCGAGTCCGGGGGCGGTGGGGACGGCCAGGGCTCCGTGGCGGGGGGCGGGGACCGAGGCGATGTCGTCGGCCAACAGCGGGCCCGTGGAGAGGCCGTGGGCGGGTCCCCCCAGGCGGTGGATGGCGGCGGCGAGGTGGAGGGCGGCGGTGCGACCGACGGCGCCGTCGAGGATGGTGGTGACGTAGGCGTCGAGGCCGGCGGCGCGAGCGGCGGCGGTGAGCCGCAGGCACGGGCCCAGGCCCCCGAGGCGGGCCGGCTTGAGCACGAGCACGTCGACCGCGCCCGCGTCGATCAAACGGCGGCCGGCGGCCTCGTCGATGATCGACTCGTCCGCGGCCAGCTGCATCGGGACCTTGCCCCGCAAGACGCAGAGGCCGTCGACGTCGGCGGCGGGCACCGGCTGTTCGAGCAAGGAGATGCCTTCGAACCCCAGCAACGCCTCGCGCGCGGCGGCGGCGTGGGGGAAGCAGCCGTTGGCGTCGAGCCGAAGCTCCGCGCCGGGCCCGGCCTCCCGGATGGCATCGACGACCGTGCGATCGCCGCTGGTGATCTTCGCCTTGAGCACACCGTAGCCCGCCCGGAGCGCGTCTCGGGCCGACGCCGCGTCGCTGACGAGGGCGTTGACGGGGACGCTGTCGGGAGGGCTCTCGCCCCGCAGGAGGAGAGCGAGCGGCTGGTCGGCCCGCTGGGCGGCCAGGTCCCACAGCGCGGCATCGACGCCCGCGCGGGCGGCCGGCGCGGTCGGGAGCAGGGCCCGCAACGCATCCTCCCAGTCCTCCACGGGGAAGCTCTGGCGGGCGTTCAGGCGGTAGAGCGACTCGGCGCAGACGCGACGGTTCTCGGTGCCGACCGACGACATCGGAGCCGCCTCCCCGATGCCGACACGTCCGTCGGCGTCGTGCAGGCGCACGATCCAGACGTCCCGGCCTTCGAGGGTTCCGTGGGCCGTAACCAGCGGCTTGCGCAGCCGCAGCGAGCGCGGCTCGATCTCGATCGAGACCAGCGGCGCGGGGCTCACCCCAGCCATGTCCCGAGGGCCAGCAGGCCGCCGAACACCGTCAGCAGTCCCGCGGTCATGCCCAGGGCCTTGTTGAGCGTCGGGCCGTCGGTTCGCGTGCGCACGATGCCGTTCAGCTTGAGCGCCAGCGGCAGGCTCAGCAACACCGCCACCGCCGGAACCGGCAGTTGGTTCGTCACGACCAGCGCCCCGACCACCACATACGGCACCGCCAGCAGCAGCCCGTAGTAGACCCGGGCGCCCCGGCGGCCCAGCCGCACCGGGATGGTGCGCTTGCCCGCACGGGTGTCGGTGTCGATGTCGCGGATGTTGTTCACCGTCAGCACGGCCGCCGCGAGCAGCCCAATCGGCACGCCCAGCGCCAGCGCGACCGGCTCCCAGGTGCCCGTCTGCACGAACACCGTGCCCGCCACGGCGGCGAGGCCGAAGAAGACGAAGACGAAGACGTCGCCGAGGCCGTGGTAGCCGAGGGGGTACGGACCGCCGGTGTAGGCGACCGCCGAGACCATGCCCGCGATGCCGATGGCCATCACCACCCAGGAGCTGATCCAGGCCAGGTACACGCCGATGCCGAGCGCAGCCGCGAGCACGAGCACGAGGCCGATCGTGATCTGCCGCTGGGTCAGCAGCCCGGCCGCCACCGCGCGCGTCGGGCCGAGCCGGTCGGGGCCGTCCGCTCCCTTGCGGAAGTCGAAGAGATCATTGGCGAAATTGGAGGCGACCTGGAGAAGGAGGGCGCCGAGCAGGGCCGCGATCGCGGGGGCCGCCTGGGCCGAGTCGAGGTGCGCCGCCAGCGCCGTGCCGACGCCGACCACCACGATGGCGATCACCAACGTCTTCGGCCGCAGCGCGATGACCCAGGCGCGCATGGCGGCGGTCGTCACAGCGCCGCTTCAGCGGCCGCAGCGGCGGCGGCCCAGAGCAGCCGGTGGTGGGCCACGCTGTCGTCCTTGTCGACGATGATCTCGATGAGGCGCGCGCGGTCGTTGGTGCAGTCAGCAAGGTGCTCGGCCAGCTCGGCGGTCGTCGCGGGGGCGAGGTACTCCAGCCCGAACATCGCCGCCGTGTGCCGGAACCCGAGGTCGTGCTCGGTGGCGAACAGCGTGTCCATCGGCGCGTCGGTCTTCGCCAACGGCAGGTAGCTGAAGATGCCACCGCCGGCGTTGTTGACCACGATGATCGTGCCGGTGCTGCCCAGCCGCGCCACGGCCGCAAACCCGCCGAGGTCGTGCAGGGTGGCGAGGTCGCCCAGCAGCGCCACCATCGGTCCGTCACTGGCGGCGTCGATGCCGAAGGCGGTGGAGACCAGCCCGTCGATACCGTTGACCCCGCGGTTGGCGAGGATGCGAAGCGGCCGCCCGTCGGGGCGGAGGAAGGCGTCCAGTTCGCGCACCGGCATCGAGCTGGCCGCGAGCAGCGTGGCGTCGGCCGGGAGCAGCTGGCTCAGCAGGCCGATGATGCCCCCCTCGAAGTGGTCGGGAGCGTCCAGGCAGCCGCCCTCCAGCGCGTCGGATGCAGCCCCGTCGACCGCCTTCCAGCGGGCCGTCCAGGCGTCCCGCTCGTCGCTGGTAGCGGCGAGGTCGCGCACCGCCGTGCCGAGCACGCCGCAGGTGGCGGCGGTGCGAGCGCGCACGAAGAGGGCGCCGGCGTGGTTCGGATCTTCCCGTCGGCCCTGCTCGTCGACGACCACCAGGCGGGCGTCCCGATGCCGGCCCATCCACTGGGTCAGCGCCTTGCTCGTCGGCATCCGGCCCAGCCGGAGGATCCAGTCCGGCTTCAGCGCCTGCGCGACCGCATCGCCCCGGAGGAAGGCGTCGTAGCTGGTGATCGAAGCAATCCCGGCGGGCGCGGGGCGGCGAAGGCCGGACAGCGGGTCGGTGAGCACCGGCACCCCGGCGGCGCGGGCGAGGAACGCGATGGCGGCGCGCTCTTCGTCCTGAGCATCCAGCGGACCGACGACGATGACGCCGCGGGGCTGGGTGCGGACGAGGTCGGCCATCTCTTCGAGCGCCGCGCCCGAGGGGCGGAACTCGGCGGGGGCCCACGGCGCGAACGGGCGTCCGTCGGGGCGGCCGTGCACGGCGACGGGGTCGGCTTCGATGAGCGAAGCGGGCACGTCGCCCTCGATCGTCACCGCCGACAGCGGCTCGTCGAAGTGCACGTCCAGGTGCACCGGACCGGCGGTCGGTCCCTGGGCGATCTCCACCATCCGGCAGATGCGGCCGCGCAGCCAGCGGAGCCAGTCGGACTCGGGCCGGGGCAGGCCGATCGCACCGAAGCGGAGCACGTGATCGCCGTACATCGAGTGCTGCTGGGTCGTCTGCGGAGCGCCGATGTCCCGCAACTCCGGCGGGCGGTCGGCGGTGATGAGGATCAGCGGCACGCCCGTCTCGTAGGCCTCGATGACCGCGGGGTACCAGTGCGCCGCGGCGCTGCCCGAGGTGCAGACCAGGGCTACCGGCCGGCGGCCGGCGCGGGCGAGGCCGAGGGCGAAGAAGCTGGCACAGCGCTCGTCCACGTGGACGTGCACGTTCAGGTCGGCGCGGGCGTCGGCCGAGATCGCCAGCGGCGCATTGCGCGAACCCGGCGACATGCAGACGTCGCGCACGCCGGCGCGGGCGAGCTCGTCGAAGATCGCGGTGCTCGCGAGCACGTTGCGGTTGGCGAGCGGGTCGAACTGCCGCCGGCGGCGGGCCGCGGCGTGGCCTTCGTTACGAACCAGCATGGAGCACCTCCCGGAGTCCTTCGAGCTTGTGGTCCACCTCGGTCCGCTCCTGCGCGGGGCGCGACCCGGCGACGATGCCGGCGCCGGCGAAGAGGTGGGTGGTGGCGCCATCCAGCAGCGCCGAGCGGATGGCGACGCAGAACTCGCCGTCGCCATCGAGTCGAACCACGCCCACGCCGCCGGCGTACCAGCCGCGCTCCAGCGGTTCGTGATCCTCCAACCAGGTCAGCGCCGCCTCGCGGGGCAGGCCGCCGACCGCGGGGGTCGGATGCACCAGACCGATCAGGTCGAGCGCGCCCTCGCCGTTGACCAACTGGCCCCGCAGGGGGGTGTGCAGGTGCTGCACGTTCGGCAGCCGAAGCAGCTCGGTTTCGGCCACGTCCAGCGTCGTCGAGACGGGGGTCAGCGCATCGCGCAGGTAGTCGACCACCGCGACGTGCTCGCGCCGCTCCTTGTCGTCGGTCAGCAGGTCCTCACCGAGGGCCGCGTCCGCAGCCTCGTCGGCGCCTCGTCGGCGGGTCCCGGCGAGGGCGTCGGCTCGGACCTCGCCGGCCCGGACCGACATGAGGCGTTCGGGAGAGGCGCCCAGGAACGTGGCGCCGTCGGCGGGCTCCACGCAGAACCGGAAGCAGTCGGGGAAGCGGGCGTCGAGGCTGGCGAGCAGGTCCACCGCGTCCGGGGCGACGTCCGTCGTCCAGGTCTCCTCGCGGGCCACCGCCACCTTCGTCAGGGTGCCGATCTCGATGGCGTCGATCGCCGACTGCACGCCCTCCTCGTAGGCATCGGGATCGCCGGTCGGGGGCTCGATCGGCTCGGGCACCACGCCGGGGGCGTCCCGGTCGAGGCGGAGCAGCACTTCGCCGCACTGGCCCAGCAGCTGGCGGAGGTATTCGCGCGACGCCGCCGCGCCCAGGCCGTCGGGACCAACGCCGATGAGCCAGCGGTCTTCGCCGCTCTGAATCAGGGTCACGGCGGGCAGGACCATTCGGCCCGCCTCGAACCCGCGCCAGGGAGAGCCCTCGCCGGCCGTCCAGCCATCGGCGAACGAGAAGCCGCCCACGAGGCGAGGCTCCGGTCCGTCGGCGTCCGGCTCGAGCGCGACCAGCTGCCGGGCCGCGTTGCGACCGGCGGCCGCGAGCTCAGCGAAGCGCTCGTCTCCGTCGGCGACGAAGACCTCAGCCTCGCCGACCGCCGCGAGCACATCGCCCCGACCCGCCGCGTACAAGAACCTGCCCTTGCCGGCCGCCCGCTCCCATCGGAGCAAGGTGGCGGGTCGGACATCGGGTCCCCGCATGGCGAGCCAGTAGCGCATGAGCTAGGCGAGTCCTCCCTCGAGGGCGGCCTCGCGAGCTGCCGCGGCGGCCCGCACCGACCGCTCGTGCAGTCGCATGTGACCTTCCTGGATGCCCACGGTCATCAGGGCCTTGACCGCCGAGAGGTTGTTGGCGAGCCCGACCGCGGCCGCGACCATCGCCAGCTCCGTCGCACTCTCGACCCCGAGCATCGCCAGCGAACGCTTCGCGCCGGGGTGGATGCGGGTGGCGCCCCCGACCGTGCCCACCGCCATCGGCAGCTCGAGGCGGCCGTGGAGCGCGCCGTCACGCACGGTCCAGGTGGTCAGCGAGCGGTACTGGCCGTCGCGTGCGGCGTAGGCGTGAGCCCCCGCTTCGACGCCCCGCCAGTCCTGCCCACAGGCGACCAGCACAGCGTCGATGCCGTTCATGATCCCCTTGTTGTGGGTGGTGGCGCGGTAGGGGTCGCGGTGCGCGAACCGGTCTCCGGCCTCGATGCGGCGGGCGATCGCTTCGCCCCCGAGGACCTCGAAGGGGATGGTCGCTTCGACGCAGACGCGACGCTTGTCGGCGAGGTTGCTGAGGATGCGCATCCCGAGGTGACCCTGGGCCAGCTCGGCGATCCGCTCGCCCACCGCCTCGGCGATGGTGTTGACGATGTTGGCGCCCATAGCGTCCCGGCAGTCGACCAACAGGTGCACGACGACGAGGCCGTCTCCCAGGTCGCGGAACTCGAGGCCGCGCCAGCCGCCGCCGCGGGCGACGAGGCCGGCACACGCGCGATCCACGCCCGCGCCGATGTCGTCGGCGGTCGCCTCGATGGCGGTGCGCGCCGCGTCCACGTCGGCCACGTCCTCGAGGAAGACCTGGGCGATCATCACGGGGTCGTCGGCCCAGGCGCGGAAGCCTCCGCCGGCCCGCACCATCTTGCTGGCGAAGCTCGCGGCGGCCACGATCGAGGGCTCCTCGACGGCCACCGGGACCAGCCGGTCGACGCCGTTGACGCGCACGTTGGTGACCACGCCCAGCGGCAGCTCGTAGGTGCCGACGACGTTCTCGATCATCTGGTTCGCCAGCTCGATCGGCAGGCGCCCCGGGTTGTCCTCCGTGGCGACTTCGATGCGCTCGCGGCGCTCCGGGATCTCCAGGTTGTGGAACCCGGGGATTCGCGACGTCATGACGGTCATGTCCGCACCTCGGCCAGGTAGATCCAGGCGATTCCGTTGGTCAGCGAGACCTTCTCGACGAGCGACAGGCCCGCCGGCTCCAGCAGCTCGCTGACGAACTGGTCCCCCGCGGGGAAGTTCAGCGACGTGCGCGGCAGGTACTCGTAGGCGGCGCGCTGGCCGGTGATGAGTCCACCGATCAGCGGCATCACGTGCTTGCTGTAGAAGCGGAACAGCGGCCCGAAGAACCAGCCGTCCGGCTGCCCGAACTCCAGCACGAGCACCCGACCGCCGGGGCGGACGACCCGCGCCATCTCGGCGAGCCCGGCCGCGGGCGGAACCACGTTGCGGATGCCGAACGAGACCGTCGCGCTGTCGAACCAGTCAGCCTCGAAGGGGAGGCTCGTGGCGTCGGCCTGCTGGAAGCCGAGGGTGCCGCCCTTGCTGGGCCGGCCGTCGAGCTTCTCGTTGGCGAAGTGCACCATCTCGGGGGTGAAGTCGGTCGCGACCACTTCGCCGTCGGCGCCGAGCGCGTCGGCGAGGGCGAAGGCGAGGTCGCCTGTGCCGCAGCAGACGTCCAGCACGCGGTCGTCCTTCTCCGACGCCAGCATGCGGACCGCCTTGCGGCGCCACAGGTGATGCATCCCGCCGCTGAGCAACGAGTTGGCCCGGTCGTAGCGTCCGGCGATGGAGCCGAACATCGAACGGACCGCCTCGGCCCGCTGCGGCGCGGGGAGGGTGTCGATGGTCATCGGGCTCGCTCCGCCAGGGCGGTGGCGACCGACGCGAGGGCAGCCCCCGCGGCGCTCACCGGGATCTTCCCGAGCTCGGTCAGCGCGGCCGCGGTGTGCTCCTCGATGAGGCGGCGGCTGGTGCCGGCGGCATCGCTGACGTCGATGGCGCGCAGCAGGTCGACGACGAACCGGTCGTCCTGCTCACCCGCAGCCATGGCGGCTAGGCGGGCGGCCAGCTCGGGCCGTCCCTGGAGCGCCAGGACCACGGGGAACGTCACGGTGCCCGACCCGACGTCCTGGAGGACGTTCTTGCCGATGGCATCGGGCTCACGGGTCAGGTCGAGGAGATCGTCCAGGAGCTGGAAGGCGTAGCCGACGTGGTGGCCGTAGCGGCGGACCGCCTCGATGGCCTCGTCGTCGGCACCGGCGGCGCGGGCCCCGGCCTCCATCGCCCACTCGAACAGCGACGCGGTCTTGCCGTCGACGACCTGGAAGTACTCGTCCACGGTCAGGTCGGCGCGGCCGCGGTTCTCCAGCTGGAGCGCCTCGGCGCCGACCATGCGCTGAAGCACGTCGATCATCGCCGGCATGAGCGCCGGAATACCCGAGGCCTGCACCACGGCGAGCCCTTCGACGAGGAGCAGGTCGCCTCCCAGGATCGAGGCACCGTTGCCGAACAGCAGACGCGAGGCGGGTTTGCCGCGCCGGGTGTCGCCCAGGTCGATGACGTCGTCATGCAGGAGGGTCGCGTTGTGGATGGCCTCGGCCACGATCGCCAGCTGCAGCACCGACGGGGGGGGCTGCGCGGGGGGGAACGACCGAGCCGCCAGGAGGCAGACCATGGGTCGAACCCGCTTGCCTCCCGAGGCGAGCAGGTGCCGGGCCGAAGCGGCGACGGCGGTGGGATCGTTGGGATCGACCAGGTCAGCCAGCTGGCCCTCGAGCGCGGCGAGGTCGGCGGCGATGCCGTCGGCTACGGGCTCCAGGCCCGCGCGCACGCGGGGCAGCTGGTATCGGTCGGCAAGGCGAAGAAGAGCGTCTCGAGCCATCACGTCCGGCATGGTTGCCTCCAGACGTTTCAAAGGTTTCAAAATCAATTGAAACCTATGGATCTCACTGACGATAGTCAACCGGGGTGCAACGCTCTGTTGCGCTCTGTCATCCTGCGCGCGCATGCGCGTGACGATGATCGATGTACTGCGCGGCTCGGCCCGAAACGCGCACAAGCTGCCCATGCAGCTTCGGGCGCTACCTACCGTGCTGGGAGGCAGCAGCGCCAGCACGAAATCGATCGGTGCGCTGATCGAGCGGAACGCGCGGCGGTACGGAACGCGCCCCGCGCTGATCACCGCCGACCGCACCGTCACCTGGCGGGAGCTCAACCGGTTCGCCAACCGCCTCGCCAACGCGCTCTCGCGCCGGGGGATCGGCCGACGTGACGTGGTGGGGCTGCTGGAAGGAAGCTCCATCGAGCTGCTCGCCTGCGTCGTCGCGGTGGCGAAGCTGGGCGCGACCTCGGCCTTGATGAACACCGCGCAGCGGGGCGGCGTGCTGGAGCACAGCGTCGCCGTGTCGGGGGCGAAGGCGGTCGTCGCCGGCGCTGAGTACGTCGGGCTCGTCGACGGCGCGTGGCCGCTGACCGAACTGCTCGAAGAGGCCGAAGGGGCCCCGGAGTGGGATCCCTGGAGCACAGGCACCGTCACGCTCGGCGACGCCGCGTTCACGATCTTCACGTCGGGCACGACGGGGCTCCCGAAGGCGTCCGTGATGACCCACATGCGCTGGATCAAGGCCAGCGCCGTCTACTCGCGGGTATTTCTGCAGCTGTCGCCCGACGATGTCGTCTACGTGCCCCTCCCCTTCTTCCACAACATGGCGTTGACGGCGGCGTGGTCGGCGGCCTGCCGGGCGGGGGCGGCGATGGCGATCGCCCCACGCTTCTCCGCCTCCCGGTTCTGGGAGGACTGCCGAACCTTCGGAGCGACGGCGTTCCCCTACATCGGGGAGATCCCGCGCTACCTGCTGGCCCAGCCGCCGTCGGATCGGGACCAGGATCACGGGGTGCGCCGCATCTTCGGGGTCGGCATGCGGCCCGAGCTGTGGGGACCGTTCTGCGAGCGCTTCGGCATCCCCACCGTGCTCGAGCACTACGCCGCGTCCGAAGCCAACACGATGTTCCTGAACCCGCTCAACATCCCGGGATCCATCGGCTTTTGCGTGTCGACCTACAAGCTCGTGCGGTACGACGTCGACAACGACGAAGTGGTCCGAGGCCGCGACGGCAAACCGGTGCTGGCGGCGCGCGGCGAGGCAGGGCTGCTGCTGTGCGAGGTCAGCGAACGCTTCCAGTTCGACGGCTACACCGACCCCGAGGCCTCCGAGAAGAAGCTCCGCCGCGACGTCTTCGCCCCCGGCGACGTCTGGTTCGACTCCGGGGATCTGCTGCGCAAGGTCGGCTGGGGTCACGCCCAGTTCGTGGACCGCGTCGGCGACACGTTCCGGTGGAAGTCCGAGAATGTCTCCACCGCCCAGGTCGAGACCATCCTCGGCGCCCACCCGTCCGTCGCCGAAGCGGCCGTCTACGGGGTCGAGGTTCGAGGAGCTCCGGGGCGGGCGGGCATGGCCGCGGTGGTTGCGGACGGGGCGTTGGACCTCGACGAGCTCCTGACCTACCTGCGCCGGGAGTTGCCGCCGTACGCCGTGCCGGTGTTCCTGCGGCTGAAGCCATCGCTGGAGACGACCGGCACCCACAAGCACCGCAAGGGGGACCTGCGGAAGCAGGGGTACGATCCCGCGGTGGTGCACGATCCGCTGTACGTCGCCCGACCGGAGGGGTGGGTGAAGCTGGACCGCGGGGTGCTCACCGAGATCGAGAGCGGGGCGATGAGGCTCTAGTCGGCGTCGGGGTGGGTGACGGTGACGACGCGGTCCACGGGGACCTCCTGGTGCCAGGACTCGATGCCGTCCGGCCAACGCACGCGCACTTCCACCGACTCGCTGTGGCCGAGGCCGAAGTGGAGGCGGGTGGCCGGCTGGCCGTAGCTTCGGGTGGCGTACAGCTCGCGCATCTCGTCATCGACCCAGGCGTACGCACCGATCCCGTCGGCGTTGCCGGGCGGACCCACGAACTCGAGGGTGATCCAGCCGTCGGCGCAGTGGTTCATGTAGAGCCGCGGTGCAAACCCGGGGCCGACGACGAGCAGGTCCTGTCGGTGATGCAGTAGTCGAGGCTTCCGTCCTGGTTCCAGTCCCAGCTGGCCATCCCCATGCCGTTGAGCCGCCCGTCCGCGCCGATGTCGGCGGCGTCGTCGACGAACTGGCCGCCCCCGTCGTTGCGGAAGAAGGCGGTGGGGTGGCCGCTGCTGTTGTCGCCGTCGGTCACGAGCAGGTCCTGATCACCGTCCTGGTCGCGGTCGGTGAACAGTGCGGCCTGACAGTGCACACCCCCGGTCGCCGATTCGAGGGGTCGAACCTCCCACGCATCCCCCTCGTGGATGAGCAGCAGGTCCAGGTGAGGCGCGCCCTGCTCCCACGGGAGCTTGAACGTTCCCACGGACGAATCGAGGTCCCCGTCGCCATCGGCGTCGGCGACGGTGAGGGCGGGGTGGCGGCCCGTGTCCGACAGATCGATCACCTCCGGCAGGCCGAAGGAGCCATCGCTGATGGTCGTCCCAGACGAGGAGGTCGCGCCCCAGCGTGATCACCTCGGGGTACGGGTCGTCGTCGATGTCGACCACCGCAACCAGGGACGCCAGGTCGTTGGGTGGCCCGGGCGCGTTGTGGGTCAGTTCGGGGCCGTCGACGAACTGGCCCGTGCCGTCGTTGAGGTAGACGTCGGGCCCGTGGACCACGGCTGCGACGACGATGTCGAGGTCGCTGTCGAGATCGAGGTCGGACACCGCGACGGCACCCGTCCCGCGGAAGATCTCGCCGTCGGGCAGGCCGGGGAGCTCGCGGAGCAGTCCGCGCGCGGTCCCTTCCTCGGAGAACCGGCCGCTCCATCCATCACCGGGATCGGCGCAGACGAGCGGGTCACCCCAAGAGAAATGCTCGGGGGTGGGGACCGCTGGAGTAGGCTCCTCGTCCGCCACGGAGTCGTCATCGTCGGTGGGAACACACACGACGAGGCCGCAGGCCGCGCACACGACCGCAAAAATCCGGAAAACCTCCCACACTCAACAAAACTACCCGGGATCCACCATTCGAGCCATTGTCCGCTCCGTGCCCGTTTCCCTCGTCGACTGCCAACTCACGTGGCAGGAGCGAGCCCCAATCGACGTGGCCTCCGCCCGCGCCGAGCACCGCGCCTACCGGCAGGCGCTCGCGGACGCCGGACTCGAGGTCATCGTGATCGCGGCCGACGAGGACACCCCGGACTGCCCCTTCGTCGAAGACCTCTTGCTCGATCTGGGGGACGGCCCACGCATCCTCTGCCGCCCGGGAGCGGCCGCGCGTCAGCCTGAGCAGCTCGCCGTCGCGCAGGCCGTTCGGGCCCTCGATGATGGGGTCGAGCTCGTCCCCATGCCGTCGGACTTGACGCTCGATGGCGGCGACGTCCTGCTCTTCCGCGACCGGCTGTACGTCGGCCGATCCACCCGCTCCACCGAGGACGCGATGCACTGGCTGGCCCGCACCACGGGCCGCTCCGTGGTCGGCGTCGAGCTCCACGACGTACTGCACCTCAAGACCGGCGTCACCGCGCTGGACGACGACACCCTGTTGGCCGCCCCGGGCGCGGTCGACCTCACCCCCTTCGGCCCTGACGTCACCGTCCTGGAGCACCCCGCCTGCAACGCCGTGCGGCTCCCGGACCGCCTGCTCGCGGATCCTGAGGCCGCCCTCGGGTTGCGGGAGCGGGGCTTCGAGGTCACGTCGCTCGCCATCCCCGAGCTCGCGCGCGCCGAGGCGGGGCTCACCTGCCTCTCTGTTCTGCTACACAACCGCACATGAGCAGCCAGGGTCACAGGGTCCACGTCAGCTACCACAAGTGGATGCTCCAGGATGAGGCGCGGGGAGCCGCCCTCCAGGCGATGATCGACGAGCTCGTCAAGCCGGGAGACGTCGTCGCCGACGTCGGCACCGGCACCGGCATCCTCGCCCTCCTGGCGCTGCGCGCGGGGGCCGCTCGGGTCCACGCCATCGACGCCTCCCCCATCGTGCGGATCGTGCAGCAGATCGCCGAGGACAACGACGTCGCCGACCGCGTCGTCTGCCACGAGGCCGACGCCGCGACCCTTCAGCTGCCCGAACCGGTCGACGTCGTCTTCAGCGAGTGCCTCGGCAACTTCGCCTTCGGCGACGCCATGTTCCGCACGCTGCAGGCCTTCTCCGAACGCAACCTCGCCCCCGACGGGCGCCGCGGACCCACGGAAGTGCGCCTGTACCTGCAACCGGCCGACACCCGGCTGTTCTGGGATCCCCGGCGCTTCTGGGAGGAGCCGTTCGACGGCTTCGACTTCAGCGCCTTCCTGCCCGCGGTCATGAACCGGATGTACGTGGTCGACGTCGTCTCCTCCTTCTGTTGGGACGAGCCGGCGATGGCGTTGGCCTTCGACCCCTACGACCGAGCCGACGCCTACGATCTGGACGCCACCTGGCCGATCCCCGAGGGCAAGCTCGTCACCGCCTTGTGCGGCTGGTTCGAGGTCGACTGGGCCCCGAACGCGACGATGGGCTCCGGCCCCGACGACCCCGGCACGCACTGGATGCAGGTGCTCTTCCCGATCCCCGCGCGAACCGCGGCCGCCGGCGATCGCCTGGAGGTGACGGTGCACGTCACGTTCGATGACGAGGAGCGGCCGGCGTACCGCTGGACCGGTCGCTGGATCGATCACGCGGGCGAAGCCGTCGCCGAGTTCGAGCACGGCGAGGCGCTGCTGTTCAGCCGCTGAACGCATCCCTGGACGTGGGGGGTTCGAGTAGGTAGATCAGCGACCCGGCCCCAGGAGACCCATGAGTATTGAGTCAGACGGCAGGACACTTCAGCTTCGTCTCAAGGCGCCCGACGGCGGCGCCCCGCTGCGCATCAAAGACGGCGACACGGTCGTCTGGGAAGGCGCGCACGGCACGGACCTGCAGCTGGAGATCGACCTGGAGGCCTGGCAGGTTCCCGAGCCGCTGAGGCAGCTCTTCGCGGTGAACCTCCCGCCCCTGACCGACTACTCGCCCAACGCCTTCAACCCCCTGGCGACCTCCTGGATCAGCCTCGCCACGCTCTCGTACGACAAGACCGCGGGCACGGGCTTCTGGAGCCAGCGCGCGACGCTGCCGGGCCAGATGCTCCCGATTTCGGTGCTCGCTGGCTCCCTGCACTACGCGCAAGCGGTGTTCGAGGGGCAGAAGCTCTTCTTCACCACCGAGGGTGACACGGTCACCGCGCGGACCTTCCGGGCCGAGCGCAACGCCGAGCGGATGTGGCGCAGCGCCCTGCGCATGGGCATCCCGCTGGAGACGACGACGATCGACGGGGCTCCGTTGGACTCGGACGGCTTCGTAGCGCTGTACCAGGAGCTGGTCCGCAAGGCGGTCGCGGCCAACGCCGAGGCGGGTCTGTTCGCGGGCGAGTTCGCCCCCCACGACCTGTCCGACCCCGACTTCAACTTCCACAGCACGCCGCCGGCGCTCTACGTCCGGCCGATCCTGTTCGCCACCGGCCCCGTGCTGGGGGTCAAGCCGGCCGAGCACTACACGCTGGCGATGTACGTCACCCCCGTGGGCAAGTACCGCAGCGACATGGTCCTGCGCGTCGAGCGCGAGCATCCCCGCGCGGTCAAGGGCGGCACCGGCGCGGTGAAGGCGTCGTGCAACTACGCCCCCACGCTGACGATGATGGAAGCGCTGGTGCAGAACCGGAACAACGCGACCGCGGATCAGCCGTGGGAGTCGGTGTTCGACGACGTGCTCTTCATCGGTCCCGGCGGCCTCATCGAAGAGATGGGGGGCGCCAACTTCTTCGTGCTCGGCCCCGAGGGCGGCGAGCTCGTGCTCCGTACCCCGCCGTCCATGCAGGAAAGCGACGAGGCGGACACCATCCTGCCGGGCGTGACCCGCGACACGGTGCTGGAGATCGCTCACAGCCTCGGGCTCAACGTCCAGGTCGATCAGATCTCGCTGGCCCGCCTGATGGAGATGAACGATGCGGAGGCGCGCGCAACCGCCGTCTTCACCACCGGCACGGCGGCGGGCATCGCCCCGGTCGTGGCGCTGCTGGACGGCGAGCGCGTGCAGCACTTCGCGGTCTGGGACGACGTCGACGACAACGTGCGCCACCGCCACCTGACCGCGGACCCCGTGACCCCCGGCTCGGCCCTCAAGGTCGGCAAGACGATCCGCACCCTGCTGTTCCGCTCCCAGCTCGGCGATGAAGCCGGCATCGAGCGGATCGCCGGCGGCAGCGCCGAGACGCTGCTCCAGAAGATCACGGGCTGGGTGGAGAGCTTCGAGCTCTAGACGGGGATGTTCGTCACGAGCACCTCACCGACGCGTCCGCGCTTGGTGCTCTTGCTGTTGACCGCCCGCAGCGCCTGCACGCCGATGATTCGGAGCGTGTCGATGTCCAGCGCTTCGTACATGGCCCGAACGCCGTCGGCGTCGGCGTTGCTGAGCACGAACTTCGCGCCCACGGCGTGGAGCCGCTCCAGTTCGGAGGCGAGCTCCAGCTGGTCGTCGTGGCCGAAGCCGCCGGATGCGTAGCTGGTGAAGTTGGCCGTCTTGCTGACCGGCACGTACGGCGGGTCCAGGTAGACGAAGTCGTCCTCCCCCACCGTCGCCAGCACCTTCTTGAACGCCCCGCACCGCAACTCGGTCTCCGCAAGCACGCCGGAGCACGCCCCCAGGTTGGCCACGTCGCAGATCAGCGGGTTCGTGTACCGGCCGAAGGGCACGTTGAACTTGCCCTTCTTGTTCACCCGGTACAGCCCGTTGAAGCCGGTCCGATTCAGGAAGATGGTCCGCGCCGCCTTCTGTGGCAGCGTCAGCGTCGACGGATCGGTGGCCCGAACCTCGTAGTAGTACTCCTGCTCGTACTTGTGGGTGGTGAGCACGTCCATGACGTCCCCAACGCAGTCGCGCACCGCCCCAAAGCAGTCGATCAGTTCCTGGTTCACGTCCCCGATGACCGCGTTTGGCGGCCGCAGGTGGAAGTAGACCGCGCCGCCCCCGATGAACGGCTCGTAGTAGGTTTTGAACTGCTCAGGAATGAGCAGTCGGATGTCCCGTAGCAGCTGAGTTTTACCACCGACCCATTTTAGAAAAGGCCGGGGGATCGCTCTCCCGTTACGGGTTTTCTTGGCTGTAGCTGTCCCCATACAAGGGACGTTTTACCATTTGCCCGATTTAGAGCACTGAATCCTGGGCATCTTCTCGAATGATTCGAGCGTTCCGCTGGAACGTGAAGTACGACCAGGACCACTGCAAAAGCACGACTGCTCGGTTGCGGAAGCCCACCAGGAACATCAGGTGGATGAACAGCCACGCGAGCCACGCGATCAGGCCGGTCATACGAATTCCCATGGATTCGGCCACCGCCCGGCTCCGACCGATGGTCGCCATGGACCCCTTGTCGAAGTACTTGAACGGCACCCGCGTCATCGAGCGCCGGTCGCGCCCGATGTTCCGAGCCGTCGCCCGTCCCTGCTGAATCGCCACCGGCGCCACCCCCGGCAGGGGGGCATCCACGCCGTGCGCGTAGTGGGCGCCATCGCCGATGACGAACACCTCGGGGTGCCCCGGGAGGGAGCAGTCGGGCTCCACGATGACCCGGCCGGTCCGGTCCAGGGGCACGCCGAGCTTGGCTCCGATCGGCTCCGCCGCCACCCCCGCGGCCCACAGCACGGTCGCCGCCTCGATGCGCTCGTCCTTGACCTTGCTCTGGCTGGAGACGACCACGCCGTCCTCGTCGACGGTCTGCACCCGCTCGCCCAGCCGCACCTCCACCCCGACCTTCATCAGCGCCTTGCGCGCCGCGTCGGGGAGGGTGCCGCTGAACATCGGCAGGAGCTTGCTGCCCCCCTCGATCAGGATCACGCGCGTCTCCTGGGGGTCGATGTGGCGGAAGTCGCTGAGCAGCGTCTGCCGGCTGATCTCCGACAGCGCCCCCGCCAACTCGACGCCCGTGGCGCCGCCACCGACGACCACGAAGGTCAGGAGCTTGCGCCGCGCGTCCGGATTCGCGGTCCACTCCGCCTTCTCGAACGCCATGAGCACGCGGCGGCGGATGTTCAGCGCGTCGTCCAGCGTCTTGAGGCCGGGGGCGTGAGCCTCCCAGTCGTCGTGACCGAACCAGCTGTTGCGCATGCCCGCCGCGAGCACGAGGTAGTCGTACTCCAGCCACCGCTCCCCGCACTGGATCCGCTTGCCCTCGAGGTCGATCTCGCGCGCCTCGGCCAGCAGCACCGTGGCGTTGCGCTGCCTGCGGAGCACGCCCCGGATGGGGGTGGCGATGTCCGCCGGGGACAGCACCGCGCTGGCTACCTGGTACAGCAGGGGCTGGAAGAGGTGGTGGTTGCGTCGGTCCACGACGGTCACGCGGACCGCCTTGCGCTTCAGCGCCATCGCCGTCTGGAGGCCGCCGAAGCCGCCTCCGACGATGACGACATGAGGCACCCGCGGAGTGCCCTCGACCCGCCCCAGCTCGTGCTGCGTGGTCGTGTGTTCCTCAAGAACGGTCACGGCGCCCTCCCGGTCCAAAAGGACTCTAGGAGGACGCCGCGCCCCATGCCAGGTTCGGGCCTGGCTCCCGCTCGACTCAGCGAATCTTGTCGAAGAGCGCCTTCAGCTCCTCAATGTCGTCCTGCAGACGCTCGATTTCGGCGTCGCGGTCATCCAACTGCTCCTCCAGCTTCGCGATCTCGTTCTCGAGGTCGGCGATGAGGTCCATCAGCTGCTGGATGAGCTCGGCTTCGTTCGAGGCCGGGGTCGTGTTGACGTCGTCGCCGGCGGCACCGTCGTCATCCTCGACCTCGTCGGTCCCGCCCTTGCCGGGGCTGCCCGCGGCGTCCTCGTTGCTGGCGGGGGACGGCGTGCCGTCGACGTACCGCAGCGCCGTGCCGCCATCGGCGGCGTAGCCGGTGTCGAGGCCGCGGACGAAGAGGCTGAAGAGGCCCGGGCCGCTGACGTCGCCGACGAGCTTGTTCTCGTAGACCGTGAACTGGTGATCGAGGGTCCAGCTACCGTCGGCGGCGGCGACCATGCCCCACACCTCAAACGCAGTATCGCCGCCGGGATTGTCCCAGGTCGCGACGATGGCGCCCCCCTTCTGCTCGCACATCGTCGAGATGTCGATGCTGTCCGCCCCAAGGGCGAAGGCGCCTGAGTCGGCGGCCTTGCAGTCGGCAGACTCGATGATGATGTGACCCAGTTCCGAAGCGTTGGAGTCGGGTGCGGAGAAGGCGAT